>VOFB01004796.1_pt1 | contig 21871 bp, 34 predicted proteins | sample 5384141 | NCBI WGS metagenome assembly VOFB01 (sample SAMN12384721, study PRJNA508395) | human gut metagenome | isolation source: healthy gut A | host: Homo sapiens | reverse complement strand
GCGCCAAACCTCCGTCAATCTCAATTGCCTGGCCGGTAATATACGCGGCATCGTCGCTCGCCAAGGAACGCCACGAGGCTCGCCACTTCGCTCGGCTGGCCAAACCTGCGCTCGGGAATGTTGCCGAGCACCGATTCCTTCACCTTCTCGGGAACGGCATCGGTCATGTCGGTCACGATGAAACCGGGAGCCACCGCGTTCACGGTTACGCCGCGCGGCGCGACCTCGCGCGCAAGCGACTTGGTAAGGCCCACGATGCCCGCCTTCGACGCGGCATAGTTCACCTGGCCCACGTTTCCATGCAAACCCGAAATGCTCGACATGTTCACGATGCGACCCCAGCGCGCCTTGCACATGGCAGGCATCACAGCCTTGCAGCAGTTGAACGCCCCTTTCAGGTTCACGGCCACCACGCGGTCGAAATCGTCTTCCTTCATGCGCAAGAACAGCGCATCGCGCGTGATGCCCGCATTGTTCACAAGCACGCTCACCTCGCCGAGCTTCTCGCGCGCAGCCTGCATGAGGCCCGCCGCCGCATCGAAGCTCGAAACATCGGCTTGAATGGCCGCCGCCTCCACGCCAAATCGCTCGCCCAAGCTCGCCGCCACCTCGGCGGCCGCTTCGCTGCCGGCGTGCGAGTGGTTCACGGCCACGTTGTAACCGCGCGCCGCAAGCGCTTCGCACACCGCCTTTCCAATGCCGCGGGCGCCGCCTGTGACCACCGCGCACCCGCGCGGAACGTCGGCCGCCGCCGTGTTCATCTCGGTCATGAAGACGCCTTCTTATTCGGCACCGCCGCAAGCGACTCGCTTGCGACCTGGGCAATTTCTTCGGAGGATACGGGCGCGAATCGCGCCGCAGCAGGCTCTATGCGCTTGACAAGCTTGGTAAGCACGCCGCCGAACCCGCATTCAACGAACGCGTCGACGCCCTGTTCAGAAAGCCAATGCACGCTTTGCTCGAACAGAACGGGCGAAACAACCTGGCTCGCCAGGTGCGCGCGACATCGGCCGCAGAAAGCGGACGGGCGTCCACGTTGCACACGAGCGGCGTGCGAGCCTCGTGGAATTCGACTTCTTCGAGGAATTCCGCGAGCGCCTCGGCGCCGCCGGCTGCATAAGCGGGCTGTGGAATGCGCCCGAGGTCGCGAGCATCGAAGCCTTATGGCGCGGGCGTTCTTTCCACAAAGCAGCAGCGCGATCCACAGCGGCAACGTCACCAGAAATAACAATCTGACCAGGTGCGTTGTAGTTGGCGCACACGAGCACGTCGCCTTGCGCAGCGCGCTCGAGCACACCTCGCTTGCCTCTTCGGGCTCGCCGCCAAGCAGCGCGCACATCGAACCTGGGCGTGCCGCCGCGGCTTCAGCCATAACCTTCGCGCGGAAAGCGGCTATGCGAAACGCATCGCGCTCGCTTACCATGCCGCTTACCGCAAGGGCCGCGATTTGCCCGAGCGAGAAGCCCGCCACGTATGCGGGGCGAACCCCACGGGCTTCAAGCGCTTTGGCAACGGTGACGGAAAGCGTGCACATGGCCGGTTGGGCAAACGCGGTGTCGCGCAGCGTTTCCGCGGAAGCGTTCAGGCACACGTCGGCCCATCGAACCCGAAGGCCTCGCTGGCAATGGCGAAGGTTTCAGCCACCTCGGGCGCACCCTGTTCAATCAGGGCCGCTCCCATGCCGGGTTTCTGCGCGCCTTGGCCGCTCAAAAGAAATGCGACACCCATGGGCTATTCCTTCCCTTCCACGACGCACGCCGCGCGGCCCGTACGCTGGGCGTTGGCGCAGGCGAGCTGTTGCAGGTTCATGCCGCCGCGCACCTCGGCATCGGTCAAAAGGTCGGCAATGGCCTGAGCTGCGGTTTTGCGCTCATGCACAAGCGCTGCCGACTGGCCGGCCATCATGGAGCCGCCATCGACATCGCCTTCCACCGCGCGGCGAAGCGAACCAGCGTACATGCCCTCGAGCTCGTCGGGGTTGGCGGCGGCATCGCATTCGAGCTTGCGCATCGCGCGCGCCCACTTGTTCTTCAAGCCGCGCACCGGGTGCCCACTTCCGCGGCCCGTCACCACCGTGTCGGAATCTTTCGCCTTCAACACGCGTTCCTTATACGCATCGGCGATGCAGCATTCCTCAACCGTAAGGAAGCGGGTGCCCACCTGCACGCCCTCGGCGCCCAGCGCGAACGCGGCCGCCATGCCACGGCCGTCGGCGATGCCGCCCGCCGCGATCACGGGGATGCGCACGGCATCGCATACGCTCGGGACGAGCGCCATAGTGGTGAGCTCGCCAATGTGGCCACCGGCCTCGCAGCCCTCGGCAACCACCGCGTCGGCGCCCATGCGCTCCATGCGCGCGGCGAGCGCCGAAGACGCCACCACGGGAACCACCTTTATGCCAGCCTCTTTCCAGGCTGCCATGAAATTCGCAGGGCTGCCCGCGCCCGTGGTAACCACGTCGACGCGCAGCTTGGTGAGCAGCTCCGCCACCTGGGGCGCCTGCGGATCCATGAGCATGACGTTTGCACCGAGGGGAGCGTCGCCAGCGATTTCGCGGGCAATGCGCACCTGTTTTTCGATCCACGCGAGTGGCGCGCCGCCACAGGCGATAATGCCCAAGCCGCCCGCCGCAGACACCGCACCGGCGAGTTTGCCGTCGGCGATGCGGGCCATGGCGCCCTGGATGACGGGCACGCGAATGCCCAAAAGATCTGTTACGCGGTGTTCATACAGCCCCTCTTTCGTTGCATCCGCCGTGGCGGAACCGCGCGATACGTTTCGCTAAACCCAAACAGTCCCGAGCTCTCACGAACAGCCCACTGGACGTTCGGCTCGTGCGGAACTCGCGCAAAACGCATCGCGCGGTTCCGCCACGACAAAGCCTCAGCCGACAATTCGCTCGAAATGTGCGCCTTATTTCAAGCCATCGATGTAGTCGACCAGCTTGCCAACCGTATCAGAGGCCCTCGGCTTCGCCGAGCTCGATGTCGAAGCGGTTTTCGATCTCGCACACGAGCTCAACCATGTCGAGCGAATCGATACCGAGACTCGAACGGGAGTCGGCGGCAACGGTAGCAGGGTCGATGTCGAGGTTCTCGTTCAGGATCTCTTGGATGGTTTTCGAGTGGTCATTTCTTTAGCCTTTCTAATTGTTAGGTTGTCTAACTATATTTGCTTAAAAAAAAGAGAGGGGCGAAAGCCCGACTCTTTCTTTTCGTAAATCATTTCGCGCGTACCGACGCCTTACGAGTGATGCTCGAAAAACGCCTTCACCTTCGAGAGGCCTCGCGCGAATGCGGCCTCTTCTTCGGGGGTAAGCCCATCGAGCGCGGCATCGACCATTTGACGGTGGAACAGCTCGTGGGCGCGGTAGGCCTTCCTGCCTTCCTTAGTGAGCGACACAAGCACCTGCCGACGATCGGCCTCGCAACGTGTACGCTGCACAAAACCCTTGGTCACAAGCTTGCCGATGGCTGCCGTAAGAGTCGCGAGCGTCACATCGAGGCGCGAGGCAACCACATTCATGGGACTCGCGCCGTTCAGGCCGATGGCATGAATGGTGTGGATTTCTGAAATCGTGAGGCCGCGGGTCAGGCGATTCTTCAGCGCATTTTCCTCTACGCGCAAAATGCTATTGAAGGTTTCGACAAGAAGTTCGTTGACTTCCTGCCTTTGCTCCCTCGCCGAGCTCGCTTCCATTCCGAACCTTTCTATTCGCAGCGCGCGGCGGGCGCCATAGCCACGCCGAATGCACCTATGCCCAGGTGCGTTGCAATGGTCGCGCCGCACGGGTCAATCGATATTACCTCGAAGTCTACCTTAGATTTAGTTAGCGTGTCTATCAAAGTTTCTACCGCTTTTGGGTTGCGGCAATGCACCAAGCGAAGGCGGGTGCGGCCGTGTTCGGCGGCATAGTTTTCGATGAATGCAGCGGTGTCTTTGATGGCTCCTTTTCGCGCCCTTCGACTTGCCTATAACGCCAACCTTGCCGTCTTCCTCGTTGAACGTGAGCATCATGCGCATGTTCAACACGCTGGCCTGTTTGGCGGCTTCTTCAGGAAAGCGCCCGCCGCGCACCAAGTTGTCAAGCGAGTCGGGAACGAGCACCGTGCGAGTCGCGTCACGGAAAGCGACAAGCTTTTTCGCACATATCGTCGAGGCTTGCGCCGGAATCGCGCAGCTCGCAGGCAGCATCGACCATAAGGCCGAGCGGAGCGGTAGCGCATCGCGTGTCAATCACGCGCACGTCGAGCGGGGCGTCGGCCCCAGCAATGCCCGCAACCTGGGGCGTTCCTGAAAGCGGAAGAGCGATATGCAGGCACACGGCGCCTTCGTAGCCCTCTTCAGCCAAGCGCTCGAACAACTTCGCGAAGTCGTGCGGCGAAGGCTGCGATGTGCTGGGCAGGTCGACCGCGTCTATCATGCGGTCATAGAACTCGTCGGTCGAGATTTCGATTTGGTCGGCGAATGATTCGTTGCTAAAACAAATTTTCAACGGCACCATCTCAACATTGCGGCGGGCGAACTCATCGAGCGCCCAATCGCACGTCGAATCGGTGACAATGGCGATTTTCACAAACTGCTCCTTCAGTCGGGCGACATCGAGGGAAGCGACGAGCGGTCCCGCATGAATGAGGCTGATAGCATGCAGCATGCATGTCAGCTTGCGCCGCTTTCCCCTGTCGCGCACTGCCCTACAAACGGGGTTTTCGAGGCTGCGCTTCTGCGCGCGTCGCACATCAAACGCGGCGCCCACAGAAAAGCTCGAACCGAAGTATATCGATATTACTTAGTTCGTCAAACTATTTTTCTCGACTTTTGGAGCAAGCGTGAATGCTTCAGAAACGCAGGGAAATCCCTGTTTTGGAATGCGACCTGCTAAATGCTACGAGCATTTAGCAGATTCGGACAACAAACGCGCGAGCAGCATAACGGCGCACGTACAATAGGCACTCCACAATTAAGAGGAGCTCTATGAATCTAATTGAACAGCTCGCCCACGAGCTCAACCTTAAGACCGCAAACGTCGAAGCGGCCGTCAAACTCATCGACGAGGGCAACACCATTCCCTTCATCGCGCGCTACCGCAAGGAAGCCACGGGCAGCATGGACGACGTCGCCCTGCGTGCGCTCGACGATCGCCTATCCTACCTGCGCAATCTCGAGCAGCGCAAAGGAGGACGCGATCCGCTTATCGACGCCCAGGGCAAACTCACGCCCGAGCTCGAGCAGCAGATTCGCGAGGCCACACAGCTCCAGCGCGTCGAGGACCTCTACAAGCCCTACCGCAAAAAGCGCATGACCCGCGCCCAGAAGGCCCGCGAAGCCGGCTTGAACCGCTCGCCAATATGATCATCATGCAGGCCTCGGCCAAGGGCAGCGCGCTCGATGCCGCCGCGGCATACGTCAACGAGGATACTGGCTTCGAGACGCCCGAGGCGGCACTTGCCGGCGCGTGCGACATTGTGGCCGAAACCGTTGCGGAAGACCCAGAATGCGTAGCTGACCTGCGCACATTTACGCACAACACCGCCGATATCATAGTCGAGGCCACCGATGCCGACGAGGCGACTCCCTATGAGCCGTATTGCAACTATGACGAGCCCTTGCGCAAAATCCCCAACCACCGTGTGCTCGCGATTGACCGCGGCGAGCGCGAGGGCAAGCTGCGTGTGCGCGTGAATGTTGACGCCAGCGCGGCTACTGCACGCCTTTTGGCGCTCGCTGGCCGCGCCGATGCGGCGTATTCGCACCCGTGTTCGACGCCGCCATCGCCGATGGCTACAAGCGCCTCATGGCGCCGTCGCTCGAACGCGAGGCCCGCGCGAAGCTTACCGTGCGCGCGCAAACCGAGGCGATCAACGTATTCGCCAAAAACCTCGAGGGGGTCTGCTGTCGGCCCGTCCCGTACGCGGCGCGCGCGTGCTGGCCCTCGACCCGGGGTATCGAACCGGCTGCAAAATTGCTGTGATGGACGAAACCGGCAAGCTGCTCGACCACAGCGTGGTCTACCCCACCAAGCCGCGCGGCGACGTGACGGGCACCAAACGCGAGCTCGCCCGCCTTGTGAAGAAAGACCGCGTGAACACCATCGTGATTGGCAACGGCACCGCGAGCCGCGAAACCGAGGAGGTGGTGTCGGGTTCATCGCCGAGCAGGCGCCCGATTTGCGCTACACCATCGTGAATGAGGCCGGCGCGTCGGTATATTCGGCATCGGAACTCGCCAGCCAGGAATACCCCGACCTCGACGTGACCGTGCGCGGCGCGATGAGCCTTGGCCGCCGCCTGCAAGACCCACTGGCCGAGCTCGTAAAAATTCCGCCGCAATCGATCGGCGTAGGCCAGTATCAGCACGATCTTGACCAAACAGAACTTGCTCGTACGCTTGGGTATGTGGTCGAAGACGTGGTCAACCGCGTGGGCGTGGACGTGAACACCGCCAGCGCGAGCCTTTTGAGCTACGTTTCGGGCATCCCACGTCGACGGTAGCCAAAATATCGTGGCCTATCGCGAGGAAAACGGCGCCTTCGCCGACCGCCGCGAGTTGAAGAAGGTTCCAAGCTGGGGCCGAAGGCCTACCTGAACGCTGCAGGCTTTTTGCGCATTGCGGGCGGCAAAAAACCCGCTCGACGCCACAAGCGTGCACCCCGAAAGCTACCCGGTGGCAACCGAGGTGCTCAAGCGGGCCGGCGTGTCGGCGAGCGAACTCGAGCGCGGCGGCATTCCCGACATCGAGAAGCGCGCAGGCAGCGTGGCCGAATTGGCCGGACAGCTCGACTGCGGCATTCTGACGCTCATCGATATTATCGACGAGCTTAAAAAAGCCCGGCCGCGACCCGCGCGACGACGCGCCCGAGGTGGTCTTTAGCCGCTCGGCGCTTTCCATCGACGATCTGGAGCCCGGCATGGAACTCAAGGGCACGGTGCGCAATGTGGTCGATTTCGGTGCGTTCGTCGACATCGGCGTGCATCAAGACGGCCTCGTGCACATTTCGAAACTCGCCAATCGCTTCGTGAAGCACCCGAGCGATGTGGTGCGCGTGGGCGACACCGTGAACGTGTGGGTAGAAAAAAGTCGACCGCGACCGCAAAAAGATTTCCCCTCACCATGGTGCAAGGGAAATAAACGATAAAAGGCCAGCGGATGGGGACTGCGGTGGAAATCCTGGACCGTTTCGGGTTAGGCGATTAGCCCCAAATCCCTCCGATACCATCGGGCTTTGTAGCCCAGGTCGCTTTTCAGCCTGACGTCCCTATACCATCTGAGATAGGCGTCGAGCATGTCCGCGAACTCGTCGAGCGCGACCCGCTCCAGTCCCTGCCGTAGAAGAATTCTATCTTAAGCCTTCCGAAGAAGCCCTCGGCGCGCGCGTTGTCCGGGCTGCAGCCCTTCCTCGACATCGACCTCACGATGCCGTGCTCGTCGCATATCCCTATCCACCCGGGCCAGCGGTAGTGGCAGCCCCGGTCGCTGTGCCCCGTGGGGTGCTCGCCCTCCTTGAGCTGGGAGCATACGCCCAGAAGCGACGAGTTCGCCATCTCGGCGCTCGGGGACGTGGAGATCGCCCAGCTTATCGGCATGCCGTCGAAGCAGTCGATTATCGGGGGAGGTAGGACTTTCCGCGGGGATGCGGAACTCCGTGACGTCCGTCACCCAGAGCTCGTTCGGCGCGTCCGCCCTGAAGTGGTGCTTCCCGCGCTCGTCCGCAGCAGGTTGTCCGGCGCCTCGGACACCTCTCCCCGGTAGGAGCTGTAGCGGCGCTTCTTCTTGGCGGCGCGGGCGACGAGCGACTCCTCGCCCATGATCGCGCGCACGGTCCACTCGCCGATGCCCGTCTGGGCGGCAATCCTTCGATAGCCGTAGGCGCCGCCGCTGTCGCCGAACGCCCCGACGACCGCTGCCCGCGCATCTGCGCGCTCCGCGCTCTCGGGGGCGCGCCAGGGCGGCCCGCGTACTCATAGCTGCTTTTCGCCATCCGCGTCAGCGCCAGCAGGTCCTTCAGCTTCCACTTCGGGCGCAGCGACGAGATCACCGCCGCCTTCTCCGCGTTCGTAAGCCGTTTCGGGTCGGTGCCCGGGTCTTTTTTTAGTATCTCGAGCGTCGCTTGGCGCACGTCTATCTCGAGCTGCAGCTTCCCTGACCTGCGCCTTCAGGTCGGATTGCATCTTCTTCAGCTCCTCGACGCCATTCGGCAGCTCGTCGTATCGCTTGCTCACGGGAGCCCCTTTCTCTTCGGGCGCCCCTCCATTATGCCCCAAGATGCTCCCGCCGCCAGGCGTAAGGGGCGGTGCGGGATACGCCGTACCTGTCGGCGACCTCGGCGGCGCTGCCGCCCCGGGCCTCGAGCTCCGCCACGGCCTGCACCTTCGTCCCGATCGGCAGAACGCCCTTCTCGGGATTGGGCCCGCGGCGCCTGCGCTGGCCGGGCGCGAGCTCGTCGATCCAGCTGCCGAGCGTCTCGCGGCTCGGGTATCCCATGGCCCTTGTCGTCCGGGCGAGGCTTCTCCCATGCTCGAGGTAGTAATCGACCGCGCCCCGCTTCTCCTCGTCGGAATACTTCGGCTCGCGACGCTTCCTTTCCAGGAACCCGTCGCCGCCGATCTGGTATTCCCTCCACCAGTTGCGGAGCGTGTGGCGGGTGGGGTAGCCGAGCTCCGCTATGGTGTCGGCCGCGCTGCAGCCGAACCTGGCGAACGTCTCGACGGCCTTCATTCTTTGCTCTGCGCTGTACATCCTCATGGCCCTCCTGGTCCTCTTTTTGGTCCAGGATTTCCACCGACAGTCCCGGTCAAAGGCTTCGTCGCAATCACGCAATCGGCTTCAAAAACCTGCGAAACGCTGCGAGCATTGCGCAGGTTTCAGCGGAACCGAAGCGACAAAGGGCCGATTTCGCCCACCACTCCAGAGGAAAACCAAGCAAAACCAAAAGGGAGCTCCCACCAAGGAAGCTCCCGTAATTCGTGCCCATTCCAAGAGGCATATCTGAGCTCGGGCTCGCAGGCCGCGGCAGGCGAACATATGCCAGACCTGCTAAACGCTACGAGCATTTAGCAGGATTCGAGCAGGCAACGCACTAGCAGCCTTTCAACGCGGCCATCACGTCGGCGATGGCGTAGAGCGAGCCGAAGCAGCACACCACGCCATCGGGACCGGCGGCTTCAACGGCGCCCTCAACCGCATTGGCAATTGACGGACAGGCCTGCACCTGCAGGGCGCTGCACGCAGTAGTCGTACCCCCCTCGAACTCGAGCTCGCGTTCGCGAATGGCACAGGCCAGCTCGTCGGCATGCAGCGCGCGCTCGTTTTCGGGCGGCTCGGCGCAGAAGTAGCGCGCCGCCAGCGGCAGCGTGGCATCGATCATGGCCTGGTAATTCTTGTCGCGCAGCACGTTCATCACGAACGTCACGCCACCCTGCGGGAAATACTCACGCAGGCTCGCCGCCAGCACATTGGCGCCTTTGCTCGTTGTGGCCGCCGTCGACAATCACCGTGGGATTGTCGCGCACCACTTCGAAACGGCCCTGCCACACCGTGGCCTCGAGACCTGCCTTAATGGCCTCATCGGAAATCTCGAACCCACGTCCGCGCAGCACGCGCGCAATTTCGATAGCCATCACAGCGTTGTTCGGCTGGTAGGTGCCCGCGAGCTTCAGGCGCACATCGGTGAAGCCGTCGTAGGAAAACACCTGGTGCGGGCCTTCCGCGTGCGCATGAATGCGACCAAGCGGCACACTCACCGGTGCGCCCACCTCGCGAGCACGCTGCATGATAACGGCCTCGGCTTCAGGCTTCTGCCTGTAGCTCACCACGGGAATGCCGGCTTTGATGATGCCGGCCTTTTCGTGCGCGATTTTTGGCGATGGTGTCGCCAAGCACGTGCGTTGGTCAAGAGCGATCGAGGTAATGGCGCACACCTCGGGCACGACGACCTTCGTGGAGTCGAGCCTGCCGCCCAAGCCCACCTCGGCACCACCGCTGTGCAGCCGACCTGCGCAAAGTGCAGCAGCGCCGCCGCCGTGATAAGCTCGGAACGCCGTGGGCTGCTCGTCCATCTGCTCGGCCGCTTCGCGCACCTCAAGCGCCACAGCGAGCAAATCTTCATCGGAAATATCTTCGCGGTTCACCTGAATGCGCTCATTAAAGCGCAACATACGGTGAGGTGAACAGGCCAACCTTGTAGCCCGCCGCTTGCAGAATGCCCGCGGTGAACGCGCACGTCGACCCCTTGCCGTTCGTTCCTGCCACATGCACGATGCGCAGGCGATCTTTGCGGGCGGCCCAGGCGCTCGAGCAGCTCTTCCGTACGATGCAGCCCCAGGCGAACGTCGCGCCACGCGCCTTGCTGCAGGTACACTTTCGGGTCGAATTCTTCAGTCATGCCTTCCTTAGACAACGGGTCTTTAACAGCCGCATTGTACAGCAGTACTTTTCTGTACTAGAAACATTTTTGCGCGCTATATACTTTCTGTACTAGAAACATTATCAGGATATTTCTTTCTGTACTAGAAACGTTAAGGCGGTTGACATGCTAAAACGCAAAATGACAAATCATATTCGAAATTGGGAAATTACCATGCCTAAAAGGCTCTTCTTTTGCTCGGACGCGCGCCAAACAGGGCAAAACGTTCACCGTCCGTTCATATGCAAGAGAAGGCGAAACTTGCCTTTCATCGAAGTAATTTCCTTGAAGATGAAGAAAACGCTCGCTTCTTAAGCGCGGCGACAAGCGTCAAGAGCTTCTCTCAAAGAGGCTCTCCTTGGTCACGGGTCACACCGTCGAACCGGGAACGCTTATCTTTTCGACGAAATCCAGCACCTTGGACAAAAACGCGAGTGACACTCTCTCAAGTTCATCGTAGAAGACGGACGCTACAAGCTGATATTGTCGGGATCGCTGCTCGGCACGTATCTCAAGGGCGTTACCTCATTCCCCGTTGGATACGCGCATATCGAACGCATGTATCCTCGATTTCGAGGAGTTTTGCTGGGCGATGGGCGTTCCTGAAAACGTAATCGAGCTCATTCGCCAAAGCTACCACACCCTTGAACCACTCGAGCTCGCTCCACGAACGCCTCATAGAGCTATACCGGCGCTACATCGTCGTTGGCGGCATGCCCGAAGCTGTCCAACGCTTCATCGAAAACGACCAAAACCTTGGCGCAGCGCGCTCTGCGAATATCGATATCGCACAGCAATACCGCTATGACATAGCGAAATATGCAAACGCTCGCTCCATGCAAATCCAAACTATTTTCGATAACATCCCAGCTCAACTTGCGAAAGTTAACAAGCGATTCATGATGATGTCGGTTAAAAAGAATGGAACCTACGAACGCCTGCGCGACGACTTCTCATGGCTCGTCGATGCGGGCGTTGCACTTCCCGCCCATATCGCGACCGAACCGAAATATCCACTTTTGCGCACCAAGGTTGCCGAAAAATTCAAGCTCTACGATTCCGATTGCGGCATGCTTTTTTGGCACAGTACCCTACCTCAGCAACCATGAAAATCGTGTCAGGCGACGGCGACGCCAACTTCGGCGCCGTATACGAAAACGTCGTCGCGCAAGAGCTCGCAGCCGCGGATTTCCCTTGTATTACTACAATAACAATCGCAAAGGCGAAGTCGATTTCCTCATCGAAACGAGCAATGGGACAATTGCGCCTATCGAAGTGAAATCGGGGAAAGACTACAAGCTCCATTTAGCGCTGCGCAATCTTTTTGGATTGTCGGGAGTACGGGATTGAATACGCAATCGTGTTGTCCGAGTTCAACCTCTCGATTGAAGAGCGCGAAGGCCAAACGGTGCGCTATCTGCCGCTTTACATGACGCTCTGTCTCGCTGACGAAAGGCAACAAAGCCTCGCTGGGGTCAAACTCGAGAAAATCGATTTCAGCACCCTGTAGGAAATACCGCGCGCTCCTACCCTTTCAGCAGCTCGCCCAAGCAACGAAAATCGGCTTCGATGACGACCTGCTTCGTGGGGTCGTACAGCGCGCCGCCGCAGGGTGATACACGGGGAACACCTTTGAAGCGCCCCGCCATAGTCACCTGTCCATGTAAGCGCGTGATGCCGCGTTCGGTTTTCAGAATGAACTTCGTGGAGAAGTTGCCCATGGTCACGAGGAATTCCGGCCCGATGGCGCGCACTTGATCGCGCAAATACGGCGTGCACGTGGCAATTTCATCGGGATGTGGGTCACGATTCGACGGCGGGCGACACTTCAGCACGTTAGCGATGAACACCTCATCGCGCGAAAGGCCCGCAAGCGCCAGCAAATCGGTAAGGTAATGCCCTGCGGCGCCCACAAACGGACGCCCCTGCAAATCTTCGTTTTTGCCAGGTGCCTCGCCAACAAGCATCACGCGGGACGGTGGGGTTGCCAAACCCCGGCACCACATTCGTGCGGCCTTCGCACAAAGCGCACCGGCGGCACTGGCCAATAACGCCTTCGATATCGGCCAGAAGTTGGGCGGAATCCTCGCCTTCCTTCGCCTGCACCGTTGCAAAATGGCTGTTCACTATGGCCATGGCGCCCTCGCCTTCTTTAGCGCGTGTAAACCTTAGGCATGCGCAAGCCGAACGCGCAGCACAGCTCATGCGGAATGGTTCCGATTTGTTCCGCCATGTCGTCGATTGAGATGCGCGCACCACCCTGGGCGCCCACAAGCAGCACCTCGTCGCCAATTTGGGGGTCGAGACGCGGGCGCGTACCGCTGCTGCGCATATCAATCTCAAACATGCACTGATCCATGCAGATATTGCCCACCTGGTTGCAAAGCTGGCCGTTGTAAATAACCTGGGCGCGGCTCGAAAGCGCACGGTTGTAGCCGTCGGCATAGCCAATGGGCAGCGTGCAAATCTTTACGCTGCCAGTAGAGCGATAGTGCAAACCGTAGCTCACGCCCTCGCTCATGGGAGGCTGGCTCACGTTGGTGATGCGCGCGTGCACGCTCATGGCTGGGCGTAAATCGAAATAGCCCACCGTTTCGGGACACGGGTGGAAGCCGTACAGCGAAATACCAAAGCGCGCCATATCGAGATGCGTATCGGGGTAGCGCAAAAGTGCTGCAGAGTTCGCACAATGCACGATGCCTGGGTTAATGCCTGCCACACGCATGTCAGAGATGGCCTCGGTGAAGCGGCGGAACTGCATGTTGAAGTCGAGCGTCTCGGGGCAGTCGGCCGTAGCGAAGTGGGTGAACGTGCCCACATGCTCAAGCGCGCGGTGGAAGCTGATTTGACGCACGAACTCGACCGCTTCGTCGAAGCGCACGCCAATGCGGTTCATGCCGGTGTTAAGCGCCAGATGGAACGGAGCGCGCAGCCCATGCGCGTCGGCCGCCTCGCCATAGGCGACAGCGAACTCGGCCGTGTATACGCTCGGCATGATGTTATAGTTCAGAAGCAGCGGAATGGCGGCCTCAGGGAGGCTCGGAAAGCATGAGCACGGGCGCGGTAATGCCCGCCTCGCGCAGCAACGCCTTCCTGCACCGTCGCCACCGCAAGGTAGGCGGCGCCGGCAGAAAGTGCGGTTTTCGCAACCTCAACCGAACCATGACCGTAGGCGTCAGCCTTCACGACGGCAAGCAGGCGACACCCGGGTTTCAGGCGGCGCTTGGCCACGGCGATATTGTTGCGAATGGCGCCCAGGTCGACCTCAACCCATGACCAACGGCGCTCGTTTTCGGCGATTTCAGCCAAGCGCTCAGGCGAAAAATCGTTCGCATTCGCAGCTGCGCGAGAACCCGGGGCGTCACATCGCGCAGCAAGCTCGAAACGTCCTGCTGCTTGGCGGGTCGACTTCCGCCCACCTGCGCACCGAATGCATTGAATCCGTTCATAGAGGCTGCTCCTCTTTCATATCCCATTAGTACTTGTAGGGATACCGCGCGAAAGCGCGTGCTGGGTAAACGTTTTCGAAAACCAGCCCATGCACAAAGAGAAACGCCCCGTTCGAACGGGGCGCCCTACCCAAACGCGGAGCACACGGCTATTCCGCCTTTTTCTGCTTGCGATTGTCGGTGACGTAAATTCCCACGCGCACCTGTTTCCATGGATCGGCCTTTTGTCGACCTGCATAATGCGGCATTCAAGCACGTTGGCATGGCCAAAACGCAGCAGCTGCGCGATGGCAGCGTTGCTATCGCCGGGGACGTAGCCAAGATGCACGCCCTTGCGGTAAATCGCCACGGCATCGGGGTCGTGCGGATTGTCGGGCTCGGCTATGAGTTCGAGCTTCTTGCCGGGCTTGAGTTTCTTGAGCGCCAACGCGCCATCGTGGTATTGAAACCCCGCGATAAAGAACGACTGCATGATTTTTGACGGCTCATACATGGTTTCCTCCTATCGATTCACCTGATAGGAGCGATGCTAGCCAGTTTCATTCAGACGCGTGTACAGCGGAATGGACAGAACTGGCCAAATTGCACGCCGCATACAACACGCGGGCCACGCCCAATCGGATGTGTCCCTCGCCCCATCTTGTCTTGCCGCCATGCGCTACGCACTACCCCAAAGAAAGGAAGCTCATAGCCAATGCCACCATAGCCTCTTTCTCGTCGGGCTTCGACTCGGCGGTCATGATGGTAAGCGCGACCAACGCGCTGTCGGAAATACGCTTGGCGCCATCGGCCCACAACGCATCGTTCATGTTCAAGAAATACAGGAAGAGCGCGGCGGCGATGCGCTTGTTGCCGTCGTGGAACGAATGGTTCTTCACGACGAAATACAGCAGATTCGCGGCCTTTTCCTCGAGAGTCGGGTACATCTCCTGCCCGCCGAAGCCCTGGTAGATCGCCGCGATGCTCGAGCGGAAGGAGTCGTCCTTCTCGACGCCGAACAGGTCGCTGTCGCGTGAGAACTTCATTGACGCGATAAGGCTTCGGCATTCGTCGTAATTAAGCACGTACGTCGCCGCACGGCCCTTCGGCTTCGCGATTCGCCGATGGTCGTAGTCGTCGAGCAGATCGAGCGCGCCTGTGTACGCTTTGACGACCGAGATATGTCTCGCTTCGAGCGTCGGGATGCGGTCCATGACCTGGACGATTTGCCCCTAACTGCGCAAGGCGACGCTTGTTTGCTGCGTAGCCATCAAGCACATATTGTCGCAGCACGCCTGTTGCCCATCGACGGAATTCGACGCCGCGCTTTGATTTCACGCGATAGCCGACCGAAATGATGGCATCAAGGTTGTAGAACGCGACCGGCTTGTCCAATTTGCAATGTGCAAATAATGCATTGCCTTCTTCGAGATTTCCCCTTCCCTAAAAATATTAGAGATATGGCGGAAATCACCGACCTGTCTCTCCAAAGCGCCGCCATCTGCTCTTTCGTCAGCCATACCGTTTCGCCGTCGAATTCGACATTGAGCTTTACCTGATCGTCTTCCGATTCGAACAGCACAATCTCGTTTTCCGTCTCGCCTCCAACCCGCGTCGTTTATAGCCAAACGTTTGTTCGTATTATAGCATGCAGGCAGACCCTATACCACGAGCCAATAAAACAGCAACCATCAGTAGGTGCCTTTTGTTCCACGAGATAAGGCGCTAAAAAACGGGGGCGCCATGGCGCCCCCCGTTCTCGCGTATTTTTCAGCCTAGCCGTTCTTGCGGGCGTACAGCTTGTTGTTGGTGTCGAGCCAGGTCTCGACCGTACCGGTGTCGAAGCCGTCTTCGTCGGAAATGACGACAGCGTACATTTCCTCTTCGGCGAGCACCGCATCAAGCGCATCGGTGAGCTGAATTTCGCCGCCCACGGTAGGCTTTGGCGTCGGCCAGAAGCTCCATAACGCGAGCCGAAAGCAGGTAGCGGCCAGAACACCGAAGGTTCGACGGAGCATCCTCAAGCGCCGGCTTCTCGACCAGACTGTTCACCTTCCACAATGCCGTCGCCGCCTTCGACGGGGAGCGCCGTCGATAATGCCGAAGACGATGCACCTGCTCGTCGGGAACGGGCAGCACGGCAATCACGCTCGCGCCGCCGTGTGCGCGAGAAACCTCGAGCATGCGCGGGCAAATATTGTTGTCGGGCACGATGACGTCGCCCAAAAGCACAAAGAACGGCTCATCGGCGGTTTCTCGGCCGCGCAGTGAATCGCATGGCCCAAGCCCAGCGGCTCGTCCTGGTAAACGTAGGAAACGTTGAGATTGCCAACGCGCTCGACCTCGTCGGCGTAAGCATCTTGCCGCGAGCGCGCAGCGTTGCCACGAGCTCCGGGTCGGGCGAGAAGTGCTTCTCAATGGACTTCTTATCGCGGCTGTTCACGATAACAACCTCATCGGCACCCGATGCCAAGCCCTCTTCGACCACATACTGAATAACCGGGCGATCGACCACAAGCAGCATTTCTTTCGGCTGAGCCTTAGTGGCGGGAAGGAAGCGCGTGCCCATGCCCGCAGCGGGAATCAAAGCCTTCAACGTACATCTCCTATCTGGGAAAACGACGCGCCGCGCACAGCGGCCCGTTCGATTGCGTGGGTGTATTGTAGCGACACTTGAACGCCGAGCGGGAAAAGCCCAAAAAGGCTGCACGCCAGCGCGAACGAGCACCGCCGCGAATGGGCACCGGGCACCCCATCGCCAAGCGCACCCTTGCCTCCGAGAAAAAAAGCGGCAGGCGTCCGTGGCACCCACCGCTCCAATCTCACATACGCAAAAAACCAGGCCAGCGCGCTATTTCTTCGCAGCAAGCAACTCTTCGACATGCTCCTCAAGCGCGTCAATCTTCTTTTCGGTGTTCTTCAACTTCAAGATGGTCATAATCACGTACACCATGAGAATCGCGAAGATAAGCGCATAGGCGGCGATTACGTACGGCGCACCGCCAAGCACGGTGGAATAGATTTCAAGAAAGAACGGGATTCATTTAGTCCTCCAATGCGTCGGAAAGGCGGGCGACTTTGTCTTGCATGATTTGGGTGCGCAGGCGCAGGCGGTACAGGCCGAACGCGATGAGCATCATGCCGAACAGCGACAGCAAGAACGGCAGCAACATGTCGGGCGACAGGCCCGAATCGGTGCGGAAAATAACCGGGTGCACGCTCGAGGGAATGATGCGCGTGACCATGAAGCAGATAGGCACATCCACGCAAATCAGAATGCCAAGCACAGCCGAATAGGTCGCGCGGCGCTCGGGGTCTTCAACGGCGTTGCGCAGAATGAAGTACGCGAAAACCATGAGCATCAAAATGAAGTACGTGGTGAGACGCGGCTCCCATGTCCACCACGCCCCTCGAAAGCGCTCCCACAGCTCACCGCTGGCCATAACGCACAGCACGAAGACGAGCGCGACTTCCATGCAGATGCGCGAACGCACATCATAGCAAGCGCGCTTGGTCATAAGGAATCGAACGCCGTAGAACGCAGAGGAATATCACCGCGCCGAAACTCGAAATGGCCACCGGCACGTGCCAATAGAAAATCTTCTGCGAAATGAGCAGCTTATTGCCACCACGGTTCCCGCGATAACCTGCGGCTCGCTCACAGCCGCGCCGTTGACGAGCGGCGCCAACGTGAACGTGAGCACGAAGCCCGCAACGGCGAGCAGCGTGCCCACCGCCATCATCCAAGGCGCGGCAGCGTCAAGTTTGCCACCAACCTTGACAGGTTCCTTAAACGGTTTGTCGGTCATGTCACCAACCCTTCCTCGTATGCCTTAAGCAACGTATACCATCTATTCGTATCCTGCCAGGGCTTCGGTTTGGCTCGGAGGGCCAGCCAAGGCCACGGCTCGCTACCGCTTCGCCCTTCGGGCTTCGCTACGCGCTCGCCTGACTTCGCTTAACGAAAAGACGAAGAACGCGTTTGAGCTCAGGACGACCTTCGCCGAGCCCTCCGAGCCAAACCGAAGCCCGACGTCAATGCACTTCCTGGCTTCAGAAAAGCCGCGCGGAGCCGCACGCGACCCCCCAACGATTTAAGCGCTCACGACGAAGTCGTAAAGCACCCACGACACCAAAATCATGATGACATCGTAGCCCCCGCCAAAGCCATTTACGTAGTGAACGTCTCCATCACTGCCTCGCCGCCAACCAACACGCCCGTGGTCGCAGAAACGCACGCCCACAGCAGCGGGAACATAAGAGGAATGAACAACACCGCGAGCATCACGTCTTTGCCGCGCGTATACATGATGGTAATGGTTGAAAGCAGGCGTGCCAATGCCTGCGATACCGATGGTGCCCCAAAAGCGGTGCGAACATGAGCGGCCACGTCTCGGCGGCACCCACCGTTCCCAAGAAAAGAAGAAGAACAAAGGCACGCAAATAACCTCGACGATCGGCAAGAACACCAAGTTCGCCGTGGCCTTCGCCAAGAAAATCACGGAGCGGTCCATGGGCACGAGCAAAATGCTCTCCAAGCAGCCGTTTTCTTTCTCATGAGAAAACAGAGCGGTTCAACCCAGCAGACTCGTGAACAATACCACGACCCACAAAGGCCGCCCGCCATTTGCTGAATGTCGAGCTCGCTTCCCGCCTGAGCAAGCGAGGCGCCATACACCACGAGCACGAGCAGGGCATACAGGCCCATGGACGTGATCATTTCAGCTTTGTGCAGCTCCTGGGCGAGGTCTTTGCGCAAGAGCGCCTTGTAATGCGCCCAGGTTGAGGGCTTTTTCATTTCAACGGCCACTTACGCCACCCCCATTCCCACGGTCTCGCGATAGAGCTGGCGGAACTGCTCAAATCGATGTCTTCCTTAGGCGCGTAGCTCACCACGCGACCGCGCGCGAGCACGAGCGCATGAGTGCACACGTCGAAGCCCTTCTGCAAATCGTGGCTCACCATGATGAAGGTTCGCCCGTCGCGCAGCTGCTCGATGAGCCCGTCGAAAATCTGACTGCATGGGGGTCAAGACCGGCGTAGGGCTCGTCAAGAAACACCACGTCGGGGTCGTTCATCAGGGCACGCGCGATGGAAAGGCGCTGCGTCATGCCGCGCGAGAAGGTGCGCACCACGTCGAAGCGGCGATGGTCGAGTTCAACTGCGCGCAGAAGCTCGCGCACGCGCTCCTCGGCGTTCACCACGCCATAGAGCTGCGCGGTGAACATGAGGTTCTCCATAGCCGTAAGATCGGGATACAGCATGGGGTTGTGCGAAATGAGCCCAATGGCTTGCGCACCTTGTCGGGTTCTTCCTTCGCATCGAACCCGCCACAAACGCCGTGCCCGACGTAGCGCGAGAAAGCGTGGCGAGCGTGCGCACGAGCGTGGTTTTTCCAGCGCCGTTCGGCCCGAAAATCGAGAGGAACGCGCCCTCAGGCAGCGCGAACGACACATTGTCGACGGCCTTGCGGCCGCCGAACGACTTCGTCAGATGATCGACGGAAAGCGCCGTTTCCACGGGACTACTCCCCTGCCTTCGCGTCAGCCTCGGCATCAGTCGGCCTGGCCTCTGCCGCCGCGTCCGCATCGGCTGCCGCGTCGCCCCTCGGCATCTTCCACGAGCGCCACCTCCTCGACACCGTCTCCTCGATGATGCCCCTTGCGGGCCGCAACGTCGCGCGAGGCCTTCCGCGCTCTTTCGGCTCGGCCTCCGCCAACTCGGCAACGGGCACATCGCCCACGGCCGGGCCGCCGCGACGGCGCATCGGCGCGTTTGGCGAACAGCGGATGAGACAGCCCACCCATGAGCAGGGCAAAAGCCCACCCACACGAACGAGATGAGCGGATTCACGCGCACGTCCATGGAGAAATCGCCCTCGTCGTTCACGCCGCGGTACACCACGAACAGATCCTCCAGCGGGAACCCGATGACGCTCGCCTCCAGCTTCTGCTGCTGGGTGGCGCTTACCAGCTGCACGGCCGGGTTCACCGTGCCCACGAACTGGCCGTCCTTCGTCACGTCGAAGGTGAGCGCGTAGCGCACGTTGCCGTCGTGCCGAGCTCATCGATGGAGTTGCCCGTGTAAGTGAGCTGGAAGTCCTGGATGTCGAAGGTGAACGTGAAACCGAATCGCTCTCCTCGTCGTAGGGCAAATACCCCGTCTCGGTCACGTACATGGACGAGCCGATGAGGCCCACCAGGATGATGGCCATGGCGGCGTGGGCCACCGAGCCGCCGAACAGGGCCAGGCGGCGGCGCAGCTGGCGCCATCGACCCGTTTGAGCGAGCGGACGGCCAATGAACAGCGTGTTGAAGAACAGCAGGCTCGCCACGGCGAAGCCCGCCACGGCGAGGCCGTTGTAGTAGATGGGGCCTGCTCGAGCAGGCCCGAGGCCTGGGTGCCGCCCATGTCGATCATGGCCTGGTAGCTGGGCAGAAGGTACGTGACGAAGTAGACATGAGCACGATGAACAGCACAAGCGCGCAGAGCGCCGGCACGCGGGCACTCCGCCAGAACGCCTTCTTGTCGGTGCGGCGTTCCAGCCCAGGAGCGGGCAAATGGCGAGCACGGTCAGGTAGGCTATGCCCAAGGGCCGGGCGATGGCGTTGTAGGTGCCGGCCGGCAGACAGGCTCTGGCCGCCAAACGGCAGCCACGAAGGCAGCGCCGAGGACACCGTCATATAGGCCAGAATCACCGTGAACACGATCATGATCACGTTGTTGAAGTAATACGCGGCGTCACGCGAGGCGAACGATTCCATAACGTCGTTCTCGCCGCATCAGGGCAGAAGCTTTTCCAGCGAATGAACAGGCCAAGGGCGCCCACAAGCGAGGACCGCGATAAGCCGCCGAAAAGCACGAGCGACACGGGGTCGCCCTCAAAGGCGTGCACCGATTGCACGATGCCCGAGCGCGTGATGAACGTGCCGGTAATACGAACGCGAACGTGATGCACGCGCACATAATCGACCAGCGCTTAAACGCGCCGCGCTTGCGATACACAGTGAAGCTGTGCACAAGCGCCAGCGCCACGCACCACGGAAAGCAAGCTGGCGTTTTCCACGGCATCCCAGCCCCAGTAGCCGCCCCAGCCGAGCACCACGTAGGCCCACACGCAGCCAAGGCCAATGCCGATGCCCAAGAACAGCCACGAAATCATAGCGAAGCGGCTCGAGCGCTCGACCCATTTCTTCGAGGGGTCGTTCACGATGAGCGCCGCAATAGCGTATGCGAACGGAATGGTAAGACCCGCATAGCCGATGAACAGCGTAGGCGGGTGAATGGCCTGCGCCCAGTGCTCAAGCAGCAGGTTCATGCCTTGCATGGAACCCGTGTTCGTGAGGCGGCCCGAGGAATCGATATAAGGCGCGGCGGTCGCAGTGAAGGGCATATTGCTTCCGAGAAGAGCATGACCGCCACAAACGCCACGAGCACGAGGCCCGACACGAGCAGCGCCATGCAATCGATGGGCTCGTCGTGCTTCATCACGCGCACGGCCACGGCCACATTGAAAGCCGAAATGAGCCATGCCCACAGCAGAAGCGAGCCCTCGCGGCCGGCCCACAGACCCGCAAAGCGATAGAGCACGCCGAGCGCCTTCCGCCTCAGAATGCTCGAGCAGCACGTATTCGATAGAGAAGTCGCCCGTCATGAAGCAGAAGACGAGCAGGCCGCAGCAGAACGTGAGGGCGACAAACGCAAGAATATGCGCCACAGCGCCCGCCCATGCGAACGTGTCGGCCGAAGATGCGCGGCGGTTGCCGCGGAAAGTGCCTGCGAAGCGAGCAGGCATACAGAGCAATAGTAACGCCAGCGAAGGCGATGACCAGGCCGAACAAACCAAAAAGTAGACACGCTTTAACCCTCCTGCGCGACGTCAGTGACCCATGAATGCGCCAGAAGCCTCCACGAGCCCGTAACCACGACCGAGGTGCCATCGGCGATGCCGTCAGCAAGCGCACCCGTCGTAATCGACCGCGATCTCGCGCGAGGCGTCGCTGGCGTCAACAACAACGAAGCGTGGCTCGCCGCTTTCGGC
>VOFB01003110.1_pt1 | contig 21871 bp, 52 predicted proteins | sample 5384141 | NCBI WGS metagenome assembly VOFB01 (sample SAMN12384721, study PRJNA508395) | human gut metagenome | isolation source: healthy gut A | host: Homo sapiens | reverse complement strand
TTTAAGTTCGTCAACAACACCGCAAGCCGAAGTCATATTTGTCACACGGTCGATAAGAATTAATTCACCGAGTGTTCTGTGTTCTTCAAACAAGTCTGCAACAACAGCCTCTGTAAGCAAAATTTCGCATACCGCAATACCGTTTTTTGCCTATTGTTTCCGCATTGATATGCTCACCTGTATTAACGTCAATCGCATAATCAATACCTGCGACTATACCTGCGATTGTCTTTGTACCAATCTTTACAAGATAGTCTTTTCCGACTGTCAAAGGCTCATCGTCCATCCACAAAGTGACGCTGTAAGACGCTTATAAGGTGCAAGGTTTGTACCCTTTACAAGCACAACCCTCTTGAAACGTCAACTTCTTTGTCAAGAGTAATTGTGACAGGCTGACCTTTAAATGCAGTTTCTGACTTCTTGTCACCTACATAAATTCTTTACATGAGCACTTTCATTTGCTCGGCAATGTTGTAATCTCGTCACCGACATTTATGCTGCCCGATTCAATCTGACCTTGAAAACCTCTGAATGTGTGGTTCGGTCGGCAGACTCTCTGTACAGGAGATAAAATCCCTGTTCCGCATTTTCTTCGCTTATATCTACATTTTTCAAGATATTCCAAAAGCGGTTCGCCGTCATACCAAGTGATGTTTTCCGATTTAACCGTTACGTTGTCACCCTCTGTTGCAGACAACGGAATTATCTTAACGTTTTCAAGTGACAATTCGTTTTTCAATTCTTCAATCTGTCCTACGATTTTATCATAAGCATTTTTATCATACTTTACAAGGTCCATCTTATTTACGGCAAACACAAAGTAACGTATACCCATAAGCTTACAAATTCTCGCATGACGTCTTGTTTGAACAAGCACACCTTGTGACGCGTCGATAAGAATTACAGCCAAGTCCGCAAATGATGCACCTACCGCCATGTTTTTGTATATTCTTCGTGTCCGGGTGTATCGGCAACGATAAAACTTCTGTTATCGGTTGTGAAATAACGGTATGCAACGTCAATCGTTATACCTTGTTCTCTTTCAGCCATAAGTCCGTCAAGTAAAGTGAGTAGTCAATCGCTCCGCCTCTGCTGCCGACTTTACTGTCAAGCTCCAAAGCTTTCTCCTGATCGGCATAAAGAAGTTTTGAGTCGTAAAGGATATGTCCTATAAGTGTTGACTTACCGTCGTCAACACTTCCGCAAGTTATAAATTTAAGTAATCCGTTCATATTAGAAATAACCCTCCCTTTTTTTCTGCGTTCCATGCTTCCTGCTGCCTCATTGTCTATAACTCTTGAAGTTCTTTCGGAAGATACCGCACTTAGTGTTTCTTCAATAATTTCGTCAAGCGTATCGGCAGTCGGATTCTATACCGCCTGTAAGCGGATAACAGCCAAGTGTTCTGAATCTTACTGATTTGTATTCAGGCACTTCTCCCTCTTTTAGAGGTAATCTGTCGTCATCAACCATTATAAGATTACCGTCACGTTCAACAACAGGTCTTTTTGCCGCAAAGTAAAGCGGTACAATATCAATCTTTTCACGCTTGATATACTGCCAAATATCTTTTTCTGTCCAGTTTGAAATTGGGGAATACTCTCATACTTTCGCCCTTGTTAATCTTACTGTTGAAAAGTTTCCACATCTCAGGACGCTGGTTTTAGGATCCCATGCATGAGCTTCATTTCTGAATGAGAAAATTCTTTCCTTTGCACGCGATTTTTCTTCATCACGTCTGCCGCCGCCGAATGCCGCTGTAAAGCCGTACTTTGTAAGCGCCTGCTTTAATGCCTGTGTTTTCATTATATCAGTATACGCCGCACCGTGGTCAAAACGGATTGATGCCTTGCTTTATACCTTCCTCATTTGAATACACAATCATTTCAATACCGAGTTTCTTTGCGGTATCGTCACGGAATTTAATCATATCCTTAAACTTCCAAGTTGTGTCTATGTGCATAAACGGGAACGGCGGTTTTTCAGGATAAAAAAGCCTTCATTGCAAGGTGCAGCATTACTGAACTGTCCTTACCGATTGAGTATAGCATTACAGGCTTTTCACACTCTGCCGCTACACTCTCTTATAATATATATTGTTTGCTTCAAGCTCATCAAGATGTGATAATTCACTCATTTAGTGTCCCTCCTTTTAGTGTCCCTTAATACTTATTTGATTCTTTTCTGTCTATGTCTATTTCGGAAACCGTGCCGTCATATTTTTCAATTACCCATTTCAAAATATCGCCGTTTTCCTCTGTATGTACCTTACTTCCCATACCGCCTATATCCGCACCGAGATAAAACGATATTGCGTGCATAGGACATTCCTGATACAGGAAGTACAGCCCCAGCAATCTTTCGGGTACTTTATAAATGCTTTATTATCTCCGTCCTTTTTTAAGACTTCCCGGACATACCATACAGCATTTTCCGCAACCTATACATTTGCTTTTATCAATCATTATGCTCATATGTTCTGCCCCCCTTCCACAAGGTCACGAAGTATAATTTCCTATTTCACCGTCTTTAAGACGTGAATTGACGTATTTGTTAAAGTTTTCGTTATCCTTATTCGGATAATCAAGATTTTCCTGCAAAACTGTGCCAGCGTGTTTCCTTTCTTGCTTTAAGATGTGCTATAACACTTCTTGCAACGACAAGTCTTTCACGAAGTTCGTATATATACATAAGCTCCTGAAAATCTTCTGCGTGAAGTTTTTCTGAAAGCTGATAGATTTGACGGATTTTCGTATCGGCTATGTCAAGCTGTTTTTCATTAAAGCGGTAATTTGTCTTGATACCGCCTGCATACACAGATCCATAACGGTCTGCATTGCCTCTTCAAGCTGTTCTGTCGCGAATGTTCCGTCAGTGTTTCCGTAAAGGAAATCTGTCACTTCCGATAGGTGACGTTCAATGTCGCTTTCGTCAATCGCACTTATTTCGCCAAGTTCAGAAATTGCGGTAAGTGCCGCGATTTCACCCTCTGCCAAAGCACCTGCCAACGTATTTCTGCGGACAACCGCCTGCAACGTCACCTGCGGCATACAACCTTTTACGGTAGTTCTTCTTTTTGTATCCACCCAATAACCTTTTGCGGTGTGACCGCCTACGATATAAGGCTCTGTACCCTCTATTTCAACATTTTGCTCCGACGGTTTTGCCGCTTTCAATCCATTTTAAGAGTCTGTGACGGTGCCATATTCAGATAAGCCTTTTTCAAATCCTCGCTTGCCTCTTGGGATATACCCTCTGTACGAAGATAACAAGGACCTCTGCCCTCAATATTTTCATTCACCGTTCGTACACTCTCTCGGAGGTTGTAAGACCGTATTTTGTTTCGTAAACCTCTCCGAGCGAATTTATTTGCTTTGCACCCACCTTGTGCCAAAGTACCTGTCGGGGCGATTGTATCTTTACAGCGAAGTGCTATAAACCGCATTTCAAATGTCGTCATTTCCGCACCGGCTTTTATGCCCATTGCATATCCTGCACCCGTATTAAACGGCGGATACCACATTTTATGACGTGAAAATCCGGGATTATTCGGCTTGTAAAGACCTGCCGCACCGCCTGTTGCGATTATAACCGCTTTCGCTTCGATTATGTAAAACGTATCGTTTTCAATACCTATACCGTATGCACCCTTTATCCTGTTACCCTCAACCGCATAATCAATAATATTTACACGATTAAGCACCGATACATTTTCTTTTTTGCAATGCCGCCTCTGCCAAAATAGGCTTTATATTTTCACCGTTGATTTTAAGGTTTCTGTTACCTCTTGTCACATACTTTCCGTTTTCGTCCTTCAAAATAACAAGTCCGAGTTTTTCAAGTCTGTCTACGACTTCATTCAGCTTTTCGGACATTGTAAGAGAAGTAAATCTTCTCTGACAATTCCGTCCGCGTCCTTTTTTGCATAATCAACGTAATCCTGCGGAACACGTCCTCTGTTATGTATGCGTTAAGTGCGTTGACACCTGCGGCAAGACAACCACTTCTCTTTATATGTGCCTTTTCACATATAAGCACCTTAGCGTCGGAATGTTCTGCGATAGTAACCGCCGCATAGCAACCGGCAGTACCGCCGCCTATAATTAAAATATCTGTTTTTAATCTTTCGGTTTTCAATATATTTGTCATATAAACACCTCTTTTATCAGATTACAAATGAATCCTCCGAAATTGATTTATTGTCAAACAAGTATGCCTTATCGCCTACCGTAACAAATATTCTGTACAAAAATACGTCCAACTTCTTCACCGTCTTCAATCGCCTGTTCGTCAAGACCGCGTCTGGCTTTAAGTTCCGTACCGTCCACGTCTACGACTACTTCTATACTGTCGCCTCTGAACAATACATTTTCGTAACTCCGTGAGATGCGGAGCGTTTTGTATTTCTGTACTTCGTTTTTTCTTTGTCACTTTAACAAATTCAGGTCGTACGATTGCTTTTTCGACATTTTCAATATGCTCAACATTATGAAACTTTGAATAATCATCAACGAATGTTGTTTCTCCGAAAAACGATGCCGTAAATGCTGTTTTCGGATTGTGATAAATTTCAATAGGTGTTCCCGTCTGTTCAATTCTACCCTTATTTGTTATTATAATTTCGTCTGCTACTTCGATTGCCTCGTCTTGGTCGTGAGTTACAAATATACTTGTAACTCCAAGCTTTTTCAATCATTTCTCTAAGCCAGCTTCTAAGCTCTTTTCTTACCTTTGCGTCAATCGCCGCAAACGGTTCGTCAAGAAGTAAAAGCTGTGGATTAGGTGCAAATGCTCTTGCGAATGCCACTCTGTCTTTGACCGCCCGAAAGCTGATTCGGATAACGTTTTTCCAAACCCTCAAGACCTATAAGTTTAATAAGCTCTCTTACTCTCTCGTCTATCTTCTTTTTATCGGCTTTCTGAACTCTAAGACCGAATGCAATATTATCATACACCGTCATATATCGAAACAGTGCGTAATTCTGAAATACAAAGCCAATCCCTCTCTTGCTTGCCGCAAAGGTCGTTTACTCTCACACCGTCGATTATAATATCTCCGCTGTCAGGAGTTTCAAGACCCGCAATCATTCGCAGAATAGTTGTCTTACCGCTGCCGCTCGGTCCTAAAAGACCGATAAGTTTACCCTTTTTCAACGCCGAAGTTGACATTGTCCGACGCTTTATAATCGCCGAAGTTTTTATTTATATTTTTTAATTCAACGTACACTCTATTCCGCCTTCTTTCCTTTGTATTCAACAATACTTCTGATTATCAAAATAATCACTGCAAAAAATCACAAGTATTGACGCTACCGCAAATGCCGGTACATATTTATTGTCGCCGAAAAGTATTTCAACCTGCAACGGAAGCGTATTCGTTTTACCTCTCAAATGTCCCGAAAGGACTGATACCGCACCAATTCACCCATCGCTCTTGCCGTACAGAGTACCACTCCGTAAAGCAATGCCCATTTTATATGAGGGAATGTTACTTTTCTGAAAATCGTAAATCCGCTTGCACCCATAAGTGCCGCCGCTTCTTCCTCTGTGCCCTGTTCCTCAAGTATCGGTATAATTTCTCTTGATATAAACGGAAACGTTACAAATATCGTTGCCAATATAATTCCCGGTACGGCAAACACTACTTTTATACCGGCTTGCTGTAAATAAGGATAAAGCACGCTTTTGTCTGCCGAATACCAATATGAATATCAAACCTGCTATAACGGGTGAAACCGTTACCGGAATATCAATAAGAGTTGTCAAAACCTTTTTGCCTTTAAACTGGAACATTGTCAAGAACCATGCCGCAAACAGTCCGAAGAATGTGTTTACAACAAGTGCCGACAAAGTTGCTTTTGCGGTAAAGCTTTACCGCGCTTATCGTATCTTTATCGGTTATGTACTGAAAATATTTTTCCACACCGTTACGAAGTGCAACGGATATAACCGTATAAAGCGGAAGAATTAAGAATACAAATGCGAATAATACGCTGACGGCAATCAATATCCATTTAACAACCTTAATGCCTTCATTTTTTCTGCATACTATCTTCCTCCTTTTAATATTTTTGTGTTTCTCGCCTGAATAAGATTTACAATAAACAATATTGCAAATGAGAATGCAAGCATCACAAGTGCTATTGCCGTTGCACTGTTATAGTCAAAGTCCTGTAATTCCGACATAATTATAAGCGGTGTTATTTCCGTTTCATAAGGCTTGTTGCCTGCTATAAAAATTACACTGCCGTATTCTCCTACATCTTCCGAGTGCCAAGCCAAAGCCTGTAAGTGCAGGAGGAATTATTTCGGGTAAAATTACTTTACGAAATATCGTTCCTCTGTTTGCACCAAGTGCCCCTGCCGCCTCCTCATATGACGGATCAAGTTTTTTCAAGCACCGGCTGTACCGCTCTTACAACGAACGGTATGCCGATAAATACAAGCGCCACTACAATTCCGATTCTTGTATGTGCTATTTTTATACCGAACGGTGCGAATAATTTTCCTATAAGTCCTTCTTCTGTTGTAAGGTTTGTAAGAGCCAAACCGGCAACAGCTGTCGGAAGTGCGAACGGAAGTTCAATCATTCCGTCAAGAACACGTTTAAACGGAAAATCATATCTTACAAGCACCCAGGCAAAGTATGACGCCCATAATCGAATTTATTATTGATGCGATAAGCGAAGTGAGGAAAGTTACCTTAAAACTTGCAAGAACACGCGGACGTGTAATTGATTTTCGATAATATCGCTCCAGGTGCATTCTTGATGTGTAAATCACAGTGCCGCCAACGGTATGAGAACAACTAAGCTCAATATTGTAATTGTCACGCCCATTGAAAGTCCGAAACCGGGTATTACTCTTTTTCTTCTTTGCTTTCATTTACATTCCTTCTTTACTATCTGTTTTTTTCATAAATGCGGTCAAATACTCCGCCGTCATCAAAATGCTTTTTCTGTACCCTTCGTCCCAACCGCCGAAGTCTTGTATTGTTACAAGGTTTATGTTAAGGTCAAATGTATCTGCATATTCGTTTAATATATCAGGGTTTGACGGACGGTAGAAATTGTCGCCTGCAATTCTCGCCTCATCGGAATATAAATAACTTAAATATTCCGCTGCAACATCTCTTGTACCTCTTGGTCAACCACCACATCAACCACCGCAACAGACGGCTGAGCCAAAATCGCTTATGCTCGGCGTTACGATTTCATATTCATCGGGATTTTTCCTGAACTGATAGGAACGCCTCATTTTCCCCAAGCGATAAGTACATCGCCTTGATTGTTTTTCAACAAATGATGTTGTAGCACCTCTTGCTCCCGAATCAAGTACAAGCACGTTTTCGTATAACTTCTTTATAAATGCCTCAATCTGTGTTTCGTCACCGTTGTAAAGTTTATCGGCATATGCCCAAACCGCAAAGGTAATTCCATCTTGCACCGCCGGAAGTTTTCGGATTAGGTGTTATAACTCCGACGCCGTCTTTAACAAGGTCGCCCCAATCCTTGATATTTTTCGGATTGCCTTTTCTTACAAAGGAATACGATTGTTGAAGTGTAAGGTGAACTGTCTTTGTCAAATTCATTTATCCAGCCGTCCTCTATAAGTCCACCGTCTTGTATTGCCTTTACGTCATATTCAAGCGCAAGCGTTACAACGTCTGCCTCGTTTCCGTTTACAACTTCAAAGTGCTTGCTTACCGCTGCCGCCGTGTGACTGTATAACTTCAACGTCCTGTCCTGTTTGCCCTTTCCAATGCTCTGCGAAAAGTTCGTTGTACGCTGTATAATTCTCTTGTAGGGTCGTATGATACGTTCGTTATCGTAACCGACTTTTCTGTACTGTGTCTGCACTGTTTCCGCAGCCTGCAAGTACCGTTACCGCCAAAATTGATGTTAATAATATACTAAAAATTTTCTTTTTCATAAATTCATTACCTCGCTATAATATAAAATTTATTTTTTATCACCTCTAGAGCCATACACATTCGGCAACACATCTTTCTGTATACCATGCTTTTCTGTTCAAATTTTCTCTCATAATCGTTGCCTCCTTTGTTATTCATACTTTTCCTATGGGATATAGGATTTTTAATGTCCTTATCTTACTCCTATATTGTCGTTTTGTCAACATTTTCATATAGTAAAAAAATTAAATTTTTTTTCCTATATGTTTATTTCGGACGACCGATGATCGTCCGCTACGAAATCTTATAAATTAAAAAAAGCAAAAATTATCCGAATATAATTAATCATACTTGCAAATAATAACACAAAACGAAAGGCGGAAATTTTTATGTTAAGAGGAAAAATAGTAGTAGTCGGTGCCGGTTTTGTGGGTTCTACGACCGCATACACAATAATGCTTGACGGTTTTTTCAGAGAAATTGTATTGATTGACGTAAACAAAGACAAAGCCGACGGTGACGCTCTTGATATGGCTCACGGCACATCTTTTCTAAAGCCTGTAAGCATTTACAGCGGAGATTGGAAAGACTGTGCCGATGCCGATATAGTCGTTATAACAGCAGGGGTAAGCCAAAAAAGTCGGCGAAACACGAATTGACCTGTTAAAACGAAATACCGAAATTTTTAAAAGTATAGTTGAAAATGTTATGAAGTACGCGCCGACAGACGTAATACTTCTTACCGTCACAAACCCTGTCGATATTCTGACGTATGTCACCTATAAACTTTCGGGACTTCCTAAACAGCAAATTATCGGCTCGGGTACGGTTCTTGACACTTCAAGACTGAAATATCTTATCAGCAAGCATACGGGAATTGACGCTCGTTACTGCCACACATACATTATCGGTGAACACGGTGACAGTGAAGTTGCAGCATGGAGCATTACAAACATTGCCGGTATGAGTATGAAAAGTTTTTTGAGCATTACGGCAAGTGTACAGATGAAGATTTACAAGCGATGTACAACGAAGTTAAAAACTCCGCATACGAAATTATACAAAAAAAAAGGTGCAACCTACTACGCAATAGCGACAGCAGTTGCAATTGTCGAATGTATTTCGGCGGTGAAAATTCTGTTCTCACCATTTCAAGCGTCTTAAACGGCGAATACGGAAAAGATATTTCGCTCAGCGTTCCGACACAAGTTTCGGGTTACGGTGTTGAACGCATACTTGACGTTCCTTTAACGAAACCGAACTTCAAGGCCTTAGAAGCAGTGCCAAAACACTTAAAGACAGTCTTAAATCAATCGGTTTTAAATCATAAATAATTGCATTACAGATTGCGGCGGCCACATTTGAGCCGCCTTTTCTCCTCTTGCGACTATATACGGTACACCCGATGTCATAATCAATTCTTTTGCCTGCACAACATTCACAAAGCCGACAGGTACGCCGATTATCGCAATCGGATTAATTTGACCGTTCTTTATGAGTTTGTCAAGTTCTATAAGTGCGGTCGGTGCATTTCCACAGCAAAAATCACGTCTTTTTTCAAGTCTTGACGCTTTTTCCATACTCGCAACGGCTCTTGTAGTGCCGTTTTCCTTTGCAGCTTTTTGCAACATCCTCGTCGGACATAAAACAATGCACCTCTCCGCCGTATGACGCAAGACGTTTTTGTTTATTCCCGAACGTGCCATTTGCGTATCGGTTACAATATCCGCACCGTTCTTTATCGCGTTCTTTATAATCTCAACCACGTTTTCCGAAAAGCACAAATTGTCAAGATAATCAAAATCGGCGGTCGTGTGAATAACACGTTTAACAATCGGTTTAATCGTTTTTTCTATATCGTGCGGAAGTTCGCTCTCTATGATTTCAAAACTCCTCTTTTCGATTTCTGACGGCAATACGTTTTCAAATTCCATTAATATTCTATCCCCTCTCTTGCAACAATTCCCTTGTCATATGGGTGCTTTATCTTTTTAATTTCAGAAATATAGTCGGCTCTTTCGCAAAACCATTCATCAGGGGTTTCTGCCCGTCATAACAAGCTCGCCGCCGTAATTTTCAACAATATTTCACACTCGCCTTATCAACCAAATCATAATTATATGACGCAAAAATCTCGTCAAGCACTATCATATCAAATTCATTCATATTATCAAGTGCATACTGTAAATTTTCGTTATGGCATTTCACGATATTTTCTTTGTCACTGTCGGACATACTTCTGAAAAAAGCCGTAGTTTTTGTCACAGCGCATAACCTTTATATTCTCACACTTACCCAAAACTTCAAGTTCCCCCGTATACGAGCCTTTTTAAAACTGCATAAAAAGCACTTTTTACCGTAACCGCCGCAACGCACCGCAAGACCGATTGAAGCGGTCGTTTTGCCTTTGCCGTCACCGCAATATATGTGTATCATTTTCTACACCTCTTTGTTAATAATTTTGTATATCAAGTCCATATCAAGACTTTCACGCACCATATCCGGCAAGCCTGTCATATTCACGTTCTTTCATTTCCGCCATATCAATGCTCTTGATTTTTGTACTGTCTATACCCTTTTTGTCACACAAACACTTGACAATTTTATCGGCACACTTATCAAATATGCCGTGTACATAACTTCCGTAAACGTCACCTTGTGAAATTCCGTCTTGCTTGCCGTTTGACAGCTTCGTCATACAAGGGACACTAAATTCACTTTTACCCATATGAATTTCATATCCCTCAAATTCAGTGCCGTTAAGGCTTTTTAGTGTCCCCGTCATATTTTCAAAAAAACACCGTTTACTATCGTTCTTGTCTTTTCGGTTTTAAACTCCGTTTTCATCGGCAAAAAGTCCCATACCGCGAACACTTCCGCCGTTTTCCACACCGTCTGTATCGGTGATTTTTTTCACCAAGCATTTGATAACCGCCACATATACCGAAAATAGGGCATTTACTTTTTTAACCGCCGCCTCAATACCGTTTTCCTCATCCACAAAAGGTCGGCAACAGTATTTTTACTTCCCGGAAGTATAATCATATCGGGATTACCGATTTCACTCACATTATTAACATACCTTACCGACACACCGTCTATGCATTCAAACACGTTAAAATCGGTAAAGTTTGAAATTCGTGGAAAACGTACAACCGCAATCTCAATCACATTTACAGTCTTATTTTCAAAACGTTCCGACAGGCTGTCCTCATCGTCAATCATTAAATGACCGTACGGAACAACTCCGACAACAGGTACATTCGTAAGATTTTCAATCATATCAAGTCCGGGACGCAGGATTTCCACGTCATCGCGAAATTTATTTATAATTGTCCCTTAATTCTCGACTTTTCCTCATCATCAAGCAAGATAACAGTTCCGTAAAGCTGTGCAAAACACCGCCCCTGTCAATGTCACCGACAAGCAGAACAGGTGCGTCAGCCATTTTCGCCATGCCCATATTGACAATATCGTCCTGTTTCAAATTTATTTCCGCCGGACTTCCCGCACCCTCAATAACGATTATATCGTACATTTCCGACAGTTTGTTATACGCTTTCATAATGTCGGGTACAAGTTTCTTCTTATATTTAAAGTAGTCCACCGCATTCATATCGCCCTGAACTTCACCGTTTACAATAATTTGTGAGCCTTTATCGTTGGTAGGTTTAAGTAAAAATCGATTCATCAAAACAGACGGCTTTACGCCTGCCGCCTCTGCCTGTACGACCTGTGCACGCCCATTTCAAGTCCCTCGTCAGTGATATACAGAATTGAGCGCCATATTCTGCGACTTAAACGGCGCAACCTTAAAAAGCCGTCCTGCTTAAAAAATTCTGCACAATGCCGCCGAAATAATGCTTTTTCCCGCATTGGACATTGTTCCCTGTATCATAATCGCTTTAGCCACATATATCACCCAACTCTCTTATAAATTCCGCGTTTTCATCGTGTTTTTTAACTGCAATTCTGTAAAAGCCTTCGTCAAGACCGTTAAAATTTCCGCAGTTCCTTATCAGTATTTCTCGCTTTAAAAGTGACTTGTCAAGTCCGACACTGCCTTTAAATAAAATAAAATTTACGTCCGAATTAAATACTTTAAAACCCAAATTTTTAAGCTCGCCCATTAAAATTCACGTTCTTCTCTTATAATTTTTTACCTTTTTCAAGATAATCATTATCATTAATCGCCGTAATTCCGCCGATTTGTGCTGCCGCCGACACATTCCACATCGGCAGCTGCCTTTTGCGTCACATACAAAATCAGTATCGGCAATCATATAACCGAGCCTTAATCCTGCCATTGCGTAAGTTTTCGTAAAAGCGCTTGATAACAGGTACTTTTTCTTTCATCGAATATCCGTCCGACAAGTCCATAAAGCACTCGTCAAACACGCACACAATTTCCCTTTCAGCGCAAACCTCCGCAATATGTTGAGCCTTTTTTTTTATCTGCAATTTTTCCGACAGGATTATTCGGATGCATATGAAAACCATATCAATATCATCAAGATAATCAATAAAATCATCTTGCAGTTCAAAATCATTTTCTTCTTTCAAATAATAATAGTAAATTTTGCGAACCCACGCTTTTTTAATGCCCTCTCGTACTCTGAAAATGTAGGTGCCAACAAAGCGATTTTTCGGCATAACCGCACGAACGACCGCAAAAATCATTTCTGCCGCACCGTTTGAGCAAAAGCACATTATCTACGCCGACCTTTTTCCGCAATGGCATTTCTTAAATTTATACACATTGCGTCAGGATAAATACCGAACTGTTCGATATTTTCCGCAATCGCTTTTTACGTTTTCACTCATTCCGAGCGGATTGGTATTCACCGAAAGTCAAAGACGCTTACCTCTTAAATGTCACCGCCATGCTCATATACCATATACAACACCTACCGCCACTTTCAATCCGACAAACAGCACCGCCGAAATTACGGACGTCATATACATAAGTTTAATCGAATCTGCAATATTATCATATTTAATCGGCAATGCCATCGCCTATAAACGGCTTTTGTACAGCTTACCGAAATAATACGCGTCACCTGCAAGCTGAATTTCAAGCGCACCAGCCACGACCGACTCCGTCTGAGCCGAGAGTTCGGGCTTGCGTGATTGCGTGAATCGCGTTTAAAAATTCTGTACGCATTGCGTGAATTGCAGCCCATAATTTTTGACGCAAAAATCATCAAATATGCCGAAATTCTTGACGGTATATAATTTGCAATATCGTCAAGCTTTGCGGCAAATCTGCCGAAAATTTATGTACCTTTCGTTCTTGTAACCGACCATTGAATCCATCGTGTTAATCGCCTTGTAAAACCCAACACCGCCGCCGATTGCCATATATGAGCGGTGCAATAACTCCGTCAGACGTATTTTCCGCAACTGTTTCAACAGCCGCTTTCGTTATCCCAATGTCGTCAAGACTTTCCGTATCACGTCCGACAATCGCAAAACGCTTTTTCGTGCGCCGTCAACGTCACCGTTTTTTGAGGCGGTTTGTACACACTCATACCTGCTTGTTTCAATGACTTAGCCGCAAACGCATAAAATAGCATATAACGCTTTCAATCGCAATACCGAAAAAGTAATTTAATCTGTACGCAAAAAACAAAATTGCAAACGGTACACCGCCGCATATAATAAGCACGCATATCGCCATAACCGCACCGCCGAGCCTTTCGTTTTTCGTGAAAATTCTTCTCATAACCTTTTCCAAAACGAAATCAAATAACCTATAAGTCGAATTGGTGCAGTTTAAAATCGGGGTCGCCGAATATTGCGTCAAGCACAAAACCTATACTAACCGCAGCCGATTGGGCTATAATCATCAACTATCTCTCCGTTTCTCATTTCAAATTCATATCCGCAGCCGTTTTTGACCTGATAATCATAAAAATTACCGCCAAAAAGTTTCTGCATAATCGCCATAATACTTCCGCCGTGAATTACAAACGCCGTGTCACGCTCCGTAAGGCTCTCAAAAATCCGTCTTTGCAGCGATTTTAAAATCTTCGTGTGTCTCGCCGTTCGGAAACGGCACACCGTTGCTGTCAAGCCACTTTGATAATCGATTGTTCTTTAAATCCTCGTATGATTTATTCTCAAAATCGCCGAAATCACATTCCTTGAGTTTATCGCAAATTTCAATATCCACATTTCGGATATATATATCTCCGCCGTTTGAATACACCTCTTTAACGGACTTGCGACAACCCTTCGCACTTAGGATAATCGCCTTTCCAGACAGTCGGTATTTATCAAATCTTCGTCCGTTGTTCCAATATATCTTCGCTTTAAATTTCCCTCCGTCATACCGTACGTATAAGTATTATCTTCATTTAATTCTGTTTCCCCACTCCGCATACAACTCGCACGACTTCGTCCGCTTTTTTCGCGATATAACAGCATCGTTCTTCCGACTGTTTTTTCGCGCCATTCTCGTCACCTTTATCCATAGGAACAACGCCGTAACCGATTTCGGTTGAAATAATCGTTATATCGTGATTTTTTCTCCGAAATCTTGTCGATAACCGCAACAATATCCTTGCCGTCAGCCATCAATTTTTTTATAAAATATGAAAAACCATAAACCGCCTTTGCAGTCAAAAACACTGTCATAATCGGCCATTAAAATTTCATCAACACCGTAATTTTCTCTTACAAAATCACGCTTTCCGCTATCCGCACCGCCTATAACAAACGCATAATACACCTCCGAAAAATCACGCACAAAACCCATATATACCTATCCCGCAATATCGCCTGTTATTCCGCCGAATTTACTGTATGCAACGTGTCTGTACCACAAAAACGAAATCACCGCCGAGCATATCGTACCCAGTCCGTACACGCCCGTAAACAAAGCATCGCAACGCACAAAGCAATATACAAAATCATAACAGTCACAATCGTTTTTTGTGTGCGGCACTCTTAAATGTGTAAAGAAGTCCGCTGTTTTTGCACATTTAAAAATGCCGATTGCCAATCCGCTCAGCGAACGCGATAAAACAAAGCCTACACTCACCGCTATGGTAGCTTTTATATCCCATATCTCCGTCATAAATCCGAAAAACAACAGATAATACATTACCGCACCGATTATCGCAAATGCGCCCCGTATGCGGATCTTTTTAAAATTTCGAGTTTTTCTCTTTGTCACCGTATGACGAAGTGCATCAACGGTGTCAATAAATCCGTCCGTATGTATTCCGCCCGAAACAAGCACCGGCAAAGCTGTCATCACAACCGCATAAACGCTTGTGTTAAAACCAAATCTACCGCACAGAAATCGTACAAGTAACATAAGTCCGCCGATTACTGCACCGACAAGCGGAAAAAAAGCACATTACGTATTTCATATTTTTTCGTTCCATTCCACTCTCGGCATAGGAATTTTTGAATACATCGAAAATGCTACGCATATTGATTTAATTATGTTCATTTTACTGTCCCCCTTTTAATTTCAATCGGTATTCCGTAAACGACCTCATACGCACTTTATCGGCACGTTTTGACAATACACTGTTTATTCTGCCTAAAAGGCTGATATACATTTTAGTGTCCCCCGCCATATTCAATGCCGTCCGAAGATATTTCATTTGTGACAATAACAATATTTTCACTCTTTAAATTCAAAATTCCGCCGATAATTTTTTCAAAAGTATTATCATTATTATCCGAAAACATCATGTTTGCGGTCAAATTCGACATACATTCAAAAGTATTGTATCGGCACTTTCCGTTATTTCGGATAAATCAGTATAACATTCAACCGTTCTAAAGCCTTTGCCGTCACGCATTTTTCTGTGACGTTCGATACGTTTTTAAACATTCGTCATCATACGGTTTCATCGTTGCAACGTACAGCATTTTACCGCCCAATTTCATTGCAATATTTTCGGCAAATTCAGACTTTCCGCTTCCGCTGCCGCCTGTTACAGAAGTATAAACATTATTTAAGCTCCTTATAGCTTTCAACGTTAATATCGTCAAAAGTAGACATTTCGTTATATACGCAAAGTGCGGTATCAAGTGCGGTAAGCATAACCATTCCGCCTGTCCCTCGCCCAAGCACATATCCGCATTTATCGGTGCTTTCTTGCCGAGTAATTTCAAAATATCAGCCGTACAGCTTTCTTTTGAAACGTGTGACGCAATCATAAAATCACTGCATTTCGGGCATAACTTTTCCGCACAAAGTGCCGCCACCGACGAAATAAATCCGTCAATAACCATTGCAGCGCCGTACATAGCACCGCCGATAAACGCCCCCGTCAAAGCGGCAATATCATAACCGCCGACCTTTGAAAGCACGTCAAAATATCGTTTTATCAGGTTTGTGAAGCTCAATCGACTTTTTATAACCTCAATTTTTCTCTCCAATGCACCGCTTGTCAGCCCCTGCACCTCTGCCGGTTACGTCCTCTGCTTTTCTGTCAAGCAAAAACGCTTGCAACCGCCGAGCTTGTCGTCGTGTTTCCGATTCCCATTTCACCGGTCACAATGATTTTATAGCCTTTTTCGCTAAGTTCTTTACGCAGTCAATTCCCACTTGCACCGCCTCTTCGGCTTGCTCATACGTCATTGCTTTTTCGTGTAACATATTTTTTGTGCCGTACGATATTTTTTTGTTTATCACGCCGTCAACGTCACGCGCCACTCCCACGTCAATCGGTACAACGTCCGCACCGATATTTCTTGCCATAGCACACACGCTTGTTGCACCCTTTTGAAGTTTTCCGTCACAACCGCCGTAACTTCCTGCCCCGTCTGAGTTACTCCCTCGCACACAACGCCGTTATCTGCACACATGACAAGTACACATCTTTTTTTATGTCTATGTTTTGTGTCCCTTGAATACCCGCAATATTTTTTACAATCTCCTCAAATACACCAAGACTGTGCAATGGTTTTGCTATTGAGTTCCATTTCTTTTTCCGCATTTTCTACTGCTTGTTCATCTAATTTTCTGATTTTGTACATTTGTATTCCTCACAGCTTTTCATAAAGTTTTCGGCAAAATTTATATTTGCAAAAAAGTGCAAGTGCGGAAAACCTGCAAATAAGTTTTTATCAACATTCACACATTCCCACTGTCTGTCATTTTTCACAGCCGTAAAACCGTTTCCGTTACAGTCACTGTCAAAATAATGAAACTCTCTCGCACGGATTTTATCGCCTTTTTGCATAAAATATTATCTCTGTTTGCCGTCATTTCCATATATCCGAAGCGTTGCAAACGGTCTGTTTTTCTGCACTTTCCTTTGATTATGCCGACCATACCGTGTTCGTTTTTTATCTCTATCCTCCATAATCTCGTGAAGATACATAAACCCTCCGCATTCCGCAATACACGGTACACCGCTTTCAACACACTTTTAACCGAATTCAGTGTCCCCTGTATTTTTCTCAAGAATATCCGCATACAGTTCGGGATAACCGCCTCCCAAAATCAACCGTCGCACTGCGGTACGCTCTCATTTTCAAGCGGACTGAACTTAACAATCTCCGCACCCATTTCACTGAGTAAATTGAGATTATCCTCATAATAAAAACAAAACGCTCTGTCATACGCAACCGCAATTTTTACGTTATATTTTTTTGTAATTTCAAGCGATGTAAATTTAGTGTCCCTATTGTTTTCTGATATTTCTAAAATCTTGTCTATATCAATGTATTTTTTCGGCGTAATCGGCAAGTAAATTCATCTTGTCCTTTATATCGTCAATTTCCCCTGCGGTGACCAGTCCCAAATGCCTGCTGCTTATCTGCACATCTTTGATGTTCGGCAAAAGCCTAAAGGAACTAAGCCGATTTTTAGACATTCTTCCGACAAATTACCGTACAGTTTCTCGGACAGATTATTAAAAATAACACCCTTAATATTATTTTTCCTAAACTCCTTAAACCCTTTCACCAAAGCCATTGCGGACAGGCTCATACCACGGCAGTTTACAACAAGAATAACATCTGTATCGGTAATCTCCGAAAGCTCGTGCGTACTTCCTTTTCCGTAAAGAAAAGCCGTCATAAAAGCCCATAACGCCCTCAATAACCGCAATATCACCGCTGTTTTATTCAGCAAATAATTCACAGTATCATTGCTCATAAGGTATGTGTCAAGGTTGTATGCCGCCGTTCCGATAACCGTTTTGTGAAACATTGGGTCAATATAATCCGACCGCATTTAAAAGACGAAACATTAAATTTTCTGTTTACAAGTGCTTGAAGTACCGCACAAGTCACAGTTGTTTTTCCGCAGCCGCTGTGAGTACCGGCAATCATAATTCTGTTCATAATTTTTCACCGCAGATTATGAAAACGGAATTTTGTGCCGTCATCATATTGTATTTGCCGACCTTTCTTCCTCTTGACGCACAGATTTGCGTCACCGAATATTCATACCCGAGTTTTTCAAAACTTTCTTGTGCAAGCGATAAAGTTTCAAGAGTTATTGCGTTCACGACCACTTTTTGCAATCGCACTTTTCTATTATTTCATACAAATTCCCCGATGAACCGCCTATAAAAACCTTGTCCGCTTTCGGTAATCCGTCCATACCGTTCGGTGCGTCCGCACAAATTATTTCAATATTATCGGCATGAAATTTGAGTGCATTTTGTTTTATCAATTCAGCCGCCTCCGCTTTTTTTTTCAATCGCATATACCTTGCCTTTTCCGCATAGCAGAGCCATTTCAATGCTTACCGAGCCTGTTCCCGCACCTATATCGTAACATATATCGTCATATTTGATTTCAAGCTTTGATATGCTTACCGCTCTCACTTCGCTTTTTGTCATAGGTGCGTTGCCCGTCACAAATTCGCTGTCGTTTATTCCGATTTTGTGCATTTGTCATATTCATTATTGATTATTACTGCCACACTGAGCGAAGCTAATTTAGTGTCCCTAAAAATCTTTTGCTTTTCCATGAAGTATTTTTCATTTTCATATGACAAATTTTCTCCGATATAAACTTCGGCATTTTCAAAACCGTATCGGCACAACTTATCGCAAGGATTTTCACCCAAAAGCACAAATGTTTTCTCATTTTCTCTGACTTCACTCACAATATTGCAATTTCTGCCGTGCATACTTACAATGTTCATGTCGTCATACGACATACCGATTTTAGCACAAAATACGATACGCAACTTATACCTGCAAAAATTTCGGCATTAGGAAATTCTTCTTTTAATTTTTTCGCACCGCTGAAAAATGACGTATCGCCCGAAAAAGTATTACCGCATTTTCACACTTATTTTCTTCTAAAATCTTTTTTATTTTATCCGTTTCATACTCAAAAAAACTTTTTCTCGTTGACATACGGCTCGGCAACACGTTTTGCACCGATTATAATATCAGCATTTTTATTTTTTCTTCTGCAATTTTCGTCAAATATTTAGTATCCCCCATTCCGACACCGACTATAAAATGTTCATATTACAACCACTCCAAAATCATTTTTTCAACCTCCGAAACCGTCATTCCGCTTTCATCGGTCGGTCTTTTAATTATAATACACTCAACGCCGTTTTCCTTTGCCGCCTCTGTTTTTCCGTAAAACCGCCGTTTTTCCCGTACATTTTGTAACAAGATACCTAATGTCAAGCTCACGAATTAACGCACTGTTAAACGCTTTTGAAAACGGTCCTTGCACAAATAATATTTTTCATCTTGAAACCTGCATTTTACACAGCTCAGCGATTCCTCCGACGGCAGTACGCGTGCAAACGCTCTGTCCGCAACAACCGAAAACTTTGCAATTTCCTTTGAACCCGTCGTTATAAGTATGTTTCCTGTTGTTTTTTCAAGGTATTTTGCGGCTGCTTTGATATTTTCAAAATACGTCCCGTCTGCCTGAACGTCCTCACGCACAACCCTTATATACTTCACTTTACACGCTTTTTTATGTTTTCTGTCACAAATTCAGCATAAGGATGAGTTGCGTCAATGACCAATCTAACACTGTTTTCGTCAAAAAAATCAGCCATTTCTTCCGCCGTCATTCTTCCGACGCGCACGTTTTTTCATATCAAGCAATTCCGCACCGTATTCAGTCGCAACGCACACAATGTAACTGACTTTTGCTCACTCAAAAGTCGGCGATTTTATGTCCCTCGTCCGTACCGCCAAACAATACTACATCATACATTTTATACCCTCTCGGTGTAACCATTTTTCCGCCGATATTTTTCGTCATAGAATTACCGATAAACACAGTCGTAAACATATCCGCGCTGTAATTTCTAAGTTCGGCAAGGCTCATAATCGCATATTCCTCACCGTCACGACCGATATTTTTTGCAACGGCACACCCGTATCACCGTTTTGTGTTTCAGCATTATGTCACACGCGCGCATTAAATAATCGTGACGTTTTTACTTGACGGATTGTACAGACATATCGCGAAATCAGCCGCCGACGCACATTCAAGACGTTTTTCGATTTTCTCCCAAAGGTGAGCAAATCGCTAAGGCTTATAACCGCAAAATCGTGTCCCAACGGTGCTCCCACCAGTGCACCGCCGCTAAGCATTGCCGACACGCCTGCCACAACGCTCACTTCAACATTTTCATAGTCTGCCGCAATTTCATACACAAGTGACGCCATACCGTAACCTCCTGCATCACCGCTGCAAACAACTGCAACATTTCTGCCGTCAGCCGCCATTTCAACCGCTTTTTCTGCAGCGCTCCGCCTCCTGTTTCATCGCCGAAACGAAATATTTTTTTCAGGAAACAGCTTTTTTCACAAGCTCGGCATACACCGTATATCCGACAATCACATCGGCTTTTTCAAGCACATTTCGCCTCAAAAAGTCATTCCGTCTGCACTTCCTGCGCCTATTCCAACAACATAAATTTTCATTCAAACTTAACCTTCAAAAAATCAATTTCCGTATTTATTCTTCCGAGTGCCAAAGCCGTACCGTTTAAAGCCGTCTTTTTTTTCTGTTATTTTCGCACCGACCGCACAAACCGCTCTTTTCGCACACATTGTCGACTCCGACAGTCTTTTTTCACAAATTCGGACGCTGTAAATTCTCCTCAACCGCCGCCAAAGTTTCAGCCGGAAACGTCAAAAAGCGGTATATCGAATTTTTCACAAAATTCAACAATGCCCTTTTTTCATTTTTCTTTATATCCACCGTCGCAACCGCAAAGCGATAAACCGACACTCCGTTCACTTTAAAAATGCCAATATACTTTCTTCGACAGTTTCGCAGCCTTTTCTGCAACCGATTCCTGAGTACAACATTTTTCGGCATTAAATTAAGCGTAGTTCTAAACGGCTTTTATCGTCATCACTTATGCAATTCCGACTTCATTGCTTTTCTTCAAAACAATCGGGAACGTTTTTAATTCGTAATCGGTATACAATCCGACTTTTTGTCGTTCAAAATCCGTGACGATATTTCTTTATAAGTTTAGTGTCCCCTATATGCAAATTATTTCTTACCGCAAATGTGTCGACAGAGAATTTTTGTTAATATCGGTTGCCGTAGTTATAACCGATACTCCGCTTGTCAATGAGGCGATTTTCTCCGCCAAATCATTCGCACCGCCTATATGTCCGGACAAAATCGGTATCGCAAAATTTCCTTTTCATCAACCACCACAACTGCCGGATCTTTGGCTTTATCCTTGACATACGGAGCTATCGAACGCACCGCAATTCCGCACGCACCGACAAACACAATCGCATTATATTTCTTGAAAATATCTCTGACAAGTGACGAAACATTATTAAATGTTTCCAAGCCGTCAGTCTTATATTTTTCAAAAACATAGCCCTTTACGTCCATTTCACGCACGAGCATTTTTACGATTTTCGCACCGTTTTCCGTAAAGCTATTGACGCAATTTTCATTCCGTCACGCCCTTTCTGAATTCGGTTGTAAATGTCTTATCGTAAAGTTTCGACAGTGAATAATCAT
>VOFB01004241.1_pt1 | contig 21885 bp, 40 predicted proteins | sample 5384141 | NCBI WGS metagenome assembly VOFB01 (sample SAMN12384721, study PRJNA508395) | human gut metagenome | isolation source: healthy gut A | host: Homo sapiens | reverse complement strand
CTTGCGTGCGCTTCCGACGAGCGACACGAGCGCGATCACGCTCACGGCCAGAATCGCGGGCATGACCACAGCCGCGATCGCGCCCATGAGCACAATCACTGCATGGCCATGCTCACGGCTTCAGTGCTATCGCGAAGAGCTCTTTAGTGCATACGTTGCAGGTCACGTTGTTCATATTCCTGGTTTCTCTTGCGCTTGAAATCGCTATCGACGGCGTTGGGAAGACGCGCTCGCTTCGTTCATTTCCGCGAATTCGAACCTCTCTGTGGTGGTTTCGGCGATTGTGGGCCTTATTCCCAATTGCGCCGCGTCGGTTGTTCTTACCGAGCTGTATTTGGAGGGCGCCCTTTCCACGGGAGCCATGCTCGCTGGATTGTTGGTAAGCGCGGGCGTCGGCCTGCTTGTTTTGTTCCGCGCGAACCGTCCCATGCGAGAAATTTCCTTATTGCCGCGGGCTTGGTCGCATGCGGCGTGGTGTTCGGATTTATTGTCGGAGTATTCAGGGATTGCGCTTAGTCGAATTTTCGTCGAACTGCGTGTTTCGGCGAAATGATATAGACAATTATTCGGAAGCTGTTTAGTATAATTGTTCAGTTGAAAGGGCGTTTCTGGCGGTCGTTGTTGCATAGGGGTTGCGATCGTTCGTCGGCCGTTAGTGGCTTTTCGGCGTTCTTTTTAGCATGTAAACAGTATTGTTTCAATGCGGGGGTTTATTCAGAACCGCTCATACTATTGGAAAACTGTTTGCATGTAATAAGGTCTGTGTCGTCGCATGCTTCGGCGAGGCGACATAAGGGGAAATACTAGACGATGAAGGGAGGTCGGCTTCGTTGCGTGGCGAAACCGAATCCCAGGGAGTTCGCTTGAGCTCCGCCCAAAAAGAATTCTAGGTTACATTTCGGCGGAAACGACGTTGTCCGACGGCGTGCGTTGCTCGAAAAAGGAGCTCGCTAAGCAGGCAGGCTGTAGCGTGCAAACCGTCGACAGGGCGATTTTCCGCTTGCGCAAGCTTGGCCTTGTCGAAGTTGAGGAGTGCCATGCCGAGTCCGGCGCGCAAACGGCGAACCTTTATCGTGCCAAGCGCTAGCACCACCTGGACTTTTTGCCTATAATTCGGCTTAATTGAAGATTTGCCCGCCCTCATCCCCGGTGAAATGGCACCTGCATCGTTTCGTTACGGGGTCGCTCTTTGGTGAGCGATAGAAACGCTGCGGGTGCCATTTTTGCTCAAGGGCGAATTCGTTTTGCGCCCTCGCGGCGCGCAGAAAAGGAGGCAACACCATGGCGAAACTCGATGCTGGCATGGCGCGAGAAGCGGCATTCGATTTACTGCAGGAGCACAACAAAGACGCGTTCCACATTTAACACGGCGAAACGGTTGAGGCGACCATGCGGTATTTCGCACGTGAATTCGATCCCGAGAATGAGGAGTTTTGGGGCATCGTGGGTCTTCTGCACGATCTCGACTGGGAAGAGCATGACGACGAACCCGAGATGCACTTGTATGCCACGCCGCTCATCGAAGCTGCCGGGGGTCGCCCGAGCTCATTCGCGCGATTCAGAGCCACACGAGCGACTTCAATCCCGACTTGCCCAAGCCGGAGCTGCAGATGGAGAAGATCCTGTTCGCGACCGAGGAGCTTACGGGCCTCATTGGCGCGGCGGTCATTATGCGTCCCAGCAAGAGCGTGATGGACTTCGAGGTGAAATCGCTGAAGAAGAAGTTCAAGACAAGCGTTTTGCTGCCGGCGTGAATCGCGATGTGATTCGCTCGGGCGCCGGAGATGCTCGGTTGGGAGCTGGACGAGCTGTTCGACCGCACCATCAGGGGCCATGCAGAGTTTCGCGCCCGATCGCGATACCTTCAAGCCTGCTGAATAACGAACAAGGCCGCCCGATGGGGCGGCCTTGCTCGTCGTTTTACCTACACCGGCTGGCCCGAGAAATTGAGGCTTCCCGTGAGTGCGCGCGCTGCGGTTTCGTCGAAATCGTCTTTATCGAAGGCTTCGATTGCGCTGAAGGCGATGGCTTTCGATGCCGTCAAAATGTCCCAGAAGCTTTGCGTGCTCGCTTCGTGGGTATACGGGTTTACCCAGGTGGCGCATGCGATTGTCGAAGTCGCTCACGCGTGGCATTGTCGCGGTGCGACATTGATTTGTAGAATGAGAATTGCCTGTTCAGGACGCGCGTTTCAATGACGTTGAGCGCGCTTTGCATGGTTCCGTTCGGCGGTAGAACAAGCGCTGCATTCGGCGGAAATCGTGCACGGCGGAAACGAACAGGTCGACGGGCGGGAATGTACGGTACGCCTTCATCGCGACGAAGGCGTACATTTTCCCCAATGGTTTGCAGGGTGTGCTCGCTCGCGTGGAGCGCTTCTTCGAAGGGGCGGTAGGAGCGAATGGTGCGCCCCAGTTTGCTGAACAGCACCATTTCGTCGTATTCTCGTTCGATTTCAGCATGGACTTCGTTTTCCTGGCTGCGGTTGAGTCCGTCGATGCCTGCGTCGCAAATGGCGTATTGCTGGCAATACACGAGAGGGATGGCATGGCTCGGTCGAGCGAATAGTGGCACAGAAAGCCCAGCGCATAGGCGCGACCCACGGGCAATTCGTGTTCCTCGAGCACCTGCAGGCTTTCCTTCAGCGCGGCGATGAGTTTGCTGGGGGCGTCGTGATGCATGGCGCTGCCCAGTCCGAAGAACTCTTTCATGCTCGGCGAAAGAATGAGGTAGAACAGCGGATCGGGGCCTTGGTTGCCCAGCAAGAACGCATCTTTCTCGTCGATCGATTTGCCGATGATGTGCGAATGCGCGGCATAGACGTCTTGGCCGAAGAAATCGTGGGTAAGAATTGCAGGCATGATGCCTTCCTTGAAGGTAGATTGATGCTTTCACTCAGCGTATGCCATCATAGCACGAGGATGACCACTACCGCGGCCGCCACCCGCCAGGAGTACACAAACGCGAAGGCCAGCTGCGCCATCATTGACGAACCGCGTCTCATGGACACCGCAGCCCGATCGTTACCCGTACGCCCCGCAATGCTGCAACCGACATCCCTGCTTCTATCCCATCCGTCAATTTCATTATTCCAGCTCAATCCCATCGTACGAAACGTACGATGCACCGTTTTTCTTTTTCCATCGAACGGTACGAAGACAAGCACGTGCCCTAAGCCCTATGTTTTCCTCAGCGCAAGCAGATTAACTTGCCAGTTGGAGACAGCGAAAGGAATCAGGATGAGCACCTCTATTTCAAGAAGATCGTTTCTCTCGGGCGCAGTTCTCGCTGGAGTGGGAGCAGCGGGCGTTACGCTTGCTGGATGCTCCCCCTCCCCCACCAAAAAAAGCACCCGGCACGACCGGAGACATCGATGCCCGGAAAACGGACAGCTTCCCTCCGTCGAACAGAGCCAAATCAGCCAGACCGTCGAGGTGGACGTAGCAGTCATCGGACTGGGCATTGCGGGAGTTGCGGCCCTGCGCTCGGCCGCCGAGCACGGCCTTAAGGTCATCGGCATCGAACGATGCGCCACTCCTTCCTCCCGTTCTTGCACGTTTGCTTATTTCAACACCGACCGCGCTCGCTCCATGAACATTGCTGACGTTCCTCCGGCCGAAATAGCCAACGAAATAATGATCCAGGGCAGTCATTACCCCAACATGGGAATCCTCGTTGATTTCGCACGCCACTGCGGCGAGGCTGTCGACTGGTACTGCGACGCGTACAATCCCAATATGGTTTGGACCGACGATTTTGCCGCCATTCCTGCCGATGAAAACGAGCTCTACGCTATGAGCTGCACGTACTATACGAAGTCCCCGTTTCTGGAGAGCGCCTACAGGAAGGGCGCGACCATGAAAGATCTTCTTCATGGCCGCCGTTGACTTCTCCTCGCAGACCGAATTTAGCCATCAGCCCATTCTTGAGGCGAACGTTGCCGCCGCCGAGAAGGCCGGTGCGCAGACGGTATTCAACTCTCGCGCGTGCCAACTCGTATACGATGGCACCGCGGTAACAGGCGTCATTGTCCACAACCTCGTCGAAGACACCTACACCCAGTACAACACCTCCAAGGGCGTCGTGCTGGCAACTGGCGGCTACACGCATAATGACGAGCTCATGAAAGAGTATCTTCCCCATATCTGGAGCGACATTGATCACTATACGTTGGCCTACCCCCCACACAGATGCCAACGGGGACTTTGCAGATACAGGAGATGGCCTGCTGATGGGGCGTAGCATTGGCGCAAAAGTGGAGAATGCGCCCCATGTTCCCATGGCTCACTCGACCTTGACTTCGACCCTGGGCGTAGATGCCTTCCTCCAGCTCAATGCAAACGGAGAGCGCTACATAAACGAGGATCTTTCAATCGACCACTTCACCAGCAACATGATGTCGCAACCGAAAAAGAACATCTATCAGTTCTTCGATGGCAATTGGCAAGAGCAGATGGGCGCCATGCAGGCGGGCCTCGGCGCCTACACCACGCTCCCTTATGCCCGATGCGGCGGAAACAATCGACGAGTGGACCACCGCGCACGGCGACACGCTTGAGGAGCTCGTCGCCCAGCTCGACGTCGACAAGGATGTTCAGGCCTCCATGCTGGCCTCGTTCAAGCGCTACAACGAGCTTTGCGAAAAGGGCATCGATGAGGATTTCGGCAAAACGCCGGAGCGCATGTTCAAACTGGAGACACCACCCTTCTACGCCGTTCGATTCACCCCTCAGGACGAGAACCCCGCCGTGGACAAGCTCCGCCTGCTTGTGACAATGTCGGGTTTGCACACGACTCGCCAATCCCAATGCCTTGACGAGCAGGACGATCCCATTCGTGGGCTATACGCCATCGGCAACACCCAAGGAGGCCGGTTCGGCGTCACCTATCCGGTAACGCTCGCAGGAGCCAGCCACAGCATCGCCCTTACCGCTGGTTACTTGATAGGAGAAACACTCGCAGCCCTGTAAAGCACGGCAGGCATTCCAGCACGCAGGCATTCCAACCCCCTTCGCCCTCCTTCCCTACCGGGAAAGAGGGCGATTATCTGCTTCCGTCGCCTCCAGCAAAGAGATAAGCTCCTGCCTCGAATGCACCCCGGTTTTGGCATAGGAGTGCGCCAGATGGGACTTGACGGTGCTCTCGCTCAAGACGAGCTGCTCGGCAATGAAGGGCGCACTCCTTCCCTGGATATAGAGCATAGCTATTTCCACCTCTCGGGGAGTCAATCCGTACTCGGAAGCAAGGGCGTTCCAGGCATCCACGTTCGAAGGAGCGGAGAAGGAGCTCTCAGGGGCTACCGCGGAGCAGCCCGTCGAGAGCGGTCGTTGAAAACCCAAAGCGTCACGCCGGCCAAAAAGACCGATGAGCAGCCCGAGGAATCTCGCGTCGCCGGCAACTCCTCCGGCCATTGATACCCACAGCACAGGGACCGAGCCTGCGTAGAGCATAAAGCCCACGACGCCAAATACCCTCGTCGGAGATTGCTTCGTCGAGCGAACGACCTCGATAGCGATCAAGTAGACAACGCCCCACAGCAAGCCAAAAGCCGAGCTTGTAAGACAGAAAGCGGCATTCCGTTCCCTGGAAAACAGAGCATGAGGCATAAAGCAGCGAACGACAACGTAAGGACGACCTTCAACGCGAGCCCATGGCCCGGATCCGGCACTTTACAAAGAAAAAGCCAGAGAAGAAAGAGCGTTAGAACGCCCATGCCCAGATTCCACCACTGATTCCACGTGCCGTCCTGGGCAACCGACGACTGAACGCAGCCCACCACGAAGCCCACGAGGAGCAGACCGAAAACGGGCCGTCGCGAAATGGTCGCCTCCGGCTGCTTCGCCAGAAGCGGCTCCGATTCGCCTCCGCTGCCGTCCAAAAGCAGAAGAGAAACCGAAAGGGCTGCCAGCAGCACCGCCGCCCAAAGGGATAAGATAGAAAACTCGTCGCGAAATCTCCGAGAAGAACCGATGCGCTTTGTCCGACCAAGACGCCCCTTAATCCCATCGAGGACACAGACGCGAGTCTCTCCATCCATGCAACGAGCATCGTCGTGGAGAACAGGAGGAACAGCGCAGTCGCGAGCAGGGCCGAACCGGGCCAATCTGTCGGTAGACACAACGCAACCGGCAATGCCGCAGATACACGCACCGACCTGAAGGGCCCGGTTCTTGTTCACGCTCCTCCACTTGCCGCCAATGACAACGAACACCAGGGAAAAAAAAGCGCCATAAACGGCACGGCCACGGCCTCGGGGTAGAGGGGGAATCACCCGAGAAAAGTTGATCAATGCCAGGGCGAAACAAAAACGACTGCTCGGCACAAAGCAAGGAGGCTAAGCCCACCATCGCACGCAGAGATCTCATGTCTAAGCCTTGAACGAAGGAACCCTGAGCCTTCTCTGCAAGCGCCATTCAGCTGCCCTCTCCTCTTGCCGTCCCCTCTGCACAGTTCGACGATCTCATTATATCCCACGGCATTTTGACGGATGCCCGTTTTCTCGCCGAACGCTTGCGGGCCGATTAGATCCAGGCCCCACTCCCTTTCGGAAGTATGGCGCGGGGCGTTTTACGGCGAATTGACGTTAAGCCGCCAATGCACACGCCCCAGTGTAGGCCCCATGATATACAATCGTTCGAGCGTTTTTTTCCGCAGCGCCCAGAACTTTACGCAAGTTGTTATTTTGGGCGTCCCTCCCATGAAAAAAAAGGAAGCACGCATGTCCGCAATGAAACTGACGAAGCGCGAGAAGAGCTGGATTGTCTACGACGTTGGCAACTCAGCATTCGTGCTGCTGGCGTCGACCCTTATTCCCATTTACTTTTCGGCAATTGCCGATCCGGCAGCTCTGTTGTGGTGGCCTGGGGCTATCTGCAACCACGGTGGCGTCGCTTTTGCTCGCGTTGCTCATGCCGTTTTTAGGCAGCATCGCCGACTTGAAGGGCAACAAGAAACGCTTGCTCGTGGGTTCCATTGGCACGGGTGCCGTGCTGCTCGCATGCATGGGCATTCCGGGCAACGCGATGGTGTTCTTGGTGATGTACGTGGTGGCGACCATCATGCTCAATGCGTCGCTCGTGTTCTACGATGCGTTCCTTATTGATGCGACCGATTCTGAAGACCGTTACGATGAGGTATCTTCACAAGGCTATGCATGGGGCTACATTGGTTCGTGCGTCCCCTTCATCATTTGCCTCGTGCTCGTGCTGTTTGGCGAGAAGTTTGGCCTCGGCCAGCTCGATGCTATTCGCATTTCCTTTGTGATTACCGCTGTGTGGGTGGGTTGCTTTAGCGTGCCTGTGCTGAAGAACGTGCACCAGACGCATTACAAGGAACGCACTGAGCACTTGTTCCGCGATGCGCTCGTGGGCTTGTGGGCCACGGCGAAGCGCATTTTTGCCGACAAGCGCGTGTTCATGTTCATGCTCGCGTCCTTCTTCTATATCGATGGCGTGCATACCATTATCACGATGTCGACGAGCTACGGCACCGATTTGGGCATCAGCTCAACCCAGCTCGTGCTTGCGCTGCTGGTTACGCAGTTCGTGGCGTTTCCCTCGGCTATAGCGTATGGCCGCCTGGCAGGCAATTCGGCACGAAGCGCATGCTGCTCATCGCGATTTTCGCGTACTTCTGCATCACGTTGTTCGCGGCGTTTTCCTGCGCTCCGCCACGGAATTCTGGGTGCTTGCCGTGTGCGTCGGTTTGTTCCAGGGCGGCATTCAGGCCCTTTCGCGCAGCGAGTTTGGCAAGCTTATCCCGAAGGAACATGCCAACGAGTACTACGGCTTCTTCGATATTTTCGGCAAGTACGCAACGGTGCTTGGCACGTTGCTCGTGAGCGTGTTTACCCAGATTACCGGCAATTCTTCTATCGGCGTCCTCAGCATTGCTGTGCTGTTCATCGTCGGCTTCGTTCTTATGACGAAAGTTCCCGAGAAGTAGAGTCTGCGTCGCGTGCACGTCGTGTGCGACTTACGAAAACATAACGCTCGTTTAACAGGTGGGCGGCGGCTTAAGGCCGTCGCCCTTTTTCGTTATAGTATGGCCCCAGCACATATTTCTGGCATCGCGAATATACGCGATACGCCGTTTTGAAAAGGAGAGGCTATGGCTGAAGAGGCGAAGAATTCGGCGGCTGCGCATGCTGCTGAAATTGAGGCGCTCAAGCGCCAAATCGAAGAAAATGAACAAGCGCCTCGAGGAGCTTTCCGCGGCCACGAGCGCGGGCGCGTCTGCCGAGGACGATTCTTCTGCTTTGGCTGCTTCGGCTGAGGTTGCCGAGGTTACCGAGGTTACCGAGGTCGTCGAACCCGCGATTTCATCCGAGGCGCCCGCTGCCGATTCGGGTATGACGGGGTCTTTCGTTGCCGAAACCAACGCCTCCGCGGTCGAAGCGGTTCCCGCCCCCGCCTCCAACGTGTCGACTGCCGCGCCAGAGGCTTTCGAGGCTTTCCCGAACACACCGCCGATTGAGAAGGTTGTTGACGACGACGGCAAACCGGTCGATCCCGCCTATGTCGCGGCTGCCGTTGCCGATTTCATGCCCACGTCGAAGCCTCCTAAGCCGGCACCTCCTGTCTTCAATGGCGTTCCCTATGGGCAGCAAGGTGCGGCGTCGCAGCAGCCTACCGGCCAGCCGCAGCAATCCTATGCGCAGCCTGGTTATGCCGCTCAGCAACCTTATGCTCAGCAGCCGGGCCAAGCAGCATACTATTCGCAAAGCAATGGCTATTATGCGTCGAGCCAAGGCGCCTATCAGGTTCCCCTACCAGCAGCCGCTCGTGCATACGAAAGACCATGTTGCCGCAGGCTTGCTTTGCGATTTTCTCTTGGGCGTGTTTGGTGTGCATAAGTTTTATCTGGGCTACCACACCACGGGCTTCATTATGCTGGGCGTGACTATTTTGGGCAGCCTGCTCACGATCGGCATTGCGGCGGGCGTGGTATGGCTCATCGGCGTGATCGAGGGCATTATCTATCTCACGAAGAGCCAATCGGAATTCGAGCAGCTCTACGTATTCAATAAGCGCGAGATGTTCTAGCGCCCATTGGGCGAAATGTCGAGCGACATGCCGAATGCGGCGGCTGCTGCAAGCGCTGCGATAATTACAACGATGGCGATAAGAAGGGCGCGTTTACCAGCGCTCTTCTTTTTTGGGCTTTCGGCGTAATGGATCGATTCCGCAGAGGGGCGGGCTTGTGCCGTTTATGGGCACGGGCGCGATGAATTCGGTGATGTCGGGGCTTTTTGCCTCGAAGGGCGTGGGTCGCAGAATTGTTCAGGGCTGGCGTCGGGGTAGAGAGCTGCAAGCGCGGCGATTTCGTCGGACTTTTCCTGCTCGAGGGCCGCTTTTTCGGCGCCGAGTCCAGGGAGTATCGTCGTTTTGTCCGATGGCGCGGCAAGGGGAATCACGGTCGTTTCATCGGATGAGATGTTTGGCGCAGGGGAGTCGATTGGGTTTGGGGTCGGGCTCCCTTCGGCGACCTTTTGCGCCGTCGGCATCGTCCTCTCCGGACGTTTCCGGTTTGTTGGCGTCCTTTTCGTTCGAGGTGCTTTTGTCGGTGGATTCTGATGCGTTGCGGGCCTCTTTGTCTGGTTGATTTGCCGTTGTATCTTCGTCGGCATCGTTCTTGCTGAACGCTTCCAGTTCGTTGTGTCGCTTTTCGTTCGCGGTGCTTTCGCCGCGTGGCTCTTCGTCGGTTGCTTCTGACGCGTCTGCGGCTTTTTCATCGGCGTCGTTCGTGCCTGCGAAGGTGCTTGGATTTTCGGCTCTGGCGGCTTCGTTGGCGTCAGCGGCTTCCTTATCGTTGCACTCGCCGGCACTCGCCGTATCGTCCTCCGCGCTGCGATCGGGTTCGACTCTTTCCCCCGCACATGAAGCAGAATCGGGCCTCATCGGGGAGTTTTGTGCCGCAATATATGCAATACATCGCATGGCTCCTTCGTAGCGAACTTTCTGAGCCCACGAGCCCTTTCGTGGATGAGCCCATTGTAGTGCGCTGCGCTTTTCGAGCGGTGAAAAGTCGCGAAAAGCGCAGCGACGAAACGAGGAATCTCCTGTTTCGTCGCGGCTGCCGTCGTGGGTCTACTCGCGCGCGATAAATAGGGCGAGCCTATGGATAAAGGCAAATTCCTCTCGCTTTACGATTGAAAGGCGCGTTTGGTGCAAGCGTCGCGCCCTTCGACTATATTAAGGCATGTTGTCACATGCCGCCGATGGGGCGGCGTTTTGGAATGGAGGAAGCATGCTGAGCGATTCCGAAAAAGCCCTCGCGGAAATGATGGCTGCGCAATTCATGGACAAGGGCGATGCCGCTGCCGCCGAACCTGCGGAAGGCACGGTGAAAATCACGTTCTTCGAAAAGGGCAACACCGTCGATAGTTCTATCGAGGGCATTGCTTCGCGCATGCAATTCGATGGTTGCTTCGCGATTGACGAATACATGATTCAGCGCAAAGATGGCACGCCGGTCGATGCTGGCTTTGGTGCCGACTTCAATGACGCGGGCGGTCCGGTGGCGTCGTGGGTGTGGTTCTCGCGTCCCGTGAACGGTCCCGTGAAGGCCAAATTCGAAGAACGCTTCAATGGCACGTTCGACGAAGAGGGCCTGCGTATGGACATTCCTACGGATGATTTCCTTGCTTTCGCCGATTCGGGGGCATGGAATGCGTTTGCGGTGGAAGACGATGAAGACGATCAGGTTTTGTTTGAGTAAACGCAGCCTTTGCGTTGAATGAAGATTTGAAAGCCCGGGATGAAGATTCATTGCGGGCTTTTTGCGTTTGAGGAGGGGTAATTCGGCGAGAGCGCGTGATGGGGGTATGGACGCAGCACTGGGGTGACTTGATGCTGGCGTATAGTGCTCGTGCATGTGGCACGGCTTCGCGTGGGCGCACGATGGGACCCGGGTGCATGGCAGGTGCGTGAGGGGTCGAGTGCGCGACGGGGCGCGACTTTGGTGCGGATATGCGCCAGGGCACCGGCTTGGCGTGCCGGGTGCGCGACTTGCGGCTTATTCGCCCTTTGCGCGTTTCGCTTTGCGAAGTTTATGGATAAGGGCGCCCGCTAGCACGACAAACGCGGCGAAGCAGGCCAGCGCAGCAGCAGCTACGTAAGGGAACACGGCCCGATAACCGATTTTTCTTCCTTGGGATTCGCAATAATCTGAAATGTCGCGTGCGTGTCGCCAGCGCAATTGCCGATGCCCTTCACCATGAGCGTCGCTGTGCCTTCGTTCACGTTTTCGGAATAAGACACCTCGTAATCGACGCCCCTTCAAGGGTGCGCCCGTCGAGCTTCACGACGGGGTCGGGCTCAATGGGATAGCTTGTTCGTACATGGTCGGGAATCATGTCGATGGTTGCGTTCGCCAAGTCGGCCGGAAGAATCACGAAACCCGTTTCCACGATGCCCGTATAGTCGCCTGCGCCGGTGATGGTTACGTGCACGGTGCCGGGATTGACCAGGTCGCCATCGAATTGCACGTTGAAATCGACGCCCTCGCGAAGTGACGTCTCGGTTTTCTTGCCGTCTTTGACCGAGTCAATGCGCAGGGTGACTGTGGGACGCTTTCGGTGCCGTCATACATTATATCTTGCAGGCCCTGAACACGGGCAGTGGCGATATCGGTCGTTTCGAGGGCTTCGAGGGTCTTTTTCGCCTGGTCGTATGTTGAAAGTGCGGCCAAGCTCCCCGCGTATAGAGTCGGCGGCGGCGGAGATGGCGTTGCGGGAAGTTGTGGCGTCATCGCCTTCGGCGTCGTCGGCGAAGGCCGCGGGGGTGAACATGGTGGTGCTCAACACGAGCGCGCATGCGGCACCGGCAAGGGCGCGGGCGGGTTGCGGCATGGTCACCTCCTTAGGAATTCTGCAAGTATTCAGTGCGATTGATTATAGCCTGCCTATGAGAGTTCATCATGGTAAGCTGTGCGGGTATCACGAGAAGTTCCAAGGGGGAATGGCATGCATACATTCAATACGCGCGGCACGTGCTCGCGGCAAATCAATTTCGACATCGTCGACGGCAATGTGCACAACGTGAGCTTCGTCGGCGGCTGCGACGGCAATCTGAAGGCTATCTCGAAGCTCATCGAGGGCAAGCCTGTCGATTGGGTCGTTTCTGTTCTTGAGGGCAATACCTGCGGTCGTCGCACCACGAGCTGCGCCGATCAGCTGACACAGGCCCTGAAGGCTGCCGAAGCGGGCGAAATCTAACCGGAACGCATTCGTCGTTTTCATCAAAGGAGGGGAGTGAGCATCGGGCTCGCCCCTCCATTCTTTTTCCGTGCCTGTTAAACGCTACGAGCATTTAACAGGTCGCGAGTTGCGATGCGCCACTTCCGCGACTAGAGCGTTGAGAAGGCTGTGAAGTTTTTCAGGCGCACGTCGGCGAGGGCTTGGCATGCTTTCGCATCGCCTGCGCTGGCCGGTTCGTCGATGAGCATCACGGGGAAGGCGGCCGCATGCGCCGTTTCGATAGCGTGCAGCGAATCTTCGAACACAAACGTGGTTTCGCGTGGGTGCCGAGATGCGAAAGCGCCAACTCGAAAATGTCGGGTTCGGTTTTGCTCGCGCCCACTTCAGTGCAGGTGAACAGCGCTGAGAAATATTTGAGAATGTCGAGCCTTTCGAGGGCCGCAAGCGCGCAGTCGCGACGCGTGGCGGTTGCGACGCACATGGCGACACCCGCGTTGCTCAGCGCCTCAAGCATGTCGACAACGCTCGGCTTGCATTGATGCAATCGCGGTAGGCGAATTCAATGCCGCTCATCACTCCCGTGCAAATTTCTTCAATCGATTGCTCTAGGCCGTAAGTTTCCTTCATGTAATGCGCCGATCCCTCCATGGTAAGGCGCTTGAAGTGGTAGCGAATGTCGGGCTCGGGCGTTTTGCCGAGTGAGCGAAGGTAGCGCTCGCCCAAGTCGTCCCACCAAGGCATGGAATCGAGCAGGGTTCCGTCCAGATCGAAAATCGCGCCATGAACGCACTGTGGGGCGCTTGGCCACACGACGCCGTGCGCCGTCTCGATGACGGTTTCGTTTGCGAGCTCCGCCGCTGCCGCTGGCGTGTTTGCCCCAATGAAGTCAAGGGTAGGAATGCTGCCCAAGTTTGCTCCTTACATAATGGACGTAGCCGCAATAACAATAAAGCAGGTGAGCAGGCCCGATACCGCAATGGCCACGCCGCTCATGGCTCCTTCGAGTTTGCCCATTTCCAGGGCCTTCGCCGTGCCTACCGCGTGGCTGCACGTGCCAATGGCCACGCCCTGGGCCACCTTGTTCTTAATGTGGAACAAATTGGCCAGCATAGGCGAGAAGATGGCGCCCATAACGCCCGTGGTCATGACGGCCGCCATGGTGATAGACGCCGTTCCGCCTAGCTCTCCGGTCACGGCAAGCGCGATGGGAGCGGTGGTCGATTTCGGCAGTGTGAAAGCGCCACTTGGTCGCCCAGGCCGAACAGCTCGCACAGTCCGTATGCGCTTACCATGGAAACGGTGGATCCTACCAAGCATCCTATGAAAATCGGCAGGAAATTGCTCTGCAGAATCTTGCGTTGTTGGTAAATGGAGAACGCCAACACAGCAGTGGCGGGGCCGAGCATGGACGAAATGAGCGTTGCTCCCTTTTTCGTACGAATCGAGGGGATGTTGAACACGGTAAGGCCGATCATGATGATGGCCACCGTGACGAGCAGGGGTTGAGGAGCGGGGAATTCGTTTTGCGGTTAAGCCACACGGCGAACGCGAACACGCCAATGCTCAGCGCCAGGCTTCCGCCTGCTTCAAGAATTGATGCGAAATCCATGGCTATTCTCCTTCGGTTTCGGTCGTGAACACGCCACGCAGATGGACATCTTTGCCGGCACGTTTGCCCGCGATGTATTTCTGCAAGCGTCCAACAAGAATAACTGTGAGCGCCGTGGAGAGGAAGACGAGCACGGTGGTGATGATGCACACGAGTGCGAACCAGCCGATGCGGTCGCCGATCATGGGGAGGCATCTCAGAATCGTGACGCCCGCGGGAATGAAGAATACGGGCATGTATTTCAGCAGGAAGCTTGATACGAGTTCGATTTTGCTCTCGTCGATCATGCCTGAGATAAGCAGCGAGAGCAGAATACCCATGCTGCAGATGTTCGCAGGAACCTCGACGGGCAAATGGACCGAAACTGCTTCGCCGATGTAGCAAACGCCGGCAAGGAAGGCCAGCTGAATGAAGAAAAGCGTAAGTCGCTTGCTGTGGAATTTGATGCGTTCTCGCATGGGTGGGTCATCTCCAGGCTTTCGGTAAAAGGGGTCGCCATCGTACACCCGCATGGAGCTGCTCTTGGAAATGTGAAAAAACAGTCCATGGCACTTTGGCAGCATCTTCACGTTTTGCAAAGTAGCCTTCAAAAGTTGAATTTCATTTTTGACCTGCGCTTTGCGTGGGTTTTACGTTCATACGGCATGCTGATTCCAGCGAATTGACTTTTCCCGCGCTCGTCGAAGGGGGTTTGATTCTTTCGCGAAACTCGCGGCGAGCATACGATAGGAGCTTTGCGTTTGCGGAAAGGGGTCTGTCATGGAGCTCGCGATTTTGCTTGTGGCGCTCGTGGTAACGCTCGCCGTGTGCTTTGCGGCGCTTCGTTTGCTTGCCTATGAATTTGATTGCGTGTGCGGTCCGAGCGCCAATGGGCGTCAGCGTGCGCAGCGCGTACGTCGGGAATTGGTCGACTTGGTCTGACGATCTGTTTGAAGTAGCTCAACGAACTTGCCGGTCTACGCTGCCGCCGTTGCGATAGGGGTTGCTCTCCCCATGGGGCGTGATGCGCGTTTTCGCAGTGGCGTTGGCTGTCCTCTTCTGTTTTGCGCGCGTCGTCGCTATACAATGGTGCAGAAAAAAAACGCTGCAGTAAACGCTGCCGACCAAGTGGCATTCGAAGGAGCGATTATGGAAGAAGACGTGTGCACGGCAAGCTTCGATGAGGCGGCCGGATTGCCCGAATTGCTCGGTATCGAGCAGGTGAGCGATGGCTGATTAAGAAATATATTCTGACGTATCGCTTTGCCGAATGGGCGCGAGCTGAAATTGACGTGGTTTCGCGCAAGGGCCTTGAGGAATATCGCAGCGAAATCGAGACGCTGGGAACCGTTGCGCCCCAGGTCGATGCGGTGTGCATTGTGGGCCATACGGCGAACGATGTAATTCCCTGCTCATTCGCGAATTCCGTTTCCCCATGAATCGCATGTGCGTGGCGTTTCCCGCTGGTTTGCGCGAGCCTGGCGAGGACATCGTGGAATGCGCGGCCCGCGAGCTGCGCGAAGAAACCGGTTTCGATTTGGTACGCGACGAGTGCGGCCAGCCGGTGAGCGCACGTGCATGTGTGCAGCCTGGCTTTTCGTCGCTCGGCATGGGCGACGAGAGCATCGCCATGGTATTTGCCGAGGTGGAACGTGTGGCTGAGCCGCGCAGCGAGTCGACCGAATTCATCGAATCGGTCCTTCTTCCGCGCGCCGAGGTGCCGATGTTTCTGAGCGAGAACCGCGATCCGCTTTCTATTCGTTGCCAGCTGGTGCTTGAGATGGTGGCTCAGCCGCCGTTCGAATTTGGCGTGAAGGCGGGTGCGTAAGTGGCGCAAAACGAGCAGTTTCAAAACTCATCGCGCGATAAACGTGGTGCGCGTGATGGTCAAGGTGGCCAAGAAGCTCGTCGCTCGAGCGCACGAGGCGATTTCCGGGGGCGAGATTCGCGCAAAAGCGAGCCAAGTGGTCGCGGTGCTTCGCGTGGCAATGGCGCGTCCCGTGGCAATGGAGGGTCCGCGGTGAACGGGGATTTCGTGGCAATGGCCGACCCATAACGATTGGGGTCCCGTGGCAATGGTGCGTCCCGCAGCGCTCGCGGCGATGTTGAGCTGGCGGCCACGGAGCCCAAGCTGAACCGTTGCCTGCGCAGTATCCCTTATGGTGGGCAACATCGACGGCGGACGCAAAGTCGAGGTGCTGTGTCGCGACAAGGGCGCCGATCAGTTCGCGGCGCGTCTTCGCAAAGTGGCGAAAGACCGCCGCAAGTGGGCGCGCGACAACGACATTTCGTGCTATCGCGTTTACGATGCCGATTTGCCCGATTTCGCTGTAGCTATCGACCGGTATGATGGCGTATGGAAAAGCGAAGGTGAGAGTTGCCTGGTCATAGCTGAGTATCAGGCGCCGAAATCAATCGACGCGGCGAAGGCTGCCGCCCGTCTGGACGATGCGGTGGAAATCGCTTCGGCAACGCTTCGGCATTCCTCGCGAGCGCGTGTTCTTGAAGACACGCCGTCGCGAAAAAGGCGGCGGGCAATATACCGACCAGCAAAAAGAGGGCATGTGCTCTATACGCAGGAATCGGGCAACGTGTTCGAGTGCGACCTGGGTTCATATTTGGATACGGGCATTTTCCTCGATCACCGCGTGACGCGCGAAATGGTCGGAAGCATGGCCGAGGGCAAATCGTTTTTGAACCTGTTCTCGTACACGGGTACCTGCACGGTTTCATGCGGCGGTGGGCGGTGCAAAATCGACGCTTACGGTCGATTTATCGCAGACCTATTTGTCGTGGGCGCATCGCAATATGGAATTGAACGGCTGCGATGGCCCCGAGCACGGCTTCGTGCGCCGATGTGTTGCAGTGGATTGAACGTGAGGCGCGCGGGTGGCGCCGCTTCGATTTGATTTTCGTGGACCCGCCTACGTTTTTCGAATTCGAAGGCCATGGGTAAAACACTTGGAGCGTCCAGCGCGATCACGTGAAGCTGCTGACGAATGTGGTGCGCTTGCTCGAGCGCGACGGCGTAGCGGTGTTCAGCTGCAACCTGCGCAATTTCAAGCCTGATGTTGAAGCGCTTGCCGAGGCGGGCGTGGCAATTGAGGATATTACGCCGCAGACCATTCCGCACGATTTCGAGCGCAATGCCAAAATCCATTGCTGCTATTTGGTGCGCAAGGCCTAGGCGGAAGAAGGCGGACTGGCCTGCACTCGACCTCTTTCCACAGATAACGGAAGTTGTTTATTGATGCAATGTGACGGTTGCACGAAAATGACGCCGATGAAAGCAGCTGACGTTGTTGGTACGAACAACATTTTTGCATGCGGAAGGGAATCGGAATGGTTGACGAGAAGCTGATTGAGAAGATGTGGTGCAACGTTCCTGAAGCGCCCGAGTTCCGAGAGAATATTGAGATTGTCGAGGTAAGCGAGCCTGGGTATGTGCATTTCACGATGGACATTCCCGAAAGCTTGGGCAATTATCGCGGCGGTATCCATGGCGGCACGGGCTATTTCATTGGAGAAATCGGCTGCGGGTTCGCGACGTATTCGTTTGGCGTGAACAACGTGTGCAATTCCGCCAATGTAATTATATTCAAGGATGGCTGTGGATATGCAGAACAGCGCGTCTGTTATGCCGCAGGACATATGGATGGCGGTGAGAAGGATACGGGACCGGTGACATAGATTTTAACATGATGGACTGAGACTGGTGTTTGAGGACGGAGTGATATCCGGCCAGGACGGAAACCCAAATTCTTGTGGATGATGGATAAAGGTGGCATTTGCGCTGGCTATACTGGATGCCGATGATACCACATCCGCCACTTGAGTGTATTTACGAAGTCGATGAGGAGATAGGAATGTTGAGCCATGGCGATTGGATTGTAGTCCACTCTTGCTTCCCACGGATCATGCTCAATCTGGACTTGAGGATGAAGGGTACCTGCTATGTCATGTGCCGAGGCAAAGCGCAGCCATATCTGGTTGAATATGAGTAATGCAAAAGCATTTATTCGTCTAGTTGTGAAAATGAGAGGGTCTTAATGGGATTCAAGTAGAGATAAAAATTAGAGGCAAGACAAGCAGCTTGCAAGACTTCTATATAATATAGGAAGGATGTTCATAGATTGATATCTGCAAGTGGTCTAGACAATGCAAATACCTAATAAGGCGAGGCATGGGTATTGATCCGAGAATGTGGACAACTTTGTAAAATCTATGGAAAGAACAGAAGATTCTGAGCGAATTTCGGAAATACTGATCCAGAGCTTGTAGTGAAAGTAAAACGATCTGTCACGACTCCGGGTTCATATAATAACGCGGATGATGTGCAGAACGATATGTGTTTAGAATCATGATCAGAAAGGCGACAGAAAAGTCATCGGAAGTTAACAGGAGTCTTGCTGATGACAAATGGAATTCAGAAGATGAGCAATGATATGAAGGGCTTGCAGACGCTGAATCTTGAACATTAGAAGACAACTGAGGATGAGGGTCAGCAGCTTTTCGTGCAAGAAGCAGTAAAGAATTCGAAAGGAAAAAATTCGATAGATCATCGATGTATCAGTCTCGGCTGGTGAAATCTGGATGTGCAGGAGACATCCCATGGAAAATGATTCTCCTCTCAGAGATATTATGGTGGATGTGTTTGAAGAGGAAGAAAGTCGTTATACAGGCAATTTCAAAGTAGTGTGGTCTTTTGCCGGTGCTTGCCTGGTCTGGACTGCGTATCATTTGGCCCGATAAAAAATATCCAACCAGCAGAGAGTCTATGGATGCCGAGAACGTTGAGGTATACACTTGGTATACTTGAGAAATTGAAGTAATTGACAGCAATATAATTTCAATAAGGAGAAGTTAAATGGAAAAGGTAAAAGTGATTCTTTAAAGAAGAAGCTGTTCGCGCAGATACGGAATAGATGCCCTGAAAATGGCAATAGGATTACTCTGCTGATCGGAACTATACTGAACACACTTTGGCAATCAGTTTGGTGTAGGATTTCTCAGCGGTTGTTGCGAAACGGATTGAGTCCCCTGGCATCTGTTGGCGTGCGGGACCTGCTAAGTATTATGGTATTAGATATGCACCCTATTGTTCTCCGCTGATGTAACAGCTGGATTTTATGGGGCGGCGGTGGTCCTCTGGCAGTTTTCTTACTTTATTGCGGTTAATGCAACTGGCTTGGAAAGGTTGTCCTGAAAGATATATTCAGACACCTCTGGTGACCATCAGGTGTGGCTGTGTCTGCTCTTTTGCACTCCACACTTAAGCTTTCATAGCCATGAAGGTCGGAGACCGATCATGCCAGCTGGCCAAACCTTCAAAGCCGCTCTTGGATGGTGGGTGGTATTGCGGTGTCGCCCTCGTCGGCGTGGCGCTTTACATCATCCGCTGGCATTTATGGTACCGGCAGGCAGCCGCTGTGCGGATGCTGGCCGATGGTGCTTTGCGGTTATGCTTGGTCTGTGAGAATAAGTGGGAATGCACAGGGAATAGGAACATCCATGCCTATATGGCAACATCATAAAGAAATTTAGGAATTTGATCGCACCTATAGTTACCTGCGATCACAGGCCTCTTGCAAATGTCTGTTCAAGCTTCAGATGAATGGAAACTCCTGTATCATCAGGTATGGGTGCCATGGTCTGGCTGGACAGATCGGAGTGTTACAGGATGGGATGAATATATCGAGGCGGGAAACCAGTCAGCAGTTACAGTTATATCGATTGACTTGGGTATTCTACCTCCTGCAAAGTTCTCAGTTGTCCACTCATCAATATGGCGTGTGAGAAAATGGCTAAGGATGGAGATGACTTTATCATAAATACTGGCCGGTGGATAAATTATCTCCATCAGACAGAAGATAACAGGAAAAGATAAACATGGTGGGCTGAAGATTAAGTAGAAAATCCATGGCGATATCAAGAGTCTGTGTGATAAAATAGTACACAGATTTTACTTATAGGAGTTATAAGGATAAAGTTTGCACATGGACACCGCATTGCGGCTATGGTGCCAGCAGCATTCCCTGTATATGTGGACGCATATAAAATCCCAGTAACAAGGTCTGCAACCGATGATTCGGTAACTACAATTAGCTTGAATGACACCGGCATTTTCTGGAGTAATGAAGTCATTGCAAAATTAAAACATTCAGGGTATAAATGAGTATTATGAAAAGGGAACAAGCTATATTAGAAGGTAGCAATGGTGATGGATTGATACTGACGGGTTGTGGAAGTGACAATTCTGACACTACAGCAAGCCAGCGCTACGACAGAGTCTCAGACAGAAGCAACAGAGCAGGATACTGAGATCCATGGTCAGTGTGGGATGATACTGAGGATAGTTCGGTCGCCATTGATGAGGAGGACATCACAGGAAGACACAGAGGACAGTGAAGCAGGTGTTGATCCACAGTAGGTGGCTACCAAGAATGTTATGAGACCCTTCTTGGATTTAAGATTCAACCTTGAAGGAGCTTTTTATGGAATTCAGACAAGAGGTTCATTACTGTCTGCTATCTCTGAGGGTTGAGGCTCCAATAGCAATGAGACCGTGTAGAGGTTGATAATCTGATAACATGTTCAGTCCATTATAAATTTTAGAACTTTACTTTTTTAAGAACAGAAATTATAATACACATCGAAAGCGAGTGGCAAAGATTGCGTAAATCCAGTTTGTCACTCGCTTTTATGTGTATATAAAAAATTTTCTAGTGTGTAGCTTTTTCAGCGTAAGTCCAACTAACTTAGGCGGTAGCTGCATTTTTTTGTTCAGGGAAAGGAGTTTGAAGAGTGGAAGAAATGGATAAGAACAAAGAGGAAAACAGAGAGAAAAATAAGATGAAAGATATGCCAGTTGGAAAGCTGATGATCCAGATGGTATTCCTATGATTCTTTCCATGGCGCTTCAGGCGGTGTACAACATCGTAGACAGCGCATTTGTGGGAAATGAAGGTGGGAAGTGAGGCCGCGTTAGAATGCCCTCACGCTGGGGAGATCGTGTCGTGCGTGGTGTAAGGCGAAGTTGCTGAGAAGAAGGAAAAATGAGGAGGGTTACTTCTTCCCTGCACCTTTCATCATTGACTTAAATGTCAGCATGAATGCTGCGCCGCAGGAGAAGGCGGATACTGTGTCGCTGATAGGCTCGGCGTAGTAAATGCTCATGACTGAGTGTGTGCAGTATGGCAGGATGATCGCGAGTGGGATTATCAGTATGACCTTTCAGCAGTGCAAATATAAGGGATTTGCCTGCCTGACCCATGGATATGAAGGACTGCTGACATCCGTTCCCATGCCCAAAGAACATCATTCCGAATATGTATATCGGAAGAACCTTTTGCACAGAGTGCTTTGAGGGATTCATCCGAGGTAAATATTCCGGCAGCCATGACGGAACAGGAATGCTGCGCCATTAAGGACAAATGACACTATGATGGACATGGTTATCAGTATGGTACATGTCTTTTCACTCTGGCTATCGTTCCCTTGCGTAGTTGAAGCTGATGATGGGCTGGACTCCCTGTGAGAAGCCGCTCATCGGGATAAATATAATCTGCATGATACTCTGAAGTATGGTGAACGATCCCCGAGAAACTCGAAACCCTAATCTTGACAGTTTACCAGAGAAAGCGCACTATGGATACAGATATAAGATAAACCGTTGATCAAGAGGAGAGAAGCGGCATTACAACATGTTCAGAGAGTTGCAGGCGGTGTGATTGCAGCGATGATGGGAGTGCAGGTGAATGGACTTGTGAGGGCAAACCGAGACAGACATCAGCGATTCAAGTAGCATGTGAGACCCACCGTTATAGACAGGTGCCATATACATTGTGGTCGAGCAACATATAGCACATATGTATACATTATTTGGCTTAGCATTGAAATTAGGTGCACCCGCAGGAGATTAGATTTCGTCCCTAATGTTAGGCAGGATGCGAATATGTCCTGTGGTGCTAGTTTGGCAGAAAGACATGTGACATTTGATAGACCCTTTGACGATTACAGCCTGATAGACATATATGAAAAGCAGATGAGCACAGGGAAATCATTGGACGCAAGCAATACGTAACTGAAACTAGCATGA
>VOFB01004586.1_pt1 | contig 21888 bp, 33 predicted proteins | sample 5384141 | NCBI WGS metagenome assembly VOFB01 (sample SAMN12384721, study PRJNA508395) | human gut metagenome | isolation source: healthy gut A | host: Homo sapiens | reverse complement strand
CATGCATGCCGAGCATTTAGAGGCAGCAAAGGGGAGTCGGACCACATACCATCAGCGTACCGCGTCTGCGCCGTGCCGATGATATCGATCCGGATGTATTTGACAATGGAATTTCTGACGATCTCTTTGCAAAAATCGTAGCCTGCATCCGTATTGCCGTTCCATATACAGGCATGATCGTGTCCACCAGAGAAAGTGCCGAGACCAGAAAAAGTATTACAGCTTGGAATTTCCCAGATCAGCGGTGGTTCAAGAACCAGTGTCGGCGGCTATGTAGAAGAAGAGCCGGAAGAAGAAAATTCTGCACAGTTTGACGTAAGCGACAGAAGAACGTTAGATGAAGTAGTCTGTTGGTTGATGGAAATGGGCTTTGTACCGAGTTTTTGTACCGCATGCTACCGCGAGGGAAGAACCGGTGACCGTTTTATGAAGCTGTTAAAGAGCCGCCAGATCGTCAACTGCTGTCATCCGAATGCACTGATGACTTTAAAAGAATACTTAGAGGATTACGCTTCCCCGAAAACAAAAGAAATCGGTGAAGCCTGATACAGAAAGAACTTGAATGTCATCACGAATCCAAAAGTCAAAAAGAAAAAGCAGCAGAATACATTGCGAATATCCATAATGGACAGCGGGATTTCCGGTTCTAGGAAATTCTACATCTTGTGTATTCTTTCTGAAAAGCGTACTATTTTGTGCTATCTTAGAATAAGTAAAGTTAAGGCAGTACATAGGGAGAGCAGCAATGAGTGTACAGGGACAAAGTAGAGCGGGTTCTTCGTGAATTTTATGTGTTATATTCGAGAAGCGAGCCATATGACAAGAATGTTGAACAGGTGATCGTTAACAAAAAAGAGGCATTGGCGTTGCTTGAGCAGTTGAAAAGCTGCATGAATGAAATGATGGAAGAATACGAAATGACTTCAAACAGCAGAGAACGCGGGAGCGTGAAGCGAGAAGACGCCGGGATGATATCATCTGGGATGCAAATCACAAGGCAGAAGATATTTATGCGGCATCAGTTCTCTATTCTAATGAAGCACTCGGGCATATCCAGACAATTATACAGAATGCAACGGATGAAATGGAAAAGATGTTCCATACTGCAAAGAAAGAAATGATGAAGCAGCAGCAGACCGTTCGTGAAAATCAGTTGGAGCTGAAGTCTTCGTTAGAAGATTTGAAGGATACAGATAAATACCGAAAAGTAATCGAGGAACGAAATAAAGAGATCAAAAAAAGAAAAAACAGGACAGCCAGAAAAAGTAAAGAGAATACCGGGGCTGGAATGACGGCATTTCCGGCAGGAAAACCGGAAATAAAAAGTAAACCCGGCATACTTTGAAAAGATCGGAAGACCTGTTCCGGTACCGGATGTGTCGGAGACAAAGGCAGCACCGGAGCTGGATATCAAAAGTAAATCTAGATGCGGAATACTCCGCTGGAGACAGAAGAAAAAAGCAGATGGTTAAAAAACGTGCCCATCAGATATGGAAAGAAACTTTCCATATCTGATGGGCACAAATCATTTAGGGTAACACATATCCTATAATTTTTATCTTTGAATTTCCCCCAAACAACATCTTCAAAATATCTTAAGAAATAATTCCGTGTGAAACCCCATAATTCATGGTAGAATAGGGAAAACAGGAAAGGACGAAGAAAAATGGACAAGGTCAATATTTTAGTGTGTGACGATGATAAAGAAATTGTCGATGCAATAGAGATATATTTACAGCAGGAAGGGTATCATGTGATCAAGGCATATGACGGAGAGCAGGCGATCGAGCAGTTAGAAAAAAATGATGTACAGCTTCTCATTATGGATGTTATGATGCCAAGACTGGATGGCATTCGGGCAACCTTTGAAGATCCGTGAGAACAGCAGTATTCGATCATCATTCTTTCTGCAAAGACAGAGGATGCAGATAAAATCTTAGGACTCAATATCGGGGCAGATGACTATATCAGCAAACCATTTAATCCACTGGAACTGGTGGCGCGTGTCAAATCACAGCTTCGGCGTTATATGCATCTGGGCAATGTGGCGGATGAGAATATGAGCGTATACCGGGTAGGCGGTCTGGAGATCAACGATGACTTAAAAGAAGTAAAAGTGGATGGAGAGACGATCCGCCTGACACCGATAGAATATAATATTTTACTTCTCCTTGTAAAAAATGCAGGAAAAGTATTCTCCATTGAGCAGATCTATGAAAGCATCTGGAACGAAGAGGCGGTCGGAGCAGATAATACGGTGGCAGTCCATATCCGTCATATCCGGGAAAAAATAGAGATAAACCCCAAAGAACCACGCTATTTAAAGGTGGTCTGGGGTGTTGGCTATAAAAAGTAGAAAAAGGGAGTATAGCATGAAGAATCACCGTTATTCAACGGCAGGAAAAATAGCAACGGCAGTCATCATACAGCAGCTCATGGCAGTTTTGTTAGTGGTATTCCTGTTATTGTTAGGGAAGTCTGTTCAGTAAAGAGCATGCTGGAATTTCAGGATATCGGAAAAGGCGGATTTTTAGATTCCGGATATTTTACACAGGAATTTAAGAGTACCGTCGAGGTACAAAATCTTATTAATCTGCGTAAGAAATTTGAGACAAACGGAGAGTATGACCCGTCAAAAGCCGTGACGGTTACCGGAGATCTCCAGTATCGGCTGGGAGATCTAGAGGCATGGGCAAAAAGAGGATGCAGCTATCAGGCGGCAGGATATTTAAGTCTGGTGGAAGAGACCTATCCGGCAGTCAACGGCGGCGGCTATATTGAGCGGTATCTGAACGGAGAGATCAGTACGCAGGAAGCGACGAATATTTCTAATGCCATTGAGAATATGATGTTCTCTATCACAAAAGACATAGATACCTATAAGAGACTGATCAACAAGTATGATGCAGGAAAATCAAACGTAGCATATTATTACAGGAGTATTAATGGAGCGGTATACACTAACCTGAAATTAGAGGAAGGTGGAAAAGAAGAGGCAAGACAAAAGATCGAAGATCTCGGACAATATCTGTGCTACGATGATGAGGACATACATTTCGATACAAATATCAATAACTTAGAAGAATATTTTTATCAGGATGAGACCTACATTACCGGAAACATGGACACCGATGCCGTATTTATGATGGGAGTGAATGCAAAACTTCCATATAAAAGACCATTTTTATAAAGCAAAAGAGTCCTATAACCGACTGCATCCGTGGATAAAGATCAGTATTATCACAACCTTTGTGAGTATCATAGGCTGGATAGCGGCACTTGTTTATTTAAGTACCGTTACAGGACGAAAATCCCACGAAGATGAGGTGCATCTGAACGGCTTTGATAAGATCAAAACAGAAATCGTCATAGTGGCGGGAATTCTGCTGATCAGTGCAGGAAACATGATGACAGGCAGGTTGCGCTCCCATTCATGGGAGATTTCGGGACTTCGATCATGGGAGGAATCTTAGCGTTTGTAGGAAATGCCTGCTTTTTTTACTGTTTTATCTGAGTATGATCCGCAGACTCCGCGCAGGAACACTCTGGAATAACAGCGTGTTTTATATGGTCATAGATTTAGTACAGACCTATTACAGAGGCGGAAAAGCGACCGGAAGATTTCTGGTACTGTATATTTTAGAAGGAGCCGTGATACTGATCCTTGCTGCATGGGGATACTACTATTCCCAGCCGTTGTTCTTAGCGGCTGCTGGCAATCCTGCTTATCGTATTTGGTATTTTTATCTTAAAAGACCGCGTACAGCGCCAACAGATTATCGAAGGAATTGAAGAGATCAAATCCGGAAATTTAGAATATAAGATCCGGTCGGAAGAGTTTACCAGGGGATAACAAGATACTAAGTGAAGGAATTAACAATCTTGGAGACGGACTGGAAAAAGCGGTAGATGCGAGCATGAAAAATGAGCGGATGAAGGCAGATCTGATCACAAATGTATCGCATGATATCAAGACACCGTGACCTCCATCATAAATTATGTAAACCTTCTGGAAAATGAAAAGATCGAGAATGAAAAAGTAAATAATTATATCCACATTCTGAAAGAAAAATCATATCGTTTAGAACAGTTGACGGAGGATTTAGTAGAAGCGTCTAAGATCAGCTCCGGCAATATTGTGTTAGATATGGTCAGGATCAATCTGGTGGAACTGGTTTATCAGACAGCCGGAGAATTCAACGAAAAATTCGAGCAGCGGAATCTGACCATATTTACAAAAATGCCAAAAGAATCGATTGTTGTCATGGCAGACGGCAGACGGATCTGGCGCGTGTTGGAAAACCTTTATAACAATGTCGCAAAATATGCACTGGAGGGCACGCGTGTCTATGTGGAATTGGACAAAAAAGAAGACGAAGCCGTATTTTCTATTAAAAATATTTCCTCAAAACCACTCAATATCCCATCGGATGAGCTGACAGAGCGTTTTATCCGGGGAGATGTCTCAAGGACAACGGAGGGAAGCGGACTGGGTCTGTCGATCGCGAAAAATCTTACCACATTGATGGGCGGAACCTTCGATATTATTTTAGACGGTGACCTGTTCAAGGTAATGATCACATTTCCACTTGCTTTTTAGTGGGGCGTTATTCACCAGTTTGCCCGTGAAATGCTTGCAGGCGGCGGAAAAATGATTCTTGGTTCTGATTCCCATACCCGTTACGGAGCACTGGGAACCATGGCAATGGGCGAAGGTGGACCGGAGCTTGTAAAACAGCTTTTAGAGCAGACTTATGATATCAATATGCCGGGCGTTGTAGCCGTATATTTAACCGGAGAACCGGTAAAAGGCGTTGGACCGCAGGATATCGCACTGGCAATCATCGGTGAAGTATTTGCCAATGGCTATGTAAAGAATAAAGTAATGGAATTCGTAGGACCTGGTGTTGCAAACTTAAGCGTAGATTACCGTATTGGCGTAGACGTAATGACCACAGAGACTACCTGTCTTTCCTCTATCTGGGCAACCGACGAGAAAGTGAAAGAATTCTATGACATTCACGGAAGAGTAGAAGAATACAAAGAATTAAATCCGGGACAGGTTGCTTACTATGATGGCATGATTGAAATTGACTTAAGCACCATTCGTCCAATGATTGCAATGCCATTCCACCCAAGCAATACCTATACCATTGAAGAACTGAATGCAAACCTTATGGACATCTTGGATGACTGCGAGAAGAAAGCACAGGTAAGCTTCAATGGAGCAGTAGACTTAAATCTTAAGGATAAAGTCCGCAATGGAAAACTATATGTAGACCAGGGAATCATCGCAGGCTGTGCCGGTGGTGGATTTGAAAATATCTGTGATGCAGCAGACATCTTAGCGGGAAGCAGCATCGGACCGGATGAATTTACCTTAAGCGTATATCCGGCAAGTACCCCGATTTACATGGAACTGGTGAAAAACGGAGCTGTAGCAAAATTAATGGAGACAGGAGCAATCGTTAAGACTGCATTCTGCGGACCATGTTTCGGAGCAGGAGATACACCTGCTAACAATGCATTCTCCATCCGGCATTCTACCAGAAACTTCCCGAACCGTGAAGGCTCCAAGGTACAGAACGGCCAGATTGCATCCGTAGCATTGATGGATGCACGTTCTATTGCAGCAACCGCAGCAAACAAGGGATATTTAACCGCAGCAACTGATGTGGATGTAAACTTCAGCAAGCCGAAATATTTCTTTGATAAGACCATATATGAGAACCGTGTCTTTGACAGCCATGGTGTAGCAGATCCATCCGTAGAAATCCAGATGGGACCAAACATTAAAGACTGGCCGAAGATGGTAGCATTAACCGATAACCTCATCTTAAAGGTAGTATCCGAGATTCATGATCCGGTAACTACAACCGATGAGCTGATTCCTTCCGGAGAGACATCTTCTTATCGTTCTAATCCGCTGGGACTGGCAGAGTTCACACTTTCCAGAAAAGACCCTGCATACGTTGGACGTGCCAAAGAAGTACAGAAGGCAGAAGCAGCAAGAGAAGCAGGCGAAGAACCATACGCAGTGCTACCGGAATTAAAGGCAGCTGTAGATGCAATCCGTACACAGTTCCCGGATATCAATGAAGAGAATACCGGAATCGGAAGTACCATTTTTGCAGTAAAACCAGGCGACGGTTCTGCCCGTGAGCAGGCAGCATCCTGCCAGAAAGTATTAGGCGGCTGGGCAAACATTGCCAACGAATATGCAACCAAGCGTTATCGTTCCATTGCAATTTTGCTGATACTCTTAATACCACAGCTGGTAGAGAGTATTCAGGGCTTAGTGGTCACATTGCCGGGTGAGGTGCAGGAGTTGATAGACAAGGTCAATGGAATTTTGAAGAACGATTCAGAAATCGCAGACATGTTTGAGAATACGCTGCTGCATGCAACGGATTATCTGCGTAACTGGGCAATGAACGATCTGTTACCAAAGAGCAACCAGTATCTGACCTCTATTACTTCAGGACTGATCAGTATTTTTAAAGTTCTGTTAAATATTGTAGTCGGATTGATCGTATCAGTATATCTGCTGTTCAGTAAAGAGACTTTTATCGGACAGTTCAAAAAGCTGACTTATGCACTGTTTAAACCGAAACGGGCAAACATTATCATAGAGACAGCCAGAAAGAGCAACGAGATCTTTGGCGGATTTATCAGCGGAAAGATATTGGATTCTACCATTATCGGAATTATCTGCTATATCGTTCTTTTGATCATGAAGATGCCATATGCCGTATTGGTCAGTGTGATCGTCGGTGTTACGAATGTCATTCCGGTGTTTGGACCGTTTATCGGTGCAGTACCGGGATTTTATCATTATCGTACTTGCCAATCCGTTGCAGGGACTTTATTTCCTGATCGTTATTTTTATCCTGCAGCAGGTGGACGGAAATATCATCGGACCAACAATCTTAGGAGATTCCACAGGACTTTCTCCGTTCTGGGTAGTCTTTGCGATCATGGTTGGAGGCGGATTGTTCGGATTTGCGGGAATGCTCCTTGGAGTTCCTGTATTTGCCGTAATTTATTACATTATACAGAGGGTTATCTATCATTTCCTGCGTAAGAGAAAGCTGCCGGAAGCGACAGAGCAGTATATCGAGCTGGACAAAGTAGATACCCGTACGAATGAACTCTGCTATTTTCAAAAAAAAGAAATTGATGTAAAAAAGAAGATCAAACAGAGGAAAATACAGAGAATAAAAACTAAGGAAAAGCCGTATTCGACAGGATTTGCCGAATACGGCTTTAAAATAATAAATTTTGACACACAGGGTATCCTATGGTATACTAAAATGGATAAAAATCTGTCTATTATAGGCATATTCAGAGGTGACACAAGTTGGATAAATATGAATATAAATTAAAACTCGATCAGATGAAAAGTGCTTTTGCAGAGGGAAATTATCACATGGCAGAAGAACTTGCAGATTCCATTAACTGGAAACGTGTTCGCAATGCAAATTCCCTGATAAAAAGCAGGAGAAGTCTATGAGACGGCAGAAAGATATGATGATGCAAAAGAAATGTTTCTGCTTGCATATGAACGTTCTCCGATTGGAAGAACGATCATATACCGTCTTGCAGAACTGGCAATCCATGTAGGCAATTACGATGAAGCAATGGAGTATTATGAGGAGTTTGTAGAGATGGCTCGAATGATAGTCTCAAATTTGTGTTAAAATATAAGATATACAAAGCAAAGGGAGAATCCCTTGCAGAGCAGATACAGATTCTCGAAGAATTAAAGGAACAGGAATATAATGAAAAGTGGGCATATGAGCTGGCATACCTCTATCATCAGGCAGGAATGAGCGAGAAATGTGTGGAAGCATGTGATGAACTGATTCTCTGGTTTGGCGATGGTCCATATGTAGAGAAAGCACTGGAATTAAAGATGCTTTATCAACCGTTGACCAAGCAGCAGGAAGAAAAATACCGCCAGTTCCGCCAGAAACGGGACGGAGTGGTTGAGGTGCGTCCGAATGATATGCTCAATTCCGGTGAGATCGTATCCGAAGTTGTGAAGATCCCGCAGGTTACGATGAATGCGAGCCGTTTTAATACGGTAAATCTTCAGAATGAATTGGCAAAAAAATATGCAGCAGATCATGGATGCGACGGAAAAAAGAAGAGGTCAACGATTCCATGGATGCCATTAAGAAAATGGTGGAGGAGATTCCTTATTTACAGCTTCCGCATGAGAGTGAGGAGCAGAAGGAAGAAAAATACGGACATATTGAGACGGATGAAGAGATCGACGGTTCTTTAAAGATTAATTTTAAAGAGATGTTGGCAGAGGATTCGGACGGACAGATCAGTCTGTACGTTCCAAAGGATCCGATGGTAGAAAGACAGATTACCGGACAGATGAGCATACAGGAAGTGCTGGAAGAATGGGAAAAGACAAAGCGTGCGGCAGAGGCAGCATTGCAGGAAGCAGAGCAGCGCCGGTTAGAATCTGCAAAAGCCAGAGCACTTCAGGAAGCAGAAGAGATCATGGAGCGTTTAGTCGATGTCATTCCTCAGTTGAATGCAGGTCTGTCGCCAAAAGAATTATTGGAACAGGAGTATATGCAGAATATGCCGGAAAAAAGACGAAAAAGCAGCCAGATTATTTCAGAATGTCAATGACATTCTTACAAGAGAAGATCGAGAAATTATCCAAAGAGAATAACAGCATTGATCAGATGATAGAAGAGAATAAACCAGCAGAGGAATCTTTTGGACAGGAGATGGAAAATGAAATGTCAGAAGAGTTATCAGAGGAGATTCCACAGGAACTGCCGCAGGTTTCCACAGATATCGGAGATTTATTAGTAGAAGAACCGATACCGGAGGAAATTGAAGCAGCAAAGAACTGATGCCGGAAGAGCCGGCAAAACAGGAAGAACTTCCGCCTATCCAGATACCGGAAGATGTGATTGAGGATGAAGATGTAACGATGCATCTGACAAAGGCACAAAAAGAGATCTTTTTCTTATTTTGTTCCGATCCAGGAATGGAGCAGCAGCTCTGTCAGGTGTTGACCGGGTGAAACGGAGACTTGGAAGAAGTACGAACTCTACAGAGGGAAATATCATGATCCAGGGAGGACCGGGCAGTGGTAAGACCGTACTTGCAACGGATCTGATCAAAGTCATTCAGGAGGAAACCGGACTGATCGGAGGAAAGATCGGTAAGATCGAAGCCGCTTCTTTAAATCAAAAGGATATTCGGAATTGATGAAAAAAGTCCGCGGAGGCTGTCTGATCATTGAAAAAGCCGGAGAGATTACGCGTGAGACGGCAGTGAAGATGTCTCTTCAGATGTCTGGGACACCGCAGGAATGTTAGTTATTTTAGAGGATACCAAAGAAGGAATTCGTAAGGCACTTGGACGCGATGAAGAATTTGCAAGGAAGTTTACCGAAAAGTCAATATACCGATCTTTTCCATTGATGAACTGGTAGAATTTGCAAAATCCTATGCACAGGAGTTAGAGTACGAAATTGATGAAATGGGAGTGTTAGCACTCTATAACCGCATCAGCAGTATTGAAAAACTCGATGAAGCAACAACGCTGTTTGAAGTAAAAAAGACATTGTGGATGAAGCAGTGGCAAAATCCGAAAAGGGCGGATTCAAAAAAGCGTTCAGCGTATTTGCATCAAACGTCATGGACAAGGCGATAGAAAAGTACTGCAGGAAAAAGATTTTGAGGAATAGTGAAAGAGGTAAAGACTATGGGGAAAGCTATGGGTAACTTTACAGAACTGGATGCGTACCTCTTTGGACAGGGAACGCATTACGACATCTATAAGAAGTTAGGAGCACATCTGTCTGTAGACGGAAAGAAAAAAGGTGTGCGGTTTGCTGTCTGGGCACCAAATGCAAAGAGAGTATTTGTCATTGGAGAATTCAATGGCTGGGATGAGACAGCGAACGAGATGGAGCGTGTAGAACCGGAGAGTATCGGTGTGTTCGAGACGTTCGTTCCGAATATCGGAACGGGCGTTCTCTACAAATATCTGATAGAGACCGCGGACGGTACCCTGCTGTATAAGGCAGATCCTTATGCAAACGAGGCAGAGCTTCGTCCGGGAACCGCCTCAAAAGTAGCAGATATCGAGCATTTTAAATGGACAGACAGCAAGTGGATGAAAGACCGTGCCGCATGTAAGGATCCATATGAAAAACCGATGGCGATCTATGAGGTACATCCGGGTTCCTGGATGCGCCATCCGGGAAGAGAGGATGAGGGATTCTATACATACCGTCAGCTTGCACATGCGTTAGCGGACTATGTAAAAAGAGATGGGATATACGCATGTAGAATTGATGGGGATTTTGGAATATCCGTTTGACGGTTCCTGGGGTTATCAGGTAACCGGCTATTACGCACCGACTTCACGGTACGGAACGCCGCAGGATTTTGCATATTTTGTGGACTATCTGCATAAAAAGGCATTGGTGTTATCTTAGACTGGGTACCGGCACATTTTCCAAAAGACGCGCATGGGCTGGCAGACTTCGATGGAACACCAATCTATGAATATGCCGACCCGCGGATGGGAGAACATCCGGATTGGGGAACAAAGATTTTTGACTATGGAAAAAGCGAAGTTAAGAATTTCCTGATCGGGAGTGCACTGCTTTGGATCGAGCACTACCATATTGACGGACTGCGTGTGGACGCGGTAGCTTCCATGCTCTATTTAGATTACGGAAAAAATGACGGAGAATGGATACCGAATAAATACGGCGAGAACAAGAATTTAGAAGCGATCGAATTTTTCCGCCATATCAACACACTGATCTTAGGCAGAAATCCGGGAACCGTGATGATCGCGGAGGAATCTACGGCATGGCCGCATGGTAACCGGCAGGCGCAGTACGGCGGACTGAATTTTACTTACAAATGGAATATGGGCTGGATGCATGACTTTTGGATTATATGAAGCTCGACCCGTATTTTAGAAAAGATAACCATCACAAGATGACCTTTGCAATGAGTTACAATGGAAGTGAGCATTATATTTTAGTGCTCTCACATGATGAAGTAGTGCATTTAAAATGCTCTATGATCAACAAGATGCCGGGAGAAGAGGCAGATAAGTTTGCTAATTTAAAAGCAGGCTATGCATTTATGATGGGACATCCGGGAAAGAAACTTTTATTCATGGGACAGGATATCGGGCAGTACCGTGAATGGAGTGAGGAACAGGATTAGACTGGTATGTATTAGAAAATCCACATAACAAAGGGTTGCAGGAATTTGTCAAAGAACTTCTTCACATTTACCGTAAGTATCCGTGTATGTATGAGTTAGACGGTGGCGGAGAAGGCTTTGAGTGGATCAATGCGGACGATGCAGAAAAAAAGCATTTATACATTTTTAAGAAAAGGAAAAGACGCAAAGAAACGTCTGCTCTTTGTCTTTAATTTTACTCCGGTGGCAAGGGATGATTTCCGTGTCGGTGTACCGGAATTAAAGGATTACAAGCTGATCCTGACAAGTGAGGAAGAGCGTTTTTGCGGGCAGCGGCAATGTACCGGCAAAGAAAACCTACAAAGCAGAGAAACGGCCATGGGATAACAGGGAATATTCGATAAGATATCCGCTGCCTCCATATGGTGTCGCAGTATTTGAATATTAGAGGATTCAGAAAAAGAGGCATTTGTGAGAATGTCTCTTTTTTTGCATAAGTTTTTGGTTAAATATCCGAAATATATAGCAGAGAATACAAACAGAAGAAACCGGAGGCATCTATGAGAGTTGACTTAGGCAATCTGACAGAGATTACGAAAAAAAGTGCAGCAGTTCAGAATAAAGGGACGCAGGCTGTTTTAAATGAAAATATCACAACAAAAGAAACGGATAAGACAGGACATTCCTATACCGTTAAGAGTGTAACATATGAGACTCTGCTTGCAGAAGATAAAAAAGAGTGCAGAGGATATCGCAATGCAGGCGGACGCGGTTGACCCACAGGCAATGCACGACGAGATGGCAGTGCTTGCGAATACGACTACAGAAGAAGACTATGAAAAAATGGAAGAAGACGGATATTCCGTAAATGATACAGAGATACCGGAAATTGTCACCGAAATGGACAAGATCGAAGATCCAGCTTGCAAAAGCGGGCGTGGACATCCGTATTTTCGGAGACGATGTGAGCGTCGAGAAAATCGCAGAAGTCTTAGGAAGTGCCGGAGTCGGACAGATCGAGCGGCACTGCGTATGCGCAATCTTCCGGCAACGGAGCAGAACGTCAGTGAGACGGAAGAATCACTGGAAATGGCAGAGAATTTAGAGCCGCTTTCGGATGGTGCAAAAAAATACATATTGGACAACGGACTGGATGCTACGATCGACAATCTCTATAAGGCAGAATACAGTGCCGGCGGAACAGGAGAGTCCTATTCCGTGCCGTCCATCGAAGAAAATACAGATTTTTTCACAATTGGATGAACAAATTCAAAAAATGCTTCAAGACACCGGATTTGAGATTACGGATGAAAATATCGAGGACAGCCGGTGGCTTTTAGAAAATGATATCCCTTTAACAGCCGAGAATTTAGAACGTTATCAGAGTTTGAAGGATTTACGGCTTCCACAGGATAACGAGGTGGTACTAAAGGCAATTACGGATGCGATCGCACAGGGAAAGCGTCCGAAGGATGCCGTTCTTGCGATCACCAGACAGCGTCAGTTAGAAGAAGTGCGTTTAGAAATGAGTGCAAAAGCAAATTATGCACTTGCCGGAAAAGATTTTTCGATTGATACGGATGCAATCGCAGAGACGATCGAGGCTTTAAAAAAGCGGAAGAAGCATATTACGAGAAATTTTTATCACAGGGAGGCGTTGAGCCGACAGAAGAAAATATCAAAATTTACCGGAATATTGAGCAGGTATTTGAAGAGTTAAAAGGCGTTCCGGCATATACACTCGGTGTAGAGGAAGGAAGCATTGAGACACCGCAGGAGCTGCATAAAGCAGGAAAAAGTATTGCAGGATACCTTTGAAAAGGCGAATGAATCCTATGAAACACTGATGACAGCCCCAAGGAAGGACATGGGAGATTCGATACAGAAAGCGTTCCGCAATGTCGATGATATTTTAACCGACCTTGGAATGGAAACAAATCCTGCGAATCAGAGAGCAGTCCGTATCCTTGCATATAATCAGATGGAAATTACAAAAGAAGCGGTATTACAGATGAAGGCTGTGGATGAAAAGGTGCAGCAGACATTTGAAAACATGAAGCCGCAGGTTGTCCGTGAAATGATAAAGACCGGCATTAATCCACTGGACATGAATCTGGATGAGTTGAATCGTACAGCGGTAGAAATTAAGGAACAGCTTGGCATCGACAATGAAGATGTGCGTTTTAGCAAATATTTATATAAATTAGAGCAGAACAGCGAAATTGCCGAAGAAGAGCGGAGTGCCTATATCGGAATCTACCGTCTGATCGCCCTGAAGTGGAACAGACAGACGGAGCGGCGATCGGCATGCTGGCACAGCAGGGAGCGGAATTTACGATGAGAAATCTGTTAACGGCTGTCCGCAGCAGTAAAAAAGAAGGCAGGGAATATGCGGTAGATGATTCTTTCGGAGGACTTGAGGAGCTTGAGACAAGCGGAATCTCCGTAACAGAACAGATCGAAGCCGGATATCAGAATGATTGTATCAAAGATATCATGCGGGAGTTAAGTCCTGAGAAATTAGCAAAGATCCGGATTGGGAGAACATGACACCGGAGCAGTTCAAACAGGCATTAGAGCAGCTTCCGGAGGATGTAAATCTGCAAAAAATCCTATACAGAGCAGGAAATGGCAGAGTACCGGAACAGTGCCGTGGCATCGGAAGAAGTCTATAAGATGTTAGAGCAGTATGATCTGCCAAAGACGGTCAGTACGATCTTAGCGGCACAGGAAATGATCGGAAACCGGAACGGAATGTTCAGAAAGCTGTTTGCAAGAGGCGGCAGACACCGAAGATGTGACGCTTGCAGATATTGAGCAGCAGGTTTTAGAAGAATTTGCGGAATCCGTGAAATCTCCAAAGGATATGGCAAAGGCTCAGAAGGTACTTGCCGAGACAGCGGAAAACGTTATGAAGTCCATGAAAAATGAGTCAAACGTTACCAGTCTGGATTTAAAAGAGATGCGTATGGTGCAGACACAGATTGAGCTGGGTACGAAGATGTCCAAAGAAGAGACTTATCAGATTCCGGTCTTAGTCGGCGATTCTGTTACAGGTGTGTCATTGAAGATTGTCCGTGGCAAGGAAGAAAAAGGAAGAGTGGATATTTTATTTGAGGGAGAGGCACTTGGAAGGACAGCAGCCCAGATTTCCGTCAAAGGCGATAAGATAGAAGGCTATATTGTATCGGACAGTCAGGCGACTTTAAGTGCAATGCGTGAACAGGAGGAAGCCTTAAGCAGTATGTTAAAGACCGAAGAGGAGCAGGAAGTAGAGATCCGTTATGTTCATGCAAAAGATGTGGATTTGGCAAAATTTTCCGCAAAAACCACAGAGACTTTCGATGAGGAACAAAGTCAGACCCAGACAAAGACACTGTATCATATGGCGGAGAGTTTTCTTAAGACATTACGGAGTCTTGAGATTTCACAGTAATTTTACAAAAAAGGCATACAGAAAATAAAGGTTTTACCGATATATAAAAGTAACGGGAGGAAATCCACAGATGACAGGATGGAGAGCAGCGCACGGAAGCGGAAAAAGACAACGAGAAAGAAGAAGAAAAGAGAGGAAACAAGTATGAAGATCAATCACAATATGTCAGCAGTTATCACAAATCATCAGCTGTTGAATAATGAAAATTCACTGTCCGTTTCTATGGAGAAACTCTCTTCAGGACTTAGAATTAATCATGCAAAGGACGATGCGGCAGGAATGGCGATTTCTACAAAGATGCGCGCACAGATCCAGGGTCTGAATCAGGCATCCCGGAATGCATCCGATGGAAACAGTATTTTACAGACCGCAGACGGAGCTTTAAATGAAGTAACGAGCATGATTCAGCGTATGCGTGAGTTAGCTGTTCAGGCGGCAAATGAAACCAATACAGACGATGACAAAGAGTCCATTCAGGATGAGATCGAATCCTTAAAAAAGAAATTGACCGTGTATCCACCGATACAGAGTTTAATACAAAGACATTATTTAACGGAAGTCTCGATACCAGAGTGTATGGGGATCATGTTTCGAGAATTTCCGTATCAGATGCCGTAGCAGCAGGAAAATACAATTTTACGATCGATGAGGCTGCAACACAGGCAGTATACAACATCCGCTGGGTGCAGCAGTAACAACACCAAGCTATGTCGATGATAATGGAGATACGGCAGCAGATGGATGCAATTCCGGACGATGCGGCAGGTGTTGTCGTGATCAATGCCGTGAGATTAAGATTGAAGCAGGAGATACGGCAACCGAAGTATATGGAAAACTGCGTGAAGGAGCAGAGCTTGGAGAGTGCAGTATCAATCCATTGATCCAGGCAGGCGGTATTTATGTGAAGAAGGATGCCGATTACACATTTGGCGACCCGTTACAACTTACTTCTGATTTTTACGGAAGCGGTTCACAGGTAAAAAATCTCCCAGATAATGAGAAACTGGCGCAGTTCTTAGGCTTACCGATGAGCAATGCAGATAATATCCCAACCGGAAAGGATGCAAAAACTTACGATCGATGCAACCTCTGCATTTACGAAAATAAGAAAATCTAAGTCTGCCTGAGTCAGGCTGTGATGGAGTGACGTGTACGTCTTAAACACCCCGTCCATGGGGTGCTAAGACTTTGCTGCCGTCCATGGCAGCAAAACACTATACATGAACAGGCAGACTAAGATTTACGGAGAAATTTCCACGGAACAGGAAAATATGCGGCTGTGCTTTTAAGTACCAGCCGGCAGACCGGATACTGCGGGAAATACATGCCGGGATTGGAAAAGTGGCAGGGAGCATGGATACAAAGAGTATCTGGAGAGGTGAGAAGCAGATGTTTGCCGTGTATTCTCCTGGAATCATCGGCTTCGGACACGATTTGCACTGACAATAAAGGCAGAAACAGTTGTCGGCAGGAAAAAAATTGTATTTGAATTTTTAGCGTGTGCAGCCAGGGTTTTGCAAAAGCATGGGCTTAGAGCCGGATATGGATATGGGAGATTTATTTTATCTGTTAAGGGAAGGCGAGGAAGAACTCTTAGCAAAATTAAAGAGTAGTATTTATCCACTGGGAAGCTATCAGGTCATTCCACCGCCAAAGCAAATCCGGCATTACATGGAGTGGAAAAAAGGGGGCGAGGTAAGGCATTTCTTAAGAACTTCTTTTAAAAAGACGGACTTTGAAGTCTTACTTTGGATCTGGGATGTGATGAGCGGATTTTGAAGTGCTGGATACGTGATCCAGAAAAAATCTGGATCTTAAGGAAAATCGGACAAGTAAAAGATGGAATAGAAGAATTAAAGAACTTTTGGAAGAAGTTTAAGGAAGGTTTAACAGGAAGAATGGAAGAAGTATTCCTACCGGGAGGACAGGCGTGGCGGGAAGACGGAACGATACAGGTAGAGGAATTCTACATGGGTGAAGTAGGAAACTGTGTACGCCGTTTATTAGGGAGGAGAATATGCATCTTGATAACATGGAACAGATACAAAAACGATGTACTGGAAGATATGGATTTAAAGTGAAGAGAATGATGATGCCAGTTAAAGGAAAAAGATAGAAGAAAAAGTCTGGGAATATGGAAAAAGAGCATCTGATCTCGTTAGAAGAAGAACAGAGATATGTGCAGGAAATCTTCAATTCCCTTAGAAAACTGGATATCCTTGAGGAATTATGCAGGATGAATCCGTAACCGAAATTATGGTCAATGGGTATCAGAAGATTTTTATGAAAAAAGCAGGGCGTTTATATGCCTGGGAAAAAAAAGTTTGCAGGAAGAGAAAAAACTGGAGGATGTCATACAGAAGATGGTAGGAAAGAATAACCGTGTGGTAAATGAAGCAATGCCGATTGCGGATGCCCGCTTGAAGATGGTTCCAGAATCCATATCGTATTAGAACCGACTGCAATAGACGGCTCCTGCATTACCATCCGAAAGTTTCCGAAAGAGCCGATGACGATGGAACGGCTGATAGAATTGCAGACACTCAGTAAGGAAGCAGCCAATTCTTAGAGATGCTGGTAAAAGCGGGATATAACATTTTTATCTCCGGCGGTACAGGTTCCGGAAAGACAACGTTCTTAAATGCACTTTCCGGCTGTATCCCATCGGGGAGCGTATCATTACGATTGAGGATTCCGCAGAGCTGCAGCTTCATGGAATAGAGAATCTGATACGTTTAGAGACGCGGTGTGCCAATGTAAAAGGGATGGAAGAGATTACAATCCGGGATCTGATCCGGGCAGCATTGCGAATGCGCCCCGACCGTATTATCGTCGGAGAATGTCGTGGGGCAGAAGCCTTAGATATGCTGCAGGCAATGAATACCGGACATGACGGAAGCCTCAGCACCGGACATGCAAAATTCCTGTGAAGATATGCTTCACCGTTTAGAGACCATGGTACTGATGGGAATGGAGCTACCGTAACGGCGATCCAAGGGGGCAGATCGCATCCGGTGTGGATATTTTAGTCCATGGGGCGGATGCGGGATGGTTCAAGAAAACTCCTAAACATTATGGAAGTTGGAGCATATACGGATGGCAGGATAGAGTTATCTCCATTGTGGGAGTTTCAGGAAAAGGGGTGAAAAAGGAGGAAAAAGTTATTGGGGAATGGAAAAGCAGGGAGAAATTAAAGAATACGCGACAATTAGAGTGGGCAGGTATCGGGAAATCCTCATCGCAGCCGGCATTACGGCTCTGATCGCAAGATTATTCTACCAGAGTGTGAAGGCACTGTTACTGTTCTTTCCGGTATGTTATTTCTATCGAAGGTACAGTGCAAAAAGGAGCAGGAGAAGAAAAACGCCAGTTATTGCAGGAATTTAGGGACTGTATGGAAATGATCGAAGGAAATCTGCTTGCCGGATATGCATTAGAAAATGCATTTTTAGTTGCCGGAAAAGAGATGAAAAGAACTTACATGGGGAGGGGGGACTGATGCAGACAGAATTAGAAATCATCAATCGTAAGGTTTGTATGAACCAGCCGTTAGAAGTCGTATTTGAAGAATTTGCGAAAAAAGCGGTATAGAAGAAATTGAGAATTTTTCAGAGGTGCTCTCTTTTTGCAAAAACGATGGCGGCAGTAATCTGGTGGGAATCATACAGAATACCGTAAGAAATATCAGCAGTAAGATCCGGATTGAAGAAGAGATACAGACGATGATCGCACAGAAGAAATTAGAGCAAAAAGTAATGAATGTTATGCCAGTGTTTTTACTGTTCTATCTGGATATCACCTCTCCGGGCTACCTGGATGTACTATATCACAATATATTAGGAGTTATCTTTATGACAATCTGTCTGCTGGGCTATCTGGCATCTATCCTGCTCTCAGAAAGGATGGGAAGGATTGAAGTCTGAAAAGGAACGGAAAAACAAAGATAAAAAAGATTTTAGCAGCAGTCCTCCTTCTGATCGTATTTGTGATGGTCAGACAACAGACAGCGGAATCTTTAGAACATGACTCTTTGCAAAGAAAAGAACCCGGAGAAGGAAGCAGTCAGGAATCGTTAGAGGCTATTGTTGACGGTGAATCTATGATATAGATGTCGAGATTGCGGAACGCCGGTTTACCAAAAAAGAGGCAAAAAAAGAGTTAAAAAAAGGCGAAAAAAGGAAATTGATGCAACTTTCTTAGGAGATAACAAATCCCTGAATTCCGTGAAAAAAGCCGGTGGTAATGAAAGATTCTTACCGAAATGCGGGAATGTAGAAGCAGAGTGGAGACTGGATTCGTATGATGTCATCAATACAGAAGGAGAGTTCGTAAAGAAAGAACTGCCAAAAAAGGGGTATTATTAGAGGCCTGTGTGTTATTAAGCTGTGGAGAAAAAGAAACAGAAGAGTACAGTTTTGGATTTCATGTATTTTCGCCGGATCGAGTGTCAAAGAACAGATTGAAACAGCCTTAGAAAAGCAAAATCAGAAAAATAAAACAAAAAAATTTTATTCTTCCGAAAAACTCGGAAAAAAAGAAATTCAATGGAAAGAACAGAATCCGCATACAGTAGGAATTTTGTTGTTACTTGGAGTGGTTACGGGCGTACTCCTAAAATTCCGGGGACTGGAGGAAGAGCGAAAGAAAAAAAAAAACGGGAAGAAGAACTGCTATTATCCTATCCCCAGTTAGTAACTACATTAGCGTTATTGATCGAGACAGGAATGCCGGTATCAAGGCATGGGGGAGAATGGCAGGACGTTATAAGAAAAGAATGGCACAGTAAAAAATGCAGCATATGAGGAGATCTGTTACACCTGGAATGAGATACAGGATGGTGTCGGAGAAAGAAAAAGCATATGAGAACTTTGGGAACCGTTGTGCACTCTGGGCAATACAAAAAGACTGGCATCCCTATTAACACAAAATCTGCGAAAAGGAAGCTCAGAGCTTACGGAATTGTTATCGAAAGAGTCAGAGCTGGCAATGGAACAGCGGAGGAATCTGGCAAAACGGTTAGGAGAAGAAGCAGGAACAAAATTATTATTACCGATGATGCTGATGCTCTGCATGATCGTGGCACTTATCATTGTTCCGGCGTTGATAAAGTTTTAGAAAAAATTTACAGAAGTAAAGGAGAATATCTATGAAAAAAGGATTGAAAGATTTATTTTTAGAAGAAGATGGAATTGGTACGGTAGAGATGATCTTAATCTTAGTCGTGCTAATTGCCCTGGTAACAATTTTCAAGAGTCAGCTTACGACGCTTGTTGGTGAGTTGTTTACAGCACTTTCAGAAAATGCAAAAGAGATATAACAAGAAGGCAAGTATCACGGTATTCCTTATCCTGTTATTATTGCTGAGTGCATCTTTTTCTTTGCACTGTTAGAAACGGCACGAATCAGGGGCTTGGTACAAAAGCGGATATTGTCAGTGATGCTGCCTTAGAATCTGTCTTTGCAGAATATCAGAAAGAAATCTATGAGAATTATGGGCTGTTAATGTTAGATTGTGCGTATGGCAGTGGGAATTTTGCCATAGAAAATGTGGAAAAAGCGTTTACAGGAAAAAAATCTTAATAATTTAAAGCAGTCAGAAAAAGAACTTTACGGGATCAATCTGACAGAGTGCAAAATGACCGGATATCAGCTGCTAACAGATGACGGAGGAAATGTATTTCGTCATCTTGCAGCCCGGACAGCAAAAAAAGAGAAGCACTGGTACAGGAAGTGGATGATTTTGCAGAGGAGATACAGCAAAAGAAAGCTTAGAGCAGGAAAATGGAACGGTAGAAGAACGTTTAGAAGAGGCAAACAAAACAATAGAGGAAGTGGAACAGGCGAAACAAGCAGAAAAATACAGAAAGTGCAGAAAAGCCGGAACAAAAAGAAAGTACAAAAAATACAGGAAATACAGAGGAAAAGAGAAAGTGTGGGATATTTCCGCTCAGAAACCACAAGAAGAGGTAAAGAACCCCATTGAGGATGCAAATCAGTGGAAAAAAGAGTGCTGTTTTATCACTGGTGGTAAGGGATGAGAGCCAGCTGTCTAACAAAAGCAATAGCATTAGAACATACATTAGAGCATCGACAGAAAGAAACCGGAAATCTTCCGGTACAAAGGAGCAATATTAGAAGAATTGTGGTTTGTAAAGTATTTAGAAACCCATATGGGCTCTTACAAACAGATTTCATCCAATCATGCATTAGACTATGAGTGGGAATATATTTTTAAATGGAGAGTCTTCGGACCGTGATAATCTAAAGGAAACCGTGAAAAAGTTTAATAATGATTAGAGAAATAGCAAATATGGGATATCTGATACAGGATCAGCAGAAGTGTATCGAGGCAGAAGAGCTGGCAGTCGCATTGATGGGCTGGAGTATGAATCCGCCAGTTGTGGATGCTACCAAATGGGGAATCTTAGCTGCATGGGCATATTCTGAAAGTATACTGGATGTGCGGGCATTGTTAGAAGGCAGAAGAATTGCGTGGATAAAAATGCAGAACAGTGGACAACCGGTATCAATCAGACAGGGAAGCAGTAGATGGATTTGCGATGGCAAAAGACTGTGAGAATGGCTGGGATTATTTGAAATACCTGCAATTTTTAATCTGTATGAAAAAGATAGTGCAGTAAATTACCGTTCCATGGATATCATTGAGGTAAATACAAACGCAATGTATGGAAAAAGAGCATACAGATGGATCGTATGATGACCGGATGTGAGAGCAGGGTAAGTTACGAAGCAGAGCCGTTATTCTGGAATATGATCGCGTCCAAAGGCTTGGAATGGAGACTTTCCAGATAGACAGGTGCAATCAATATACATATTTTTAGAAAAAATGGATAGGAGGTGCGTGGATATGTCTCTGTTTACAAAATTAAATGTAAATATTATTTATTTGGAAAAGTAGTGAATAAAGCTCTCTCAAGAAGAAAAAGAAATAGAAAAAATCCTCCGTTTGACAGAGACATATCCACGCACTTTCTATCGTGCATCCCCTGACGGTGGAAGCAGCCGTTGCACTTCCGTTGTTTATTGGCTTTATGGTTTTCTGCTGTTTTATTTTTTGATCGTGCAGACAGAGATCACTATGGAGCAGGCAACATGTATACAGCAAGGGTAGAAGCAGCATGGGTGAGTGAAAGCTCCGATATTGTACATCCGGCAAAGGTACAGTTGCATTTTTTAAAAGTGCAAAAGAAGAAAACGTACCATTTGAATATATTGATGGGGGAA
>VOFB01004122.1_pt1 | contig 21897 bp, 37 predicted proteins | sample 5384141 | NCBI WGS metagenome assembly VOFB01 (sample SAMN12384721, study PRJNA508395) | human gut metagenome | isolation source: healthy gut A | host: Homo sapiens | reverse complement strand
AAATGAATTCACAACAGAATAGTAAGCCTTATACAGAGTGGAGGGATCTGGCCTGATGAAGCCCGGCAACCTGCGTTTGCAAAGGTGTTAAATCCTGCGCGCCGATATGAGGAAACGGACGCTCCCATATCTTGGAGAGCGTTTTTATTTGTTCCGGCTTGAATGGAATGGAGGAAAAACCATGAGCGAATACCTGTTTACATCGGAATCCGTTACGGAAGGGGGCATCCCGACAAAATATGCGACCAGATCTCCGACGCGGTTCTCGACGATATGCTGCGCCAGGACCCTGACGCGCGCGTCGCCTGCGAGACGGCGGGTGACGACCGGCCTGGTGCTGGTGGATGGGCAGATTACGACAAAAGGATATGTGGATATTCCCAAGATCGCGCGCGGCGTAATTCAGGACATTGGTTACGACAGCAGCGCGCTGGGGTTTGACGCGAAAACCTGCGGCATTATTACCGCAATCGACGAGCAGTCGACGGACATTCGCTCGGCGTAGACCGTTCGTGGAGGCGAAAGAATCCGATTCTTTCGACATCGGCGCCGGCGACCAGGGCATGATGTTCGGCTATGCCTGCGACGAGACGCCGGAGTGCATGCCGATGCCCATTTCCTATGCGCAAGCTTGCCAAAAAAGGCTGACGGCCGCGCCGGAGGGCGCTCGGGTTCCTGCGTCCGGACGGAAAACCCAGGTGACGGTGCGCTATGAGAACGGCCGGCCGGCTGTGCATTGAATCCATAGTCGTTTCCTCGCAGCATGACGAGGGACGTGTCTCTCGCCGAGATCCGGGAGGGCATTATGGAGGAAGTGATTTATAAAGCAGTGCCAAAGTCTCTGCTGGCGCCGGACGTCTCCATTTATATCAATCCCACGGGCCGGTTTGTCATCGGCGGTCCGCACGGCGATTCCGGCGTGACCGGCCGTAAGATTATTGTGGATACCTATGGCGGCAGCGGCCGGCACGGCGGCGGTTGTTTTTCCGGAAAAGGACCCCACGAAGGTGGACCGTTCCGCAGCATACGCGGCGCGCAGGGTAGCCAAGACCATTGTGCGCGCGGGGCTTGCCGCCCGCTGCGAGGTGCAGCTTGCCTACGCGATCGGCGTGAGCAACCCGGTGTCCATTATGGTGGACACGTTCGGCAACAGCACGGCGGCGGACGAAAGATCACCGCGGCTGTCCGGCGCTGCTTTGATCTGCGTCCCGCCGCGATTATTGAACAATTGCAGCTCCGCAGGCCGATCTATACGCCGCTGGCTGCATACGGCCATATGGGCCGCGAGGATCTGGGCGTGATGTGGGAGGACGATTCCAAGGCGCCCGAGCTGCTTGACGCGCTGCGGTGAGACGCAAAAAACACCGCGCACTGCCTGCAGATAATTCAAGATAGTTTCAGGGCGTCAGGCTGTGCTTGACGCCCTGCATTTAAATGCGGTAAGTTTGCGGAACCGGTGGAAAAACCATGCAGAATATGATAGAATAAACGCAAAAGCTGCGGAGATGAGGAGGCGTTTGGTATGGAGTACAGGGAACTCGGAAAAACCGGGGAAAAGTGCAGCGTGATCGGGCTCGGCTGCGAACACCTGGACGGAAAAGGGCTGGAACAGGTGCGGGAAACGGTAGACGCCGCGCTGGAAAACGGCGTCAATATATTCGATGTGTTCATGCCGGGCAGGCAGGTGCGCGAAAATATTGCGAAAGCCCTGGGCCCGCGCCGACGCGATGTTATGATCCAGGGGCATATCGGCTCTACCGCCCTGCGGCAGCAGTACGATATAAGCCGGGATTTGCCGGTGGTAAAGGAATATTTTGAGGATTTGCTGCGCATTTTCGGCTATATCGATTTCGGCATGATGTTCTTTATTGATTCGGAGGAAGATTATAAAGGCGTATTTGAAACGGGTTTTGCCGACTATGTGCTGCGCCTGAAGCAGCAGGGCGATATCCGGCATATCGGGTTCAGTTCGCACAATCCGGCGACCGCCGCCCGTGTGATCCAAACCGGGCTGCCGGAGATGATGATGTTCAGCATCAATCTGGCGTTCTACCTGTATCCCGCAGAGGCGAACACGCTCGATGAGCTGAGTCAGGGCCTGGACAAAAGCGCGTTTCACGGTTTTGACCCGGCGCGCGCCGCGCTGTACACGCTATGCGAGAAGATGGGCGTTGGCATCACCTCCATGAAGACGCTGGGCGGCGGCAAGCTGGTTTCCGCCGAACACACGCCCTTTGACCAGCCGCTTACGGCGGTGCAGTGCATGCACTACGTACTGACGCGCCCGGCCGTGGCCAGCGTGATGATCGGGTGCAAAAACGCGAGGGAGGTGCGGGAGGCCGCTCGGTATTTGCAGGCGGATGAGCGTGAGCGCGACTATACGCATGTCATGAACACCCTGCGCAACGATTTTTTTGGGGCATTGCGTCTATTGCGGCCACTGCCAGCCCTGTCCGGCGGGGATCGACATTGCGGCGGTGAACAAATACCTCGACATTGTCCGGCTGGATGAGGCGGATGTGCCGCCCTCGATCCGTTTGCACTATGCCGCCCTTGCACACGGCGGCGGGGACTGCATCGGCTGCGGAAGCTGTGAGACGCGCTGCCCGTTTGGTGTGCCGATTATAAAAAACATGGCCGCGGCGGCAGAAATTTTCAGGTAGAGCGGTGTGAGGAAATAACCAAATCGCCCCGATTGCATAAGATAAAAGGGGTGATTAATATGGAAACTGCACTGTTTATTATTTTTTCAGTTTTCTGCGCGATCGGATTTCTTTATGTGATTATGCTGATTTCCGAATGGTTTGTTTTTTTTGGAGACAGGGAAACGGTTGTGCGTGCGAAGGTTGAGGTGCACGTGCAGGGCGGCGGCATGTTCTGCGCGGGCCTGGCTAGGGGCCTGATCGAGTTTATGAGCCGGATCCGCACAGGCCAGGGCCGGCCTGAAATTGTCATCGTGGACGACGGGCTGACAGACAGGAACCGGCAGGAGCTGGAGTATATTACAGACGGACTGGATTTCGTTTGCCTGGAGGACGGAACCCGGTGCAGGCAAGAGGTAGAAAATGGAACAGGAGAAAATCTCGCTTGAAGGCATGGTAGAGTCTATCGTATACAAGAATGACGAGACGGGGTACGCCATCTTTATCGCCGATGTGGATGGCCAGCCCGTCACCATGGTGGGAACGCTGCCGTTCCTGTTCGAAGGGGAAAGTATACTGGTAAGCGGCCAATGGACGGTGCACAAGACGTATGGAAAGCAGTTCCGCGTGGACGCGTTTGAAAAGAACCTGCCGACGACGACGGACGCGATCCTCAAATACCTGTCGAGCGGCGTCATCCGCGGCATAGGCGCGGTCACGGCCGGGCGGATCGTCGATTTGTACGGGGACAGGGCCCTGGAAGTCATTGCGCAGGAGCCGTCGCGGCTTACCCGGATCAAGGGGATTTCTCCGGCCAGGGCAAGGCGATATCGGAAGCGTTTCAGAACCAGTTCGGCATGCGGAGCCTGCTCGTCTTTTTGCAGCAGTACGGCATTGCGCCGTATTTTGCCGTGAAAGTGTGGAAGCGCTGGGGCCGGCAGAGCGTGGACATGCTGCGGCAGAACCCGTATCTGCTTGCCGAGCAGATCGACGGGATCGGTTTTGAGAAGGCGGATGCGATCGCCATGCATATGGGGTACGACGAGTTCAGCCCGTTCCGGCTGGGCGCGGCGCTGAAGTATGTGCTGCACCAGAACGCCTTTAACGGGCATACGTTTCTGCCCCGGGAGCAGCTTGTGGAGACGACGGCGCGCCTGCTCAGGTGTCAGGCGGAGGACATTGACAGGGCTTTGGAGTCCCTCATAGAGGAGGAACAGCTCGTGTCGCTTCCGGTCGGGAATAAGGACGCGGTGTACCTGGCCGAGTATTTCCACGCCGAGTCCCGCTGCGCGCGCAGGCTGCAGACCATGGTGCAGGCCGCCGAGACAAAGCCGCTCAAGCAGAGCGTGATCCGGCAGATTGAACAGGAAATCGGCCTGACGTTTGAACAGCGGCAGGCGGATGCGATCCGCTATGCCGCCGCCGGCACCATGGTGCTGACCGGAGGGCCGGGCACCGGCAAGACGACGGCGGTGGGCGGCATTATCGCGCTGTATGAGAAAATGGGGCTGAACTTCGCCCTTGTTGCGCCGACCGGCCGGGCGGCCAAGCGGATTACGGAGCTGACCGGCTACGAGGCGAAGACGATCCACCGGCTGCTGGAAATGCAGTATTCGGAGCAGGGGCTGCTCGTCTTCAGCAAAAATGAGGACAACCTGCTGGATTTTGACGCGGTGATCTGCGACGAATCGTCTATGGTCGATCTGCTGCTGTTCGATGCGCTTCTGCGCGCCCTGCCGCCCTCCTGCCGGCTGATCCTGGTGGGGGACGCGGACCAGCTCCCGTCCGTCGGCGCGGGCAATGTGTTTGCGGACGTGATTGCAAGCGGCGCAGTGCCCACGGTCAAGCTGGAGGTCATATTCCGGCAGGCGGCCGATTCGCTGATTATTACCAACGCGCACAGGATTATCCAGGGCGAGCCGCTGCTGCTGCAGGGGGAAAAAAGGACGTGTTCTTCATGCCGTGCCGCAATGCGGGCGAGTGTGCGGATACGGTGGTGGACCTGTGCTGCGCCCGTCTGCCGCAGCGGTACGGCTGGGACATGGACGCGGACATACAGGTGATTACGCCCTCCAAGCTGTGCATGTGCGGAACGGTCAATCTGAACCGCAGGCTCAAACAGGTGATGGACGAGTCGTCGGCTGGGATGCCGGAAAAAGCGTACTTTGAAAACAGCTTCCGCGTGGGCGACAAGGTGATGCAGATCAAAAACAACTACGATATTCCCTATCAGACCGCCGCGGGCGAGGCGGCTGGGTATTTTTAACGGGGACATCGGCAAGGTCCGGGCGATATCCTTTGAAAATGAGGAGATGGAAATCGTATATGACGACCGGGTCGCAAAGCATCCGTTTGAGAGCCTGGACGAGCTGGATCACGCCTATGCGGTGACGGTGCACAAATGCCAGGGCAACGAATTCCGGTGCGTGGTCCTGGTGGTGATGGACACGCCGTCGGCGCTGCTGTACCGAAATCTGCTCTATACCGCCGTGACCCGCGCCAAGGAAATGCTGATTCTGGTGGGCGACGGCGCAAAGATTGTGCGCATGATTGGGAACAAGACGAAGGTAAAGCGCTTTTTCCGGGCTGCGCCACATGCTGCGCGGACTGGTTCCCGCGGCCGGGGAAAGCGAATCTCAAGCGTAAGGGGTGACGGAGCATGATCCGGCGGATGGCCGACCGCATAGCGGAGTTTTTCTTCCCGCGCCGCTGCCTTCTGTGCGGCAGGATCGCGGCCGACGCGGAGTCTGTCTGCAAGGACTGTGTCAGGGACGCTGCGCGCAATCACGCCTATATGCTGCCGCCTGACCCGCGGCGCAGGGATCTGTACTGCTGTACGGCCGCGCTGATATATACAGGGCCGGTCCGCGCCGGTATCCTGGGCCTGAAATTCCGGGAGAGAAAGGGCGCGGCGGCGGTGCTGGCAAAGTATATGGCGGACGTGCGGTATGTGAATAGCATGGAGCGCTGCGATTTTGTAACCGCGGTGCCGCTGTCCCGGCGCAGGCTTGCCAGCCGCGGATTCAATCAGTCGGAACTGATCGGGGAGGGCTTATGCGGATTATACCGGCAAAATATACCTTGACGGCGTACTGAAAAAGACAAAGGAGAATCAGACGCAGTCGTCTCTCGGCGATGCGAAGCGGAGAGTGGAAAACGTAAAGGACTGCTATGCGGTATGCGATCCGGAAATGGTCCGCGGCAAACGGATACTGCTGGTCGACGACGTGTATACCACCGGCGCGACGATCCGCGAATGCGCCCGCGTACTGCGCCGCGCCGGCGCGGAAATGGTGTGCGGCCTGACGGCTGCAACGGCCCACGGGCAGAATGCAAAATTTACAAAAAGTAAAAGGGCAAACACCTGTCAATACTATGAACAGGAGCGAATGCAGGTCGCTGCAATTCATGGGATGAGAGGTGTTTGCCGTTGTTCGGCTTGGATTTGGGCATAGATCTTGGCACGGCTACCATTTTGATATATGTAAGAGGGAAAGGGATTGTGCTCAACGAGCCCACGGTGGTCGCCGTCGACCGGGAGACCGGCCGGGTGCTCAAGGTGGGCGGGGAAGCGCTGGAGATGCTCGGCCGCACGCCGGCAGGCGTAGAGGTGATCCGGCCGCTTAAGGACGGCGTGATTTCGGATTACCAGACCACGGAGAAAATGCTCAAGTACTTTATTAAAAAAGTAAGCGGATTCCGGCTGGCGCGGCCGCGCGCCGTAGTGTGCGTGCCGAGCTGTGTGACCGAAGTGGAGAACCGTGCGGTAAAAGACGCCTGCGAACGGGCGGGTGCAAAGCGCGTTGAGATCATCGAGGAGCCGGTTGCCGCCGCGATCGGCGCCGGAATCGACATATCGCAACCCATCGGACGCATGGTAATCGATATAGGCGGCGGGACGGCCGATATCGCCGTGATATCCTTTTCCGGGGTGGTTGGGTCCACATCGGTCAAAATGGGCGGAGACAGGTTCGACGAGGCCATTGTGCGCTATGTGCGAAAAAGGCACAGCATGCTCATCGGCGAACGAACTGCGGAGCTGATTAAAAACAGATCGGCTGCGTCAAGCCGCGGCCCAAGGAGCTGATGGTCAAGGTGAAAGGGCGGTGCATGGTGACCGGCCTGCCGAAGCAGATCACCCTGTCCTCCGGGGAAGTGCGGGAGGCGGTGCAGGAGTGCGCCGCGGCGATTGCAGACGCGGCGCGGCGCGTGCTGGAGGATACGCCGCCTGAACTCGCGAGCGATATTTTTTTTCTCAACGGCGTTGTCATGACGGGCGGCGGTTCTTTGATTTACGGAATCGACCGTTATCTTTCCGAAGTGCTCAGCGTTCCGGTTACGGTTGCGGAACGCGCGGAGGAATGCGTGGGCGTCGGTACGGGAGAATCACTGCAGTTTATTTCATAAAGAACACAGAGCCGAAGCGGCCCCATATCTGAGATATGGGGCCTCTTTGCGGCGGCGGGGCGGGGGCACGTCCCATGGAGGATCAGTTTGAAGCTTTAGATTTTTAGCAATAAGCTCACGCTTTTGTTTCAAACTCATCCTGCGTAATCACTCCGGCGTCTAATAAATCTTTTAATTTTCGCAGCGTTTCCATTTCTCCGTTTGTCTCGGATCCATTGGAATCCAAAAGGTTCTGGGCTACATTATTAAGTGTAGCCATCATGCCGTTTTTCCCCGTTCTTATTGCCGATGAGTCCGAGGGGACCATGTACAACACCTTTTCCCAAGACATTTTTAACTGTATCCATGGTATGAATGCCTAACGTGTCGTCTATTAACGCGACTGCATTTTTTAACCTTTTCGGCTCCTCTGACAGCCGCTGTTTTACCAGTTAATAATTCGATAGCGGCGTTTGTGAATTTATGCGCATCACTTTTTGACCCAAAGTCAATCATGATTTCAGTGTTAGTGAGATAAATTTCCACGGAACTATTTTTCTGTTTTATTTGAGGAATCGAATTATATATTTTTTGATATCGTCTTTCTGATACACATCTACAGTAATTTCATCTTGTGATAATAGCTTTTTGTGCGCTTGAGAAGTACAAGGTTCAAATTCGTCAGAACCACTTCCATTCCCCCACAGGCATTGCATTGATAAATTACTGTTTCGTTGGGCTGCAGTTGGTAAAATTTCATTTTCTTCTCCTTTTAAAATTATAATGGATATTCAGTATAGTCTCTGTATATTTCGCGGGAAGGTATAATACAAAAAAGCGCCCCGTGAAGGAGCGCACTGAAAAAGTGAGGTCCCTCATTGCTGCTACACAATCTTCTCCCAATCACGGTACGAAGAAAGAGGGAAACACTTTTTTACCAAAGTATTTTCCGTGATAAGGAGGCAATATTCAGATTGTGTAGCACATTTATTATAGCAAATGAAATTTTGATGTGCAAGCAGTATTCTCGATTTACGGAACCAGACCAGGGAACACATAAGCCCAGCGCTGTTTGCAGCGGGAGATGCCGCAGAAACAGCGCCGGGCTTATGATCGTTACATGGATTCTTAGAGCTATGGCGGGCAGGCCGCTGCGGCCGCGCTTGCGGGGAAAAGCGCCGCTAGTTGTCCGCGGACAGCACGATGAGAAGAACCCCGGACTGCACGGAGATTTCGGCGAAATCCGCTGTGAATTCATTGCTGACCCCGAGGGGGAAATTCTGTGTGAGCACTGCGTCTGTGAGCGGATACTCCACTCCGCGCAGGGTTACGCCCGTACAGGTTTCCGTATAGGAAAAAACGGACAGTTTGCGGCCCGGTATGCGGGCTACGGTGCGGGCGGCGTCCGCAACGAAAAATACGGTGGTGTCGCCGTCCGCCAGAACGGCGTCCGCGCCGTGGCTTTGCGCGTAGGCCAGCGTCTGGATACTGGCTATGGAATGGTCAAACCTGCCGCCCATGCCGCCTACGATTGCAATTTCTGAAAAACCCCGGCCGATCGCATAGCGAACGCAGGCCATGGTATCCGTATCGTCTTTATGGACGGGCAGCCGTATCAGTTCGCAGTCCGGAGACGCAGGCGCGGCCATGGAATCAAAATCGCCGATCAGCAGATCGGGTTTCACCCTCCTTTACGGCGAGGGCGTATCCTCCGTCGGCGCACAGGATGAAATCGTTCTCCCGGAGCGCAATGGACGCGCGGATCGTCGAATTGTTGTATGCGCTGATGATGACGCAGCGCCTTTGCATGGCACACCGCCTCCTGTGAATTTCATGAAAAACCAAGGCGAAACGCCTAAGAAGCATAAATTCGTATTGTTTTAGATTCCGGCAGGGCGTGCAGCAGGGAAGCGCACAAAAGAAACCGGATGCCGGAGGTCACGGCAGACATCAGTGTATCAAAGAACGCCCGCAATGTCAAGAGACGGCCCGGCATGGAGGGAAGGGGCGCAGAGGGGGCGCGGCGCGCCCCGCCCGCGCCGGAAGAGGGGCTGCGCGAAGCCCTGTAGCCGGAAGCGGCTATGCCTGATTTGCCCGGTGACAACAGAACAAAGTATTTCGGATATGTCCAATGAATCGGGCGTAACGTATTGACTTTTTTCGTGTTAAAGTGCTAAAAATCAAACCAGGTGATGTGCAATGAATGAAAAGCTGAAGAACAATGAGACACAGCAGCTATTTGAAGCATTTTTGAAGCTGCGTACCGTGGATGAATGCGCCAACCTGTTCGACGACCTCTGCACGGCGAACGAGATCCGTTCCCCGCAGAGGCTGGCTGTGGCCAAACTGCTGCGCCGCGGTATGTCCTATGTAGTTGTAAAACAGACGGGGGCGAGCACCGCGACCATATCCCGCGTCAACCGCTGCCTGCAGTACGGGAGCGACGGCTAGCACGGTGCTGGACCGGACCGAGGCATAAAAAATGGCTGGATATGCGACGTTGGCGCGGTATTACGACAGCTTTTTTGAGCCTGGGTATCTGCAAAAACTGCATGCGGACTATGCGCGCCTGCTGCAGGCAGCCGGCGTGCCGGCGGGGGCCGGGTGCTGGATGTCGGCTGCGGCACCGGGCTGCTCTCGATCGCGCTCCACAAGGCCGGATATGACGTATACGGGCTGGATGTAAGTGAAAGCATGGTGAATGAGGCGCGGGAAAAAGCGGCGGCGGCAGGGCTTTCGCCGGAGCGTTTCCAGGCGGCGGACGCCGCCTGCTTTGAAATGGAACAGGAATTTGACGCCGCAGTAAGCGCGCTGGACGTTGTGAACCATATTCTGTCGCCGCAGGATGTGCTGGGCGTTTTCCGGAATGTGCGCCGGCATCTGCGCGCCGGCGGCGTATACGTCTTTGATGTGAACACAGAAAAGCGGTTCCGGCTGGAGTACGGCGATCATATCTATGTATACGAGGCGGAAACTGCTACTGCGTCTGAAAAACGCGTACGACCCCGCCTTTGGGCGTTTGCCGCATGGACCTGGACCTGTTTGAAAAGGTCGGGGAGACGTATGTGCGCTCCGCCGACGCGCTCTATGAGCGCCTGTACAGCGGGCGTTTTCTGCGAAAGCTGCTGCGCTATGCCGGATTGGGGAACGTCCGCGCAGAGAACGCCGAGCGCGGCTGCCGGAAAATCTACACAGCAAAAAAAATGAGAGCGGATTACCGCTCTCATTTTGATTTATTACCAGGTGTCACTGAAATCTTCGCCGCTGTTTAGTTTGTTCACGCTTTCAAGCAGCTTGTCAATGTAGACGGAGGAGACGCTGAAACTTCCCGTACCGTTGAGTTCCATATAGTAGAGCCTGTCGCTGATCGGATAGAACGCGATGGTGTCGTTCTTCCGGTTTTCGGCATTGTAGCGTACAGTAATGCGCACGGCAGGCTCGGCGTTCGCCGGTTTCTCGGCGAAATCCGTAATGCGGGAAGAAATGATAATCTTGAAGAGTTTCGTGAACAGTTCCGCGTCGATCTGCTCGTTGTCGCGGGTCACGGCGAGCTGGCCGCTGTCACGGTTGAGTCCGTAGACGTAGCTGCCGTCGGGCACATCTACGACAACCCGCTCTACAAGGTTGATATCCCGGTTGAACTGGTTGGAGTTGACAAGGCCGAGCTGGTCGAATTTGTGCAGGTTGATACGGGCGGCCAGAACGGAATAGATCGTATCCCCGCCATCCCGGTACACGTTGCAGAAGCCGTTTTCAATTTCACTGAAATACAGCGTCACATCCTCCGGCGTCTCGACGTGTTCATAGGTGTAGCTGAGCGTATAGGCGGGATTGTCAAGATTGTACGCGGCGAGGTCCTCTTCCGTAAACCCGATTTTCTGGATACGGGCCGCGGTCATTGTGCCGACCGACTCGAAGTATTCTACAATCTGCGTATTGTCGCCGATTGCGGAGAAGGGGGCTGTGATCTTATACAGACCGCTGGCGTTGTAGAAAGCCTCGTCCTCTTCGGAGAATGTTCCGATGGAGATCATCGGTTCGCCGTTGTGCGTCAGCGCAAAGTTTTCAAACAGGTAGCCGGTGTCCTCCTCGTAAAGCGGCGTGACCCGCTTGCTGAGGAATGTGTACTGATCCTTAAAGTAGAAGTACAGGTAGTCCTTTTCCACGCCGTACACCGTGCCGTCGCCTTCAATCATGACATAGTGGGCGGTATTGCTCGGCATCATGTTGCCCACGAGCACAGTCAGCTTCTTGCCGTCGGTGTTGGTCACGGTCGCTTTTGCCTGCGGATTGTCCAGCCCGTAGAGCGCCAGATCCTCCGCGTTGGATTCAATCGTGTCATACGCCTGCAGCTGGCGGCTCAGGCGCAAAACGGTGCTGGTCTCCGTGTCGTCATAGTAACGGTCCTCATACCCCTCGAGTACGACGCCGCCGTCCTTGAATAGAAAGGTGAAATGATCGCTTTCGTTCTGGACCTCGATGGATTCGATCTCATCGGTGTTCAGCGCGTAAAGGGTCTTGGGCCGGATCAGGCTGTTGTCTTCATTGCGGGGCAGGAAAAAAGAATACAACAATCAGAACAACGGCGAGCAGAATGACAAACAGTCCCGCGATGATGATCTTTGTGCTCTGCTTCATACTACATATGCCTCCGCTTCATATAGACGGCAAGGCCGCAGGCGGCGACCGCCAGCGGAATAGCGATCGAAAAGATCAGGAAGAACACGGTTTTGTTGGTCGTGCTGGAGAAGGGGAGCAGGGGCGTTTCCATGTTTTTGGGGAAGATGATGATATTGCTGCGGTTGGGGTTCATATAGTCCGTAATCTGCAGCATATATTCCTTATTGCCATAGGTGGACTTGATGAATTCATCCGAAATCATGTTGTAGGAGCCGCTGACGACGAGGTTGGAACCCCTGGTCTGCGCCGACCGGCTGCCTGTGTGCGTACATCATGACGGCGGACGTCTGCTCCGGTCGTTTTTTCGGGTCCGCTTCGTCCTGTACATCCGATACATACTGCGTGTAGTTGAGCGTCATGAGCATGGGGTGACGGTGATGTCGTCCCGCTGGCTGTACACGGCGGAGAGCGGGCGGGTGATATAGGAGACCAGCGTCAGGTTCTTATAGTAGATACCGGCGGAATTCACGTCGCTGAAATCGACGAGCATGGCGAGGTTCTCCTGGTCGATCGAATAGTTGGTGTTATACAGATAGCCGTCGTCGGCCGAGATGCCCCATTCCTCCATGAAGCCCTGGAGATTGGGGAGTTCGTCCTGCACGGGGACATGAAAATGAACACGTTTTTGCCGTACTGGCCGCCGTTGAGCAGGAACGCTTCCAGACGCTCGATCTCCATCTCCGAGAAGTCCTGCCGCGGCTGGAAGATCATGATATAGTCCGCATCCTCCGGCAGCTCTTTGGCGACGAGATTGTGTTCGTATACCTTGTAGTTGTTGCCGATCAGCAGGTTCAGAAATTCTGCGGGCGAACTCTCCTGGTGGTTTGTGAGCACATAGACGTTGGGGTACTCGTCCCGGCATACATAGTCGATGGCGGAGACGAGCAGGTATTCCGCCTTGGATTCGCCGATCATGCTGGAATTGGACGAGGACGCCTCGAACATGGTGGAAACATCGAGAATCCGGTATTTCTGCACGTCGTCCTTCAGCCGGACCAGCACGGACGTCTGCTCCAGGCCGACAGAATAGGGCTGCGCTATATCCGGATTTTTGTCAATACTCTTAAAGGAGACGGTGACGTTGTCCATATACTGGCCGATCTCCTCTATGATCTCGGCTACGGAGGACATATAGATATTGCCGTTGTACGCGATTCTGTCCTGGCAGGCGATGATTTCCACTTCCTTGGTGGCGACCTTTGTCAAAGCGCGTCGCGGCCTTCGCCGGACAGGGAATAGCGGTTGCTGCCCGAAAAGTCGAACTTTACGGAGAACACGTTGACAAGCACATTGACAAGGACCAGGATGACGAGTACGATGGCGATATAGATCCAGGAAGTAACCCGGTACTTTTTGGAGGTGCTTTTCGTTTCTGCTTTCGTTTTCATGTGTACCTCCAATCTCTATTCCCAGCGCTTTTTTTCCACGACCCGATGGTCAGGAAAATAAAGAGCGCGGTCAGGCTGATAAAGTATACGAGATGGCTCAGCGAGAAGATACCCTGGGACATCTGCGTGTATTTCTGGCTCAAAGACAGCCAGTACAGGATATTGGTGATCAGCGTATTGGGGATGAACTGGATGAAGCTCGGCCAGGTAGAGGAAAACAGCGCGCAGAACGTGGCGATGGCCGCGACGACCTGACTGTCGGTGAGCGAGGAGATGAACAGGCCCACGCTGATAAACAGCGCGCCGTAGAGCAGCAGGCCCAGAATGCCGCTGACAACGGTGATAAACGGGATGGTGGTGTAAAGGTAGATGAAACCGGCGAAGATCAGCGTGGAGAACACGCCGATCGCATACACGGTAAACGCGGCGAGAAACTTGCCCAGCGCGATTCCGGCCGCGGAGACGGGCGAGGTGAGCAGCAGCACTTCAGTGCGGTTTTTCTTGTCCTCCGTCATAATGCGCATGGTCAGAATCACGGTGAAGATGATCAGGTACAGCGGCGTGATAGCCGAGTAAAAAGGCCTGCATGTCCGCGATGTTGCTGTAAATGTTGTTGAATACGAAAGTGGTGCCCAGGATAAACAGGAAGATTGTGAGGAACACAAAGCCCATCGGCGTTATAAAGTAGGATTTCAGTTCCCGTTTGTAAATGGCTGTCATGATGCATCGCCTCCCTTGTCCGGGCGCATCGGCCGTCAGTTCCAGGAATATGTCCTCCAGCGAGACCTCGCTGCCGCGTGACGAGAGCAGCGGCCAGTTGCGGGCTGCGAGCAGGCTGAACACGGGAAGCGCAGGTCCTTGCCCTTTTGCCCTCGAGCACATAGTCGTAAGCGCCGTCTTCTTTCAGGCCCTGCTTTTTTGACCCTGCGCACGCCGTCCAGCGCCGTAAGGGCCTTGTAGACCTCCTGTTCGGGGGCCAGCGATGCGCAGCAGGAGATTGTTGCGCTGCACCAGGCTCTTGGCCAGGTTGGCGGGCGTGTCGTTGGCGAGCAGTTTGCCCCTGTTGATGACGACGACCCGGTCGCTGACGGCCTGCACTTCGGACAGAATGTGCGAGGAGAGGATGACCGTATGGTTGCGGCCGATAAACTTGATCAGGTTGCGGATTTCAATAATCTCTTTCGGGTCCAGGCCGACGGTGGGCTCGTCCAGCACCAGAAGATCAGGACTGTTGATCAGCGCCTGCGCAAGCCCGACGCGCTGTTTGTAGCCCTTGGAGAGGTTCTTGATCAGGCGTTTTGCAACGTGGTCGATCTTGACGAGTTTGCAGACCTCTTCAATGTGTTCCGGTATGTGCTTCTTTACGCCTTTCAGGTCGCAGATGAAGGTCAAATACTCTGTCACCGACATTTCCATATACAATGGGGGCAACTCCGGCAGATAGCCGATTTTCCGCTTCGCCTCTATGGGATGCTCCAGAATATCGATCCCGTCGATAAGCACGCGGCCCTCTGTAGACGACAAATAGCCGGTCAAGATGTTCATCGTCGTACTTTGCCGGCTCCGTTCGGGCCCAGCAGGCCCAGTATTTGTCCAGGTTCAATGGAGAAGGATAGGTCGTCCACCGCAACGATTTTCCCGTACCGTTTGGTCAGGTGTTGCACTTCGATCATAAACCGCAATCACTCCCAAATTCTTGATAGTTCCATAAACCTTGTATTCACTCGGTTTCAGGAAACTTCCATGCTCAAAAATCATAGCACTTATCATAGTAGAATATGTAAAAAAAATATAAATTTTGGTCCCTGGGATTCCGGGCCGGAGTCCGCGCTTGTTTTTTGCAGCTGTGTATAGTATAATCAATGCAGGTGATGAAATGCTGAACACGCTCATGAACATTCTGTTAAGCGCAGTACAAAACTTTCTGTACTACGCTCCGATCCTGATTCTCTCGATCACGGTGCACGAGTTCTGCCACGCCTATACGGCAAAGAGGCTTGGGGACGACACCGCCTATTTGCAGGGCCGCGTTACCCTCAATCCGCTCAAGCATCTGGACCCGGTCGGCGCGGTGTGTATGCTCCTGTTCGGATTCGGCTGGGGCGCGCCGTGCCCATTTCCGTACTCAACTTCCGCAATCCAAAACGGGACAGCGCCATTGTTTCGCTCATGGGGCCGCTGTCCAACCTTGCGCTGGCCTGTATTTTCGGGCTGATATTCGGACTGGTATCGCCGTTTATGGAGCCGTATGGGCATGTGTTCATGTTCCTGTATTACGGCATCTATCTCAACTGCGTGCTGTGCGTGTTCAATCTGCTGCCCATCGCGCCGCTGGACGGGTCGCGGATTCTTTCGCTCATTCTGCCCGACCGCTGGTACTACAAGCTCATCAAATACGAGCGCGTGATGTTCGCAGTGCTTGTCGTGCTCATGTTTATCGGCGTGTTCAGCCCGGTCATCCGCTTTTTGGCCGGCGGCGTGTTCAAGGGGATTTCCTATACGTTCATATGGTTTGGCGAGTGGGTCATGCGCGCCATACTGCGGATATAGGAGGGGCGGCGCGGATGGACAAGCCCGTATTCAAGCTGGAGGTGTTCGAGGGCCCGCTCGACCTGCTGCTAAAGCTCATCTCCAAGCACAAGATCAATATTTACGACATTCCCATCGCCCTTGTGCTCGACCAGTACATGGAGAGCATAGAGGGCATGAAGCGGATCGACCTCGACGTGGCGAGCGAGTTTTCTGACCATGGCCGCATATCTGCTGTACATCAAGTCCCAGACGCTGCTGCCCAAGCACGAGGAGGAAGAAGAGGACCCGCGCGAGAACCTGGTCCGGATGCTGCTCGAGTACCAGAGATATAAGGCGGTCGCCGCCGGGCTGCAGGAGCTGTATACGAAGGACTGCTGCCGCGCGGTGCGGGCGCAGCAGGAGCCCGGGCGGACGGCGCGTACCGCCGCCGGCACTCGCCCTACGAGCTCGCGTCCGCATACGCCGGCATCTTTAAGCGGGTCAAGACCAAGCTGCCGCCGCCCGTTTCCGCGTTCCGCGGCATTGTGGGCACTGTTGTTACGACGATCTCGTCGCGTGTGGCGAACATTCTGCGCCGCCTGTTTTAAGCGCAACACAATGCCCCTGGCGGAGGCGTTTGAGACGGCGAAATCCCGTTCGGACGTGGTCGCCACGTTCCTGGCCGTTCTGGAACTGACAAGCAACAAGCGCATCCGGCTGGAGGGCGAGGACGACGAAATCCGGATTACGCTCAGGAGGAACAGATAAATGCAGTATACGCAGTTGGAAAGCGTGCTGGAGAGCCTGCTCTTTGCTTCCGGCGATCCGCTCGGCGTGCCGCAGATGGCGGATATTACGGGCGAGCCGGAGGCGGAGATTGTCCGCGCGCTGGAAGCGCTCAGCGCGCGTTACGAGCAGGAGCGCCGCGGTATGGAGCTTGTGCGCCTGGAGGACAAGTACCAGCTTGCCACAGCCAGGGCGAACGGGCCGTATGTCAAAGGCGCTGCTCGACAACCGCCGCAACCCGATGCTGTCGCAGGCGGCGCTGGAAGTGCTTGCCGTGGCGGCGTATAATCAGCCGTTACCAGGGCATATATAGAACAGGTGCGGGGCGTGGACTGCGCGGCGGTCATTCACAACCTGGTGGAGAAAAGAGCTGCTGGAGGAAAAGGGGCGGCTGGACGTGCCCGGACGGCCGCTGCTGTACGGCACGACCGCCAATTTCCTGCGCGTGTTCGATCTGGAATCCCTCTCCGAGCTGCCGGAGCTTCCGGAAATCCAGCAGCCCAAAGAGGCGGCCCCGTCCGAGCCCGTACAGGTCGGCGAGCAGCCCGCGCTGGAATTTTCCGGAGGACGCCGGGCAGGTGGGAGTAGACGGTTTTCTACATTCTATTGGGCGTGGCCGGCTTCATCGCGCTTGTCGCGCTGCTGCCTGTGACGGTCCGCGCCGGCTATGACGGCGGGCCCCGGGCGGAGGTGCGCGTTGGCGGCCTGCGGGTCTACCGGTATCCGCCGAAAAAGAAACGTTCGGAAAAGGCGATGCGCAAAGCGGAAAAGGCGGCCCGGAAAGAGGCTGAAAGCGCCGACGGCAGCACTCCCGGCGGGAAGGAAAAGCTGACCGCCAAAAAAGTGCTGGCCATCTGCCGGCTTGTCAAAGAGGCGCTGAAGCGGCTGAAGCTGCGCCTGCGCGTCCGGACGGTCGAATGCCTGCTGGTCTACGGCGGCGGCGACGCGGCAAAAACCGCCGTGACATACGGGGAGCTCAACGCGGCCGTATACGCCCTGCTCGGGTTCGCCGGCAGTTACCTGGACATACAGAACGTGAACGTAGACATCCGGCCCGATTTTGAAAACGCGCGTCTGCTTGTATGCGGCAGGATCGAAATACAGGGCCGCGTTGGAAATATTCTGCTTGCATTTCTTCGTGTTTTAGTATATCTTTATACTGTAAGGGACACGATAAATGATATAAGACAATAAAAAGGATGGTGTAAAGTTATGAGTGAGCACCCGATTCAAGGGGATCATGGATACGACCATGCAGAAGATCAAAGAGATGGTGGACGTCAACACGATCGTAGGCGATCCGATGACCACGCCGGACGGCACGACGATTATCCCGATCTCCAAGGTTTCGTTCGGCTTCGCGTCCGGCGGCGCGGATATCGCGACGAAGAATCAGACGAACAGCCAGCCCTTTGCCGGCGGCAGCGGCGCGGGGATCACGATCACGCCGATTGCGTTCATGGTCGTCAGCGGCGCGGACATCCGCCTGATCCACGTGGCGAACAACGTCACGACGGTGGACAAGGTTGTGGAGATGGTGCCGGAAATTATCGACAAGGCAAAGGCCATGTTCTCCAAGGATAAATAGGTTTGTAAGCTGAAAGGGCCTGAACAGGTGAACTGTTCAGGCCCCTTTGTCGTCTGCAAAAAGGGGAGCGCTGCCCGGCGTGCGCTTGCGCGGGCAAGCGGCCGGTGAACGGCGGCGCGGGGAGCATGCGCCGTCCGCATGGTGAATACGCCGGCGGCCTGCGCCGTCCGGAAAGTTACGAAGAGACGGACTTGAGCTCGCGCATGCGCTGTGCGTGGTCCAGGATGCGTTTGCGGATGCGCAGCGTCTTGGGCGTAACCTCCAGCATCTCGTCCTCCCGCAGGAATTCGAGCGACTCCTCCAGGCTCATCCTGCGCGGGGTATAAGCCGCAGCGCCTCGTCGCTGCCGGAGGCCCGCATGTTTGTGACGTGCTTTTTTTCTTGCACACATTGACGGCCAGGTCGTCCGGCTTTGGCCGAAACGCCGACCACCATGCCCGCGTAGACCGGCGTGCCGGGGTCGATGAACAGCGTGCCGCGCTCCTGCGCGTTGTACAGGCCGTAGGCGACGGCTTCGCCTGTTTCAAAGGCGATCAGCGAACCGTTGGCGCGCTGCGGCAGTTCGCCCGCATAGGGCATGTACGAATGAAAAATAGTGTTGAGAATGCCTTCGCCGTGGGTGTCGGTGAGAAAAATCGCTGCGGTAGCCGAACAGACCGCGGGAGGGGGATGAGGAATTCCAGCCGGACCCGGCTGCCCTGGGGCCGCATCTGCAGAAGTTCGCCCTGCGCCGCCCCATTTTTTCCATGACGCTGCCGAGGTATGCCTCGGGCACGTCCAGAATCAGCTCTTCATAGGGTTCCTGGCGCTTGCCGTCCACCATTTTATAGAGAACTTTCGGCGTGCCGACCTGGAATTCATAGCCCTCTCTGCGCATGTTCTCGATCAGGATGGAGAGGTGGAGCTCGCCGCGGCCCAGCACGCGGAAGGAATCCGCCGTTTCGCCGGGCTGGACGCGCAGCGCCACGGCGCGCAGCAGTTCGCGTTCCAGCCTGTCCTTAATATGCCGTGAGGTGAGGAATTTTCCGTCCTTGCCGGCAAAGGGGCTTGTGTTTACGCCGAAAGTCATCTCCACCGTCGGCTCCGAAATATTGACAAAGGGCAGCGCTTCCACCTGCTGCGGGTCGCACAGGGTGTTGCCGATGTTGATATCGTCTATGCCGCTGACGCAGATAATATCGCCCGCGGCCGCCGATTCCACCTGAACGCGGCTCAGACCCTCGAACTGGTACAGCGTGGTGAGCTTGCCTTTGCGGCTGAGCGCGGGGTCGTGGTAGTCGCAGACGACCACTTCCTGCCCGCGGCGCACGGTGCCGCGCTCGATGCGCCCGACCCCGATCCGGCCGACGTAGTCGCTGTAGTCGATGGAGGATACAAGCACCTGCGAGGGCCCGTCCGGATCTCCCTCGGGCGGCGCGATATATTCCAGAATAATGTCGAACAGGGCGGACAGGTCTTTGCCGGGGCGGTCCTGGAACAGCGAGGCGGTGCCCTCCTTGCCCGAGCAGTAGACGATCGGGCTGTCGAGCTGTTCGTCGGTCGCGCCGAGGTCCAGCAGCAGTTCAAGCACTTCGTTGACCACTTCGTCCAGGCGTGCGTCCGGCCTGTCTATTTTGTTGATTACCACGATTACCCTGTGGTTGAGCTGCAGCGCGCGCTCGAGCACAAACCGCGTCTGCGGCATGGGCCCCTCAAAGGCATCCACGAGCAGCAGCACGCCGTTGACCATTTTTCAGAATGCGCTCAACCTCACCGCCAAAATCCGCATGCCCCGGCGTATCGACGACGTTGATCTTGACGTCCTTGTACTGTACCGACGTTTTTTGCAAGTATGGTGATTCCCCGTTCGCGTTCAAGGTCGTTGGAGTCCATGACCCTGTCCGCCACGACCTGGTTATCGCGGAAAATACCGCTCTGCTTGAGCATTTCGTCGACAAGCGTCGTCTTCCCGTGGTCTACGTGAGCAATGATGGCTATATTGCGCAGATCTTCCCCGTTTCAAATGATTCACCCCAAAAAATGGACTGCCGTGCGGCAATCCTTGTAAAATCGCTATATAAGTATATACCAAAATTTCCGATTATGCAAATTTTTTTTTCTAGCCGCGCGTGCACAAAAAAAAATCACCACGATCACACATAGCCAGACCGCCCCGAACAGGGGCATGCCCGTCGTAAAGGTGCGGTGCTTCGTTTTGTGCCGGAAAATATACATGGCCAGGTGTATTCCGAATACGCCGCCGGCCATGGCCACGGCGAAGGGAACTTTTCAGAAACGCGGTACTTGCGATGTATGGCCTGCATTTTTATCATACCAGCAGATAAAGTATCCGAAAATATTGATTAGGATAAGATAAAGAATCAATATGGTCATAGGGAGCTCCTAATGGGAATTATTTTATATTTTATAACAGACGGAGCGCAAATGCAAGTGTGAATTGCCGGCGGCTTTTCTCAGATACTTTGCCCGGAACATATGCAAGCCTTTTCCGTCTATATAAAATAAATGAGAACGCAATGATAAAAGAGCATGGGAGCTGAATGCGGCGTTCATTTTGCAGGGCGCCCGGAGCCGGGCGAGATCCGGTCGCACATCGTGCGGCCGTTCGAAAAAACATAAAAACAGGATGCGGCGCGCGCCGCATCCGTTATGTAGCAGGCAGTTTAAAGCTGCGTTTTCCACAGCCCATGCAGATTGCAGTATGCAAATACCGCGACAGGCTTATCGTCCACAACCTTGAAGTTGAGTTCGGCGTTTCACCCGGCTTAAAGCCTGCGCTGACCGCCGCGTTCGGTTTCGACATACACCCACTGGATGTAATGGTCCTCGCTCATCGGATGGGCCGCGCTGCCGATTTTCACATTGACGTCCTCGCCGTTGACTGTGACGACGGGAAGGTGTTTTTCCGCGACGCCTCAACCGTGTTGGGTTCCACTTCCTTCATTTTTCGCCGCAGCAGATCATGGGCACCTGGCCGTCATAAATCAACCCGACGAAATTTCCACAGTGTTCACAGACGAAAAATTTTTGCACTCAAACATTGCAAATACCTCCTTCATAGTATATAATAATACGGGTTTTCAATCGCATTGGGCTCGGTGTGCGGTTACACCGAGCATTTCCATTAATGCCTGCTTTGTCTGCACTCCGATTTTCTTTTTTCAGCGAGCTTTCCCGCCTTTGAAAACAAGGGCGTGGGGATGGACATGATGCCAAACTGCGCTGCAAGCTCCGGGCTGCTCGTCACATTGATTTTCCCGATACCGGCTTTGCCGTCCAGTTCCTCCGCAAGTTCGTCGACAATGGGGAGACCATTCTGCAGGGGCCGCACCAGGGCGCCAGAAATCTATCAGAACCGGTTTGTTTGAATCGAGAACAAAGCTTTTGAAATTTTCATTGGTAATTTCGGTTACTGCCATTTTAATCCTCCTTTGTGCCTGTGCTTATAGTTTCATTATAACTTATCCATTTTTTATGTCAATATAATCTTTACTAAAATAGGAAATTTTTTAATTCGGGGAACGGCGCGACGCGCTCGTCTTCCTCCAGCAGCAGTTCGGCGGTTTTGTATACGTCTCCCGCGCCCATTGTCATAATCAGCGAATTCGGCACGGCCGCTTCTTTCGCAGCCCGCGCCGCTTCGGCAAAACTGCTTGCGTAAACCGCGCCCTCTATCTGGCTTGCAAGGAGACGGGAGCTGACCTCTTTGTCCTCCAGTTCTCTCGCCGCATATATATCGCACAGAATCACGTTGTCCGCAAGGGAGAGCGCTTGCCGGAATTTCGGCATGAGCGCCTTGGTCCTCGAATAGGTGTGCGGTTGGAAAATCAGAATGATTTTATCATAATCCATATTGCTGGCCGCTTTCAGGGTGGCTTCAATTTCAGAAGGGTGGTGTGCGTAATCGTCAACTACC
>VOFB01001918.1_pt1 | contig 21907 bp, 37 predicted proteins | sample 5384141 | NCBI WGS metagenome assembly VOFB01 (sample SAMN12384721, study PRJNA508395) | human gut metagenome | isolation source: healthy gut A | host: Homo sapiens | reverse complement strand
GATCACCACCATCTTCTTCACGATTTTCATCTTCAACCTGTGTGGCATCATCCCGGGTATGAACATGGCGGCCACCGCCACTGTGGTCATGCCGCTGGTGTTCGCCATCTGGACCATGGTCCAGTATTGGATCGCCGCCGCACGTTCGCAAGGTCTTGGCCATTATCTGCGTCACGAGCTGTTCACCCCCGGTGTGCCGTGGCCGGTCTACATCCTGCTGGCTCCGATCAACCTGCTTGAGTTGTTGATCATCCGCCCGGCCTCTCTGACCATCCGTCTGTTCGCCAACATGGTTTCCGGCCACCTTATGGTCGCCACTTGCCTGGCGTTCGCACAGTGCTGGATGGCTTGACGCGGTCAACAAGCTGCAGGGCATCCCGGTGGGTGCGCTGTGGTTCGCCGGTGGTTTCGCCATGACCTGCTTCGAGGCGTTCGTCGCCTTCCTGCAAGCCTACGTCTTCGCGATTCTTTCCACCGTGTACATCAACCTGAGCTTCCCGGAAGAGTGACGGGCGACTAACCCGCCGCTTCCGGTCCCCGGTCTGGGAAAATCGCAGACCGACCAAACCCCAAGATTTATAACGTCGCCAAGTACGTTAGAAAGGAAACACAATGGATATCATCACCCTCGCAGAGGTCGCCGGCAACCTGTCCGTCATCGGTTACGGTATCGGTACTCTTGGCCCTGGCATTGGTCTGGGCATCCTCTTCGGCAAGGCCATGGAATCCACCGCTCGTCAGCCTGAGATGTCCGGCAAGATCCAGACCATCATGTTCATCGGCCTGGCTCTGGTCGAGGTGCTGGCACTGATCGGCTTCGTTACCGCCCTGATGTTCCACTGATCGAACGTTTTCTCAGTCGAATACAGAAGGCAAAACGAATCCACCAGTGAAAGGAGGACTTCATAATGACGCTCGCAGAAGGCGGAATTGATCTGTTCATTCCCGAGACCTATGACATTGTGTGGTCCCTGATCATTCTTGTCATCGTTGCGGTGTTCTTCTACAAGTTCTTCATGCCGAAGTTCAATGCGATCTTCGACGAGCGTGCCGCCAAGATTCAGGGCAACATCGCCAAGGCGGAGCAGGCTAAGAAGGACGCCGACGAGGCCAAGGCCAAGTATGAGGCCCAGCTGAGCACCGCCCGTGTGGACGCCGCCAAGATCCGCGACGACGCCCGTGCGGAAGCGTCCCACATCATCGCCGACGCCCGTTCGCGCGCCGAGTCCGATGCGGCCCAGATCGCCGCATCCGCACAGCGCTCGATCGAATCCCAGCACCAGCAGGCCATCGTCTCGCTCAAGGGCGAGGTCGGTGCGCTTGCCACCGCTCTGGCCGGCAAGATCCTTGGCGCCAAGCTGGAAGACAACGACGTGCAGTCCTCGATGATCGATTCGATGATCGACGATCTGGCCGTCAAGAAGTGACCGTGACCATCCGTAACCAGAAAGGGGAGGTGACCATGCGAGGAGAGGCATCACGTATTGCAGACCGCGAGTCGCGTGATTCGCTGGCCCCGAAACTGCGCGACACCCGTGAGGACGCGTGGCGGATCGGCAACGAACTGTTCACGATCACCAAGGTGCTCGATGACAGCATTCAGCTGGAGCGCGCACTGACCGACCCGTCCCGCCCGGTTGCCGACAAGGTGGCCGTCCTGAAGGAACTGCTCGGTGACAACGCGCATCCGATGACCATGGAGATCATGACTGACTTGGTCTCCCGCCGTTGGAGCCGTGCGCGCGACATCGCCAACGCAGTGGAAGACTTCGGCGTGGACGCCATGATGTACTACGCGGACGCCACTGACGCCACGCTGCAGGTATCCATCGAGCTGTCCGAGCTGCATTCCGCACTGCTGAACCTGCCGGTCGTACGCGCCAAGCTGTACGACTACCAGGCCACCAGCGAGGCCCGTGTGAAGCTGTTCCGCGAGGTGTTCTCTGGCAAGACCCTGAACAAGGTCACCATGAGGCTCGCCGAACACGCCACTTGCAACCTGCGCCGCCGCCGCTACTTGAGACCATCCAGTGGCTGATCAACAAGTTCTCCCGCCACATGGGCGAGTCGATGGTCACCGTGACCACCGCCACCCCGCTGAAGAAGGAGCAGATCAAGCGACTGGTCGAGGTCTACTCCGCCAAGGTGGGCCGTCAGGTGCACATCAACTCGGTGGTTGACCCGACCGTGCTGGGTGGCATGCGCATCCAGGTGGGCGACGAAGTCACGGACAACACCGTGGTCGCACAGCTGCAGAACCTGCATCGCAAGGTGCAGACGGAGGCGACTCCGGCCTGACCGGCCGAGCCAATCCGTCCAACACCACACACAAAGCAAAGACTTGACTGAACAATAACCAATAGAAGGAGTGATCATGGCAGAACTGACCATCGATCCCGCCTCGATTCGCAAGGCCCTCGACGACTTCGTGTCGTCGTACAAGCCGAGCGACACCCCCACCCAGGAAGTGGGCTATGTCGCCACGGCCGGTGACGGCATTGCACACGTGACGGGATTGCCTGGTTGCATGGCCAATGAGCTGCTGACGTTCGAAGACGGCACGCTCGGCCTGGCGTTCAACCTTGACGCCCGTGAGATCGGCGTGGTGATCCTCGGCGATTTCGCTGGAATTGAGGAAGGCCAGGAAGTGCGACGCACCGGCGAAGTGCTTTCCGTGCCCGTCGGCGACGGCTATCTCGGCCGCGTCGTGGACCCGCTGGGCAAGCCGCTCGACGGCCTCGGCGAGATCCAGGGCATTGAGGGTCGTCGTATCCTCGAAGCCCAGGCCCCCGACGTGATGCACCGCCACCCGGTCGACGAGCCGCTGTCCACCGGCCTCAAGGCCATCGACGCGATGACCCCGGTCGGCCGCGGGCAGCGCGAACTGGTCATCGGCGACCGCCAGACCGGTAAGACCGCCATCGCGATCGATACCATCATCAACCAGAAGGCCAACTGGGAATCCGGCGACCCGAAGAAGCAGGTCCGCTGCATCTACGTGGCCATCGGCCAGAAGGGCCCACCATCGCCTCGGTGAAGCAGAGCCTGGAAGACGCCGGCGCCATGGAGTACACCACCATCGTGGCCTCCCGGCAGCCGATTCCGCTGGCTTCAAGTACATCGCCCCGTACACCGGCTCGGCCATCGGCCAGCACTGGATGTACAACGGCAAGCACGCCCTCATCGTCTTCGATGACTTGTCCAAGCAGGCTGTGGCCTATCGTTCGATTTCCTGCTGCTGCGCCGCCCTGCCGGGGCGTGAAGCCTACCCGGGTGATGTGTTCTACCTGCACTCCCGCCTGCTCGAACGTTGCGCCAAGGTCTCCGATGACCTGGGCGGCGGTTCGATGACGGGTCTGCCGATCGTCGAGACCAAGGCGAACGATGTGTCCGCCTACATCCCGACCAACGTGATCTCCATCACTGACGGCCAGATCTTCCTGCAGTCCGATCTGTTCAACGCCAACCAGCGCCCCGCCGTGGACGTCGGTATCTCCGTCTCTCGAGTCGGTGGCGCCGCACAGACCAAGGCTCTGAAGAAGGTCTCCGGTACGCTGAAGATCTCCCTGGCACAGTACCGTTCGCTGGAATCCTTCGCCATGTTCGCCTCCGATCTGATGCGGCTTCCAAGGCCCAGTTGACCCGTGGTGCCCACCTGACCGAGCTGTTGAAGCAGCCGCAGTTCCACCCGTACTCGCCGGAACAGGAAGTCGTGTCCGTATGGACCGGCACCCACGGCAAGCTCCGACGACCCGACCTGAAGGACGTCCTTCCGTTCGAGCAGGACTGCTGGACTACATCGACCACAACACCGATATCCTCAAGACCATTCGCGAGACCGAGGAATTCACCGCCGACACCGAGGCTGCCCTCGATAAGCGCCGTGGACGAGTTACCGTTCGACGTTCGTCTCTTCCGCCGGCAAGCCGCTGGTCGAGAAGAAGCCGGACGTTGACAAGGCCGCGCCGGTCGATCAGGAAAAGATCGTGGCGGGAGAAAAGTAAGCCATGGGCTCGCAACTCGCATTGAAATCACGCATCCGCTCCACCGAGTCGTTGGCGAAGATCTTCAACGCTCAGGAGATGATCGCGTCTTCGCATATCGCCAAGGCCCGTGATGTGGCCCTGAACGCGAAGCCGTACACCGATGCGATTTTCGATGCCGTGCAAGCGTTGGGGCCCACACCCATATCACGCATCCGATCGCGGTGAAGGACGAGAAGAACCCGCGCGTGGCTGTTCTCGCCCTCACCTCGGATCGTGGTATGGCCGGCCCGTACACCTCTTCGATTATCCGTGAAACGGAGTCGCTGCTGTCCCGCCTCGATGCGGCAGGCAAGCAGCCGGAGCTGTTCGTGTACGGGCGTCGCGGTTCGACGTACTACAAGTACCGTAATCGTGACATCGCGGCGACGTGGGAAGGCGACACCGACCAGCCCGGCGTGGAAATTGCTGAAACGATCTCCAACACCTTGATGGACGCCTACATGAAGCCGGCTGAGAAGGGTGGAGTTTCCGAACTCTACATCGTCTACACCGAGTTCATCAACATGGTGGTGCAGAAGGTGCGCGTAGCTGCGCATGCTGCCGGTCGAAATCGTGAAAACGAGACCAAGGTGCCCGATCCTGATGAAGAGGCACCGGCTACTGCGGATGTCGCCCGCTGTACACTTTCGAGCCCAGCCTCGAAAAGGTACTGGATGCGATTCTGCCGAAGTACATTCAGTCCCGTATCCACGAGTGCCTGCTGACCGCGGCCGCGTCGGAAACCGCAAGCCGCCAGAACGCCATGCACACGGCAACCGACAACGCACGAAACCTGATCGACGACCTTACGCGCAAGCTCAACGCTTCCCGCCAGGCCTCGATCACCCAGGAACTTACCGAAATCATCGGCAGCGCTGACGCGCTGACCAAGAAGGAAGAGTAGGAACGCATATGGCTGACAACCAGACCACTGCGGCCGAGCCTACCAACGGTCGCGTCACCCGCGTCCAGGGCTCGGTTATCGACGTTGAATTCCCGGTGGGTCATCTGCCCGACATCTACAACGCCCTGAAAGTAACGATCGTCAACACCAGCGCCAAGGAAGAAGGCGAGGCGAAGGAGACCGAGATCACCTCGAGGTCGAACAGCACCTCGGTGATTCCACGGTCCGTTGCGTCGCTCTGAAGCCCACCGACGGCCTGGTTCGTGGTGCCTCCGTCTCCGACACCGGCGCCCCGATCTCCGTGCCGGTCGGCGACGTGACCAAGGGCCACGTCTTCGACGTGTCCGGTAACATCCTCAACAAGAAGCCGGATGAGACCATCACCGTCTCCGAGCGTTGGCCTATCCACCGCAACCCGCCGGCCTTCGATCAGCTGGAGTCCAAGACCCAGATGTTCGAAACGGGCATCAAGGTCATCGATCTGCTGACCCCGTACGTGCAGGGCGGCAAGATCGGTCTGTTCGGTGGTGCAGGTGTGGGGCACCGTGCTGATTCAGGAAATGATTCAGCGCGTGGCCCAGAACCACGGTGGTGTGTCCGTGTTCGCTGGCGTCGGCGAGCGTACCCGTGAGGGTAACGATCTGATCGGCGAAATGGCCGAGGCCGGCGTGCTTGAGAAGACCGCACTGGTCTTCGGCCAGATGGATGAGCAGCCGGGTACCCGTCTGCGTGTCCCGCTGACCGCACTGACCATGGCAGAGTACTTCCGTGACAAGTGCAGAAAGGACGTGCTGTTGTTCATCGACAACATCTTCCGCTTCACCCAGGCCGGTTCCGAGGTGTCCACCCTGCTGGGTCGTATGCCTTCCGCCGTGGGGTACCAGCCGAACCTGGCCGATGAGATGGGTTCCCTCCAGGAGCGCATCACCTCGACCCGTGGTCACTCGATCACCTCGTTGCAGGCCATTTACGTGCCGGCCGATGATTACACCGACCCGGCCCCGGCCACGACCTTCGCCCACTTGGATGCAACCACCGAGCTTTCTCGTGACATTGCCTCCAAGGGTATCTACCCGGCTGTGGACCCGCTGAGCTCCACCTCGCGAATCCTCGATCCGCGTTACGTGGGCCAGGCTCACTACGACTGCGCCAACCGCGTCAAGGCGATTCTGCAGCGTAACAAGGAGCTGCAGGACATCATCGCCCTGATCGGTATCGACGAGCTCGGCGAAGAGGACAAGACCACCGTGAACCGTGCTCGTAAGATCGAGCAGTTCCTCGGCCAGAACTTCTATGTGGCTGAGAAGTTCACCGGTCGTCCCGGCTCTTACGTGCCGGGCCGACGAGACCATCGAAGCCTTCACCCGCATCTGCGACGGCGTGTACGACGACGTCCCGGAGCAGGCGTTCTCCGGCATCGGCGGCATCGACGACCTCGAAGAGAAGTGGCACAACATGCAGAAGGAACTGGGTGCGTGATGGCTGCGGAAAAAACCACGATGAAGGTCAACATCGTCGCCGCTGACCACCCTGTGTGGCACGGCGAGGCGGCGAGCGTGACCATTCCCCGCCTCTGAGGGCGGCATGGGCATCCTGCCCGACCATGAGCCTGTGCTCACGGTGATCAAGCAGGGTACGCTCACCGTGGTTGAGCCCGATGGCGATCGCCACATGTTCGAGGTGACCGACGGATTCATTTCCTTCGACTCGAACAAACTCACCGTGGCGGTCGAGCGCGGCCACGACGTCCAGTACTCCGGCACCGCCGAGTGACCTGAACCAACTCCCTTAAGGGGCTCTCTGGTTTTCCAGAGAGCCCCTTTTGCTATGTATGCCATGTGTTGCGCTACAGTGGTGGCCTATGCGAGTTATTGTTGCCGACTGTTCGGCCGAGTATTCGGGCCGCCTCAACGCCTCACTGCCCCCTGGCCAAGCGCGTATTGCTGATCAAGGCCGATTCCAGCCTGTTGATTTTCTCCGAATTGGGCTCCTACAAGCCGCTGAACTGGATGACCGCGCCCTGCACGATTCGTGAGATCGACCCAGCCGCCAAATCCGCGCAACATTCCCGGGAAAGTGTCGCTGGTGGGGCTGTGGATGGTGATTCTGCGACGCATTCCCCGGAAAGTGTCGCCGCTGGTGAGCCGGAAAAGGTGCTACGTGTGTCAGCGCCGACAAGGGTTCGGACATTCTTGAAGTGACGCTGCAGCATATCTATTCCGACCAAACCTATGATCTGGGCGAAGATCCGGGTCTCATCAAGGATGGCGTGGAAGACCATCTGCAGCGCTATCTGGCCGAGCAAATCGAGCGTATCGGCAAGGGAGCCAAGCTGGTGCGTCGCGAATACCCGACCGCCATTGGCCCAGTGGATATTATGGCCGTGAATGCCGAGGGCGAGCATGTGGCTGTGGAAATCAAACGTCACGGCGGCATTGATGGCGTCGAGCAGCTGACTCGCTACTGCGAACTGCTCAATCGAGATCCGCTGCTGGCCCCGGTGCACGGCATCTTCGCCGCACAAACCATCACGCCGCAAGCCCAGGTCTTGGCCAAAGACCGCGGCTTCACCTGCCTCATCCTCGATTACGACGATATGAAAGGCACCGAGGACGACAGTCTCAGGCTGTTCTAGATATAGCAGGGGCCCCTCATCAGAGGGAGCCCCTGCTATATCTTTTAGTACGCGGCGAGAATATCGATTACGAAGACCAACGTGGAGTTGGCGGGAATCGGACCTTGCTCCTATCTCCATAGGCCTGATCCGGCGGAATCACCAGCAGAACCTGAGAGCCGACGGTCTGGCCGACCAGACCCTTCTGCCAGCCCTCGATAACCTGATGCTGGCCGCTGGAATCGCTGAACAGATCGGCGTCGATTGTGGAATCGCGATCCCAGGACGAATCGAACTGCTTGCCATTCGTAAGCCAACCGGTGTACTTGACCACCACGGTGTTCTTGTCGGTCAGCTTGGCGCCGTTACCCTTGATCAGCGTCTGCGAGATCAGCGAATCAACCGAACCCTGACCGTTCATGTCGATGGACGGCTCGCCGTTTTTGGCTCGCGTCACCTTCGGCAGATTGGCCGGCACATCCTGACTTCCTCGCCAGTGGCCTTCTCCAAGTCCTTGGACTTGGACACAAACGTCATCGCCAGAATGTAAGAGTACCCGGACGAATCCTGAGCGTTGACGCCAAAGCCAATCGTGGTGTTGATCTTGGCACCCTTGATCTGGTTGTAGTAGGTCGAGGAGAGGGTCTTGGAATCCACCTTCAGCGAGCAATCCGGCGTGTTCTTGGTCCAGCTGTCCATGAGCTCGGTTCCGTCTTTTAACGTTGAGCGCGATGCCTTGGGCGCAGACGCGGTCGCCCTCCTCGATCACGTCGCCATCGCCCTTCTGCAGCACCACATAAGAGCCGTCGGACACGGTCATCGGCGTATTAAAGGAGATGGTCGGCTTCTCGCCGAGCTTGCCCTTGGCGGTCACGCCGGCAATTTGGCCCTTCTTGTCAGAAGAGTCGGAAGAGGAATTTTCGAGTCCGAGCTCGAACTGGAGCAGGCAGCCAGCGACACGCACATCGCCAGCGAGCAGGCAAGGGCAACGGCCTTGCCGAGGGGAGATAACATAGACTTAACAGACTTACGCATGACACATCACCCTACTGGTAAACCTTGATTTTCTGCGCTCCTAGGTAATAAACAGGTGAAGATTGTAGAATGGTTGAGTTATGAGTGCTGAAGAACAGACTACAAGACCGGATAAGGGCGCCAAGCGTCCATCCCGTCATGCCAAAATCATGCGTGGAGTGGTGACGCCTATCTTCGACTATTGGCCGTGGCGGCTGTGGTGTTGGGGTACATGAATGCCACGATGTGGAAGCCCTCCACTGAAATCACCGCTTCCGCAACCATGAGCGGCTCCCGGTATGTCGTCACTGATCCGAATGTGCTGACCTTGTTGGATCAGAATGCCACGATAACCGTGGACTCAGGGATCCTCTCAGGACGAGGCGTGCGTGGCGTTGGGTTCGTCCAAGGATGTTGCCGGATGGGTCGCGTCCGAGAAGTCCTATACCCGCATCACCGGATTGGCATCATGGAGCGAGCTGGAGCACCCAGAAGGGAAGCAGCACGAGTCAGGGAGCGCCTACCAGTGCCGATGACGCGGTGTCGTTCAAGGATTCCGATATGGGACTGCCGTGAAATGCGGCACTGGGTCCGTTTCGCTGAAGAGCAAGAAGACCGGCGCCTCGACGGTAGCCATTGTGGATTTGGGCGAAAATGTCACCAACGCCAAGGTGCAGCTGCACTGGGTGCGCTCCGAAGTGCCGGACTTTGCGATGCCGTTCTATCTGTCCGGCGGATTGCTGGCCGTGCTGGCCGTACTGTGCGCCTCCGTGTTCGCCATGCCGCCGCATAAGCGCCGCAAGCGCATGGTGGAAGGCATGGCAAGCGCCGTAATCGAGGAAGAGGCACCCGCCAGCATCGCAGTGTCCGGGAAGCCGGATGGTGCAAGTCGACGTAATCGTCGCCGTCACGCCACACATCGGCGTTCGGGCCGTGCGTCCTCGCAATCCTCGCAATCTGAAGCCACCGAAACACCGGTTATCATCGACCCAAGTTCGCGTAACCTGGTCGCCGACCAGCAGACCGGTGCCGAAAGCGGCGCTGAGCCCGGCCTCAGCGCCGGCGATAACGAATCGACTTCGGTAATCACCCCTGACGAACTGCAGGCCTACTTCTCCCGCTTGGCCCAAGAGGTCAATACCGGAGACGACTCGGCCGATGACGGACAGGAGGAAAGCTGATGAACAAGCGATGGAACAAACTGTGTGTGTCCGCCCTCGCCTGCGTGGCGTTGGTCGTGCCGTTGACCGCCTGTGAAGGCCAACTGCCGACGCCGGCTGCTGATACCTCCACCAAGGTTGCGCCGGATTTGACCGAGGCGCAGGAGAAGAAGATTCGTCTGAAGATTCTCAAGACGATCGATGAAGCCGATCAGGCCAAGAATCCCGATGGGTATGCGACCGTTATGGGCGGGCCCCAGCTGGACATTCGCATCAGCCAGACCACGATCAATCAGCGTGGCGGCGGTATGTCCGAATATGCGACCATTCCCAAGGACATCGCCCAGACGGTGATTCCTACGGACGACGGATGGCCTCGCTCGGTGTTCACCATCACGACCACCACCGAAGATCAGCAGTCCAAGCGTTTGCTGGTCTTCGATCAGGAATCGCCCAGCAGAATTACAAGCTGATGGCTATGGCTCGACTGTTTGAGGGCGCCAAGCTGCCGAAGTTCGAGATTCCGACTATTGGCTCGCAGATGGGCACCGCAAAGGATGAGAAGCTGGTGGCCACTCCCGCTGATGCCTTGACCCAATACGCCGATGTGCTGCAGAACGGCTCCAAGAGCCAATACGCTTCCAAGTTCGCAGACGATTTGCTGCGCCAGGAACTGGCCAATACCACGGCCAAGGTGCAGGAAGGTATGCAACGCAACAACGGTACGCAGGAGCAAAAATTCACCGCTGTGCCTGAACAGATGTGGGTGATGCGTGCTGCAGACGGTGCCGGTGATCTGGTGGTTGGCCGTATTAACGGCGAATGGACGCGCAAGGCAGGGATGGCCGCGAATCGCGGCCGGCTTCCGACGACGAGAAGGCGCTGTTCAATAGCGACAAGTACACCAGCACCATGAAGGTCACGTATGTGAACGTGGTGGCCTTGTACATTCCGTTGGCAAGCTCCGGTGAGCAAATCACCGCCGTGGGTGCCGACCGTCAGCCGGTAAAGGTCGAAGCGCTGTAGTTGTTGCCGCCGCCCACCGCGCGGTTAACGCCCCACCACGATGTGATTCGTCCACCACGATGTCGATAAAATTTACCTTTCGCATAATGGTGCCGTTTGGGGTCACATCGTGGTGGGCGTTTTGCTACGTGGTGGGAATTCCACCGCGTAGTGGAAGAATCCCTACGTGGTGGGAATCGGCATTACAATCAATGTCAGCAAATGTGATTGTTGTTGTACGCGAATCGCGTGGAATCGGGAGGCATTATGGCAGAGCAGCAGTTCAATCCGGGAGTCTCATTGGCGGGCGCCGTCGATTTGGAGGCGCTGAAGCATCAGGTCAAGGCCGAGCCCGGACAAGGGCGGCGCGCCTGCCGCTGGTGGGTACGTGATCGACACCACCGAAAACACCTTCCAGGCAATGGTGCAGACTTCTGCGACCTTCCCGATCCTGCTGCTCCTGTGGGTGCCGACCGATGACCGCCTGTTCCCGATGGCCCGTGCACTGGGCGACGCGGTGAACGCCCTGAACGGCCAGATTCAGCTCTCCCGTATCGATATCTCGTCCAATCCCTCGATTGCCCAAGCGCTGCAGGTGCAGGGCGTGCCCGCACTGTTCGCGTTGATTGCCGGCCGTCCGATGCCGCTGTTGCAGGGCCTTCCGGGTGACGACGAGCTCAAGCAACTTACCGACGAGGTGATTCCGAAGATCATTGAGGCCGCCGCGCAGTCTGGTGTGAACGGTACCGCGCCGTACTCGGGTGATCCTGATTCCGATGCCGCCAAGAGCGCTGGTGCCACCGGTGCCGTCGCGGGTGCTGAGCAGGTGCCGCCGGAGCATGCCGAAGCCCATCGTTTGGCCGAGGAGGGCGATTACGCCGGTGCCGCCGCCGAATACGAGCGCGTGCTCGAATCCGACCCGTCCGATGCACTGGCCGCCCGCGAACGTGCGAAGGCGCTGTTGCTGGCCCGCTCCGGGGCCGCTGATGTACGTGACGTACGTGCCGCTGCCGCCGCAGCGCCGGACGATGTGGAAGCGCAGTTGGCCGTGGCTGATATCGACATGATTGGTGGCCAGATTCAAGACGCTTTCGACCGTTTGCTGGACTTTTTGGCCGCCGGGCACAAGGCCGATATCGAGCAGGTTCGCAAGCGTCTGCTCGAATACTTCGCCATCCCCGAACCCACCGACCCGCGTCTGACCCGCGCCCGTCGTCGCCTAGCCACCCTCATGTACTAAGTGGTTTTGGCTCCTCTTTGAGAGGAGCTGTCATCGTAGATGACTGAGGGGGGAGCTCACGAGCGTACTCGATTGCTCCCCCCCTAAACCATCCGATTCTTCCCGAAATACTGCTGGAACCTTGGCCCCTCCAGCGCCAGCTCCTCCTCGAAATCATCCGCCCACTTACAGAACGGACGGTTGGCGAGACCATCGTTATTGAATCGCGCCTGATCGGTGATTTCGGTGATGCAGAATTTCGGAATCGTCAGATTGGTAACCGGCCCGGATCGTTCGGCCTCGGCTACGATGAGCGGCGCATTCGGCCCGCCGAACACATCCACGCTCCAGCCGTCTTCCTCAATCCACACGGAATACCGGTTCTGATGATTACCGAGCCGCCGCGCTTGATGAGTTCGGCGGCGATGCGCGTATCGATTTCGCGCTCGACTTCGTAGCGCGTGCCACCCACGGACGGACCTTTGACGGTGACATATGCTTCCGAGAACCGGTCGCGGTATTCGTCCAGCACGGCCACCGGATTTACGTCGGGCGTCATGTCGACGTGAACCTTGCGCGAGACCAGCCGCACGCGCAAGGCGTAATTGTCGGCATGCACGTAGTAGCTCTGAATGATGAGGGTCGGGGCGTCGCCGTCGTCGTATTCCGCCGGCAGTTCGCGGCAGAAGAAGCGGCGTTCGTATTCGAAGTCATCTGTAGGTTCCGACATAACCTCATTGTAGAGCCGATGATGGCGATTTTTTCTCGTTATTTTGGCGACGTATGTGCCGTATGCACCGTGATGTGGTGTACAGTAAAGAAGGTGCTCGGGTTTGTAGCTCAGTGGATAGAGCGTCTGTCTCCGGAACAGAAGGTCGTGGGTTCGATCCCCATCAAGCCCACCAGCATGGCTTTCGGCTAGCCGCCGGAAGCCTTTTGCATATTCGGCGCGTGCAAGGCTGGTGCTGGTGTCGGCAATGGCAAGGCCGGTGATGCCGGCTCGCTTGGGTCGTGGAAAAACCGTCCGGTTTGGCGAGAACGGTAGCCGAATCGTCTGGAATCGTCTGGAATCGTCTGGAATAGCAAGGAATAGTCTGTTGATGGCCGTATGCCGGGCATCATGCGCGCTAAACGCGACTTTGCTCAGTAGACTGCTACGTAATCGGCATTGCCAATCGTTGCTGATCGTGCGATTGGTCGTAGCCGGTGGTGATGTGTACCGGCGCCGGCCGCAGCAGGTGGGCGCCCCAAGATGAGAAGGAGCACAATATGAGCGAAAAGATGGAAGCCGTAGCCACTTCCGAGGCGCCGGCCGCGCTGGGCGCATACAGCCAGGCGGTGAAGGCCAATGGCTTCGTGTTTGTATCCGGCCAGCTGGGCATTGATCCGGCCACCGGCGAACTGGCGGGCGAGACCGCTGGAGAGCAGGCTGTACAGGCGCTGAAGAATATTAAGCACTATTCTCGACACTGCCGGTACCGGCATTGAGCATGTGTGCCGCGCCACCATCTACCTGAAGAACGTCGAGGACTTCAAGGAAGTGGACGCACGTTACGCTGAGGCGTTCATCGGCTCCGTCAAGCCCGCCCGCGTGGCCTTTGGCAACAACATGATTCCCAAGGGCGCGCTCGCGGAGATCGACGCCATCGCGGTGGAGTGATTCGAACGTTTTCCCGGCGGCCCGTCTGCGCGCATGGTGTGTGCAGACGGGCCGCCGCGTATTGTGCGACGCATTCCCGGGAACGTTGCGCTGGAATCGTTGGGCGGTGGTCCGTGCCACAATAGAGACCATGGCATCCAAAGGAAAACCGTCGCCGCGTTCGGCCGTAAGCCCGCTGAGTGATGAGCAGGTCAAGCGTCTGGCCGCCCGCCACACGCTTGTGGACTCGACACAGTATTACCCGACCGGCCCCCGCACGCCCAATCAGCCGGAAATCAACGCCCAGAATCCCAAGGCCACCAAACGACTGCTGGGAGGGGGTGTCCATTGTGTTCCGCGCCAGCTGCAAGACCAAGGCCTGGGGCTTGGAACAGGTGCCGGAAACCGGACCGTTCATCACCGCCGCCAGTCATGTCACCATGTTTGATGTGTTCGTGCCAATGATGAGCCTGTTCCACATGGGCCGCCGCCCCCGTTACATGGCCAAGGCCGAGATGGCGAAGTGGCCATTGATCGGCAAGTGGTTCCAGTTGGTCGGCATGCAGCCGGTGCAGCGTCATTCGGGCAAGGCCAAGCAGATCGAAGAGACCTCGATTGATATTCTGACGTCCGGCCGCCCGCTGACGGTCTGGCCGGAAGGCACCGTGACCCGCGACCCGAAAAAGTGGGTGATGAGCATTAAGGAGGGCGTGGGATATATCGCCCTTGAATCCTCGCGCAGACTGGGGCATCAGGTGCCGCTGTACCCGGCGGTGACGTGGGGGTGCCGCCTCCATCAACCACTGGTGGCCATGGCCGCGCAAAACGTGGTGATGTGCTATGACCATGCGCTCGATTACTCCGATCTGCTTGCCGACATGGACTCATGGGGTGAAGAGCCGCCTGCCGAGGCCGTGAACGAGCTGATGTGGCGCGTGCTCAAACGCATGAACACAGTACTGGAGGAAATTCGTGGCGAGCAGTTCCCCGCTGAAGGCTACTGGGACTACCGCAGTATGAGTCGTAAGCCTTGGCCTGAAGCCGGCGGCCCGTTCCCGGCTGAGAAGTAGCCGCACCGGTTCCCGTACGGGGAGCCTAGGCGAGTAGCATGGCACAAGATTGTGCCGATGAAGTTGCGCGACAAGCGAAGGTAGGAATTTGATATGGGTAAAAATATAACGGTTCTCGGTGCAGGAGCATGGGGTACTGCTTTCGGCCAAGTGCTGGCGGACGCAGGCAACACGGTGACCATGTGGGCCAAGGAGCAGCAGATTGTCGAGGGCATTCGCGATCACCACCACAACGCCGTGCGCCTGCCGTCCGTCGAAAAGTTGCCGGACAACATGACCGCCACTGGGGATCGCGCCGAAGCCGTCAAGAACGCGGACATCGTAGTCGTGGCCATCGCCGCGCAGTTCGCGCGAGTGGCACTCGTCGAATTCAAGGGACTGATTCCCGATCACGCCATCGTCGTCAGCCTGATGAAGGGCATCGAGCGTGGCACCAACAAGCGTATGGACGAAGTCGTCCGCGAATCCCTTGACTTGCCGGCCGACCGGTTCGCCGCCATTTCCGGACCGAACCTGTCCAAGGAAATCGCCGATCGTCATCCCGCCGCCACCGTGGTGGCTTGCACGAACCTCGATAATGCCACGAAGGTGGCCGAGGCATGCACCACCTCCTATTTCAAGCCGTTCGTGACCACCGACGTCATCGGCCTGGAAATGTGCGGCAGCCTGAAGAACGTGACCGCGCTGGCCGTGGGCATGGCCCGTGGTGCCGGCTACGGTGAGAACACCGCAGCCATGATCGAAACTCGTGGACTGGCCGAACTGACCGCGCTGGGCGTAGCCGCTGGCGCCGATCCCAAGACCTTCTTCGGCTTGGCCGGTGTGGGCGATCTCATCGCCCACCTGTGCTCTTCGCTGTCTCGTAACTATACGTTCGGCGCGAATCTCGGCAAGGGATTGACGGTCGAAGAGGCCACCAAGGTCAGCAACGGTGTGGCCGAAGGCGTGCCCACCACGGATGCGGTGGTGGCTCTTGGCGATCAGCTTGATGTGCCGACCCCGTTGGCGTATCAGATGAGCCGCGTGCTGAACGAAGGCATTTCCTGCTCGGAGATGCTTGCCGGACTGTTCGGTCACGAGGTTACCGGCGAATAACGAGAGAAGCGACGTATACGTGGCGTATACGTTGTACGTGCAAAGTCGCGTGGCGTATACGTCGTTGACGTGCACGAGTAGACTGGTGTGCGTCTCTTGTGCGCGGCGTTCCGAGCGCGGTTCGGTCCGGTTGGCGGTGCAAAGCATAGGCTTGAAAACGGTTTGTAGTTTCAACAAAAAGGATGGTTATGGCCAAGAAGCGTGTTGTGGTGCTCTATGGTGGGCGTGCAGACGAGCATTCGATTTCCTGCATCTCCACTGCCGGTGTGCTGGGGGCCATGGACGCTGAACGGTTCGAGCCGATTCCGGTCGGCATCACCAAAGGACGGCAAGTGGATCATCAATGGCGAAGATCCGCGTGGCTGGAACTTGGACGGCGGCGAGCTGCCGACCGTAAAGATCACCCCGGAATCGCGCCCGGTGATGCTTGACCCCTCTCGCGGACAGGACGGTTTCTTCATCGGCGAGCCCAGCCACATCAATTCCGCCGATTCCGGCTTCGGCACCAGCTTCGTCAGCATGTCCGACCCGGAAATGCACCATGTGCTGACCTCCCTGGCCATGTGGACGCGGTACTGCCGGTGCTGCACGGCCCCTATGGCGAGATGGTACGGTTCAAGGCCTGCTGGAAATGATGGGTGTGCCGTACGCGGGGTGCGGAGTGTTTGCTTCCGCCGCCTGCATGGATAAGCATTACACCAAGGTGGTACTGGATGCCGCCGGCATTCCCACCGCGCCCGGTGTGACGGTCGATGCGCGCAACTTCACCGCCGCCGATGTGCTTGCCGAGATCGAGGACGCCGGTCTTACTTATCCGCTGTTTGTCAAGCCTTCGCGCGCAGGCTCCAGCTTCGGTGTGACCAAAGTCGAGAAAGCCGATGACCGCGAGACCCAGCAGGATCGTCTGGCCGCCGCCATCGCCACCGCCGGCGAGCACGACTGGAAGGTGCTCGTCGAACAGGGATTGATGGTCGCGAAATCGAATGTGCCGTGCTGTGCCCGAAGGCCGATGACGAGCCCGAGGCCAGCTGGCCCGGCGAAATCGTGCTCGATCATCAGAACGACGACCAGTTCTACGATTTCGACTCCAAGTACATGGATGCCTCCGCCAGCCACGTGGAAGTGCCTGCCAATCTGCCGGTCAGCGTGCTTGAGGACGTGCGTGACGTGGCCCGTCGCGCGTTCAAGGCCGTGGATGGTGCCGGCTTGAGCCGTGTGGACACCTTCGTGACGCCTGATGGCACGGTGATGGTCAACGAAATCAACACCATGCCCGGCTTCACGCCGATTTCCATGTATCCCAAGGCTTGGGATGCCACCGGAGTGAGCTACACCGAACTCATCACGCGATTGATTGAGGGCGTGCTGAGGTAAGTGTGGTGCGGAATCGGCCGCAGGCCGGTTCCGCTATTGACACATCGCCCATACCTGTCAGTAATTCATGCCAAGTTTTCCTAAGTTCAACAGGCGTACAGCAAATGGCGAACGCAATTCACTTGCGCGCCAGTGTCAGGACAGATTAGGCGCATAGTTTCTTTTTCTTGGATTCACGGGCCGCGCGAATGCCGCGCATACCAAGCCGACTCCCCAGACTGTCGTCTGGATGATGTTGAGAAAAAGGAACATTATGAACAACCTGCGTAAGATCGCGGCCGGCTCCCTCGCCGCCGTGCTCGCCGTTCTCGATGGCCGCCTGCGGCTCGAGTAACGCCTCCTCCGATGGCACCGGCGAAAGCACCGGCAAGGCCGTCACCGTGAACGAAAAGTCCGCCAAAGCCACCTCCCTCGCCGACTTCGGCACCATGGAAGACCTCGAGAAGGCCGCCAAGGAAGAGGGCGCGCTGAACGTCATCGCCCTTCCGCACGACTGGTCCAACTACGGCGAGGTCATCGAGAGCTTCAAGAAGAAGTACCCGGAGATCAAGGTCACCGAGCTCAACCCGAACGCCTCATCCAAGGAAGAGCTCGACGCCGCCAAGACCAACAAGGGCACCGACGCCCCCCGACGTCTTCGATGTCGGCCAGGCCATCGCCGCCACCTCCACCGACTACTTCGCCCCGTACAAGGTGCAGGCCTGGGACAAGATCCCGACACCGCCAAGGACGCCGACGGCGCCTACTACGCCGACTACACCGGCATCATGTCCGTGGGCTGGAACGCCGACAAGTACGGCGACATCAGCTCCCTGGACGACCTGCTCGACCCGAAGTTCGCCGGCACCGTGGCCCTCAACGGCAAGCCCGCCGAGGCTGGCGCCGCCTTCAACGGCTACCTGATGGCCAGCCAGCTCGCCGGTGGCGACATCAACAACCTGCAGCCCGGCCTTGACTACTTCAAGAAGCTCAAGGGAAAGCCGGCAACCTGACCACCGTCGACGTGACCAACGGCACCATCGACTCCGGCCAGACCGGCGTGGTCTTCGACTGGACCTACAACCAGGCCTCCTACAAGAAGGAGCTCAAGGACAAGGGCGTGAACTGGAAGTACAAGACCTTCCCGAAGGCCCAGGTCGTCGCTACTACAACCAGGCCATCAACAAGGACGCGCCGCACCCGGCCGCCGCCCGCCTGTGGGAGGAGTACCACACCGCCGACGCCCAGAACCTGTGGTTCAAGGGGGCGGCGCCAACCCGGTGCTGCTCGATTCCATGAAGGAAGACGGCACCGTCGACCAGGCCACTCTGAAGGACGCCATCACCATCGAAGGCGAGCCGGTCTCCTACACCAACGACGACTCCACCCGCATCACCGAGTGGCTCCAGAACAACTGGGACAAGACGATCGGCAACTGAGGCACAGACCGATGACCGCCGCAATCGCACCCATTGCATCGAACGGACCTGCTGCCGCCAAGGCTGCGGGTCCGTCCGCTACTCCCGCTTCTCTCCTCGGCGATGGCCAAGCACCGCCAGGAGCTGGGCACGCTCGCCACCACGCTCCCGTTCTTCGCCTACACCGCCTGCTTCCTGCTCGCACCCACCGTCATCGTGATTGTCGGTGCATTCCAGGATCGCAGCGGCAACTTCACGCTCGCGAACTTCAATAAGATGTCTGAGGCCAACACCATCGCCGCATTCGGCACCTCGATTCTGGTGTCTTTAGCATCCTCTGATCGGCGCAGTGGTGGGCGCGCCTCGCTTCCTACGCACTGGTCATTGGTGCCAAGCCGAACGGCCTGCTGCGTCGTATGGTCTCCGCCATCTCCTCCGCGCTTGCTCAGTTCGGCGGCGTGATGCTCGCGTTCGCGTTCATCGCCACCATCGGCATCAACGGTATCGGCACCATGCTTATCAAGACACTGACCGGCTACACCGTGAACCCGAACTGGCTCAGTTCGTTGCCGGGCCTGGTGACCATCTACTGCTACTTCCAGATTCCGCTGATGATCATCATCTTCCTGCCCGCGGTCGATTCGATCCGTCCACAGTGGCGCGAGGCATGCGAATCCCTCGGTGGCAACACGTTCCAGTACTGGACGCGCGTGGCCTGCCCGATTCTGGCACCCCGCTTCATCTCCGCGTTCCTGCTGCTGTTCGCCTCCGCGTTCTCCGCATACGCGACCGCCGCGGCCCTGTTCTCCAGCGTTCGATTCTGGTGCCGCTTGTCAGATCCAAGGTGCCATGCGCAACGAACTGGACCCCAACCAGCAGGGCTTTGCCCAGGTGCTGGCATTCGCAATGATCATCGTCGTGGCCATCGTCATGCTGTTGAGCCACGCCGTGGAAAAGAGGGCCGGACGTTGGCAATGGCCGAAACTTCCGCAACCAAGCCGCCGCAGCTGCGCGCCGCTCGTGCGCGTAAACAGAGCATCATCAAATTCGTGATCCTGTTCGTCACCCTGGCGTTCCTGTTCGTGCCGCTGCTGGCCATGCTCATCTTCACCCTGCGTCACCCGCTGTCCGGCCCGCTGGTCGGCCGCGCCGTGGATCGCGATTTTCACCGGCAACGGCGAGTCGCTGGGTGCCGACCTGACCGTGCTGTGGCAGGGCATCGGCACCTCGCTGGCCCTGGAGCGCGGTCACCGTGGTGATCATGCTGGTGCTGTAATTGCCTAAATCGTGCATATTCGCTCAAGGTTTTTGGAGCGCGCGACAAACCAGGTGGCCACGCTGCCGCTGACCATCCCGGCCATCGTGCTGGTGGTGGGTTTGGGCCCGATCTCGCTGGCTGTCCGCCGAACGTGCTGAGCACCAACCCAATCTGGCTGTGCTTTGCCTACGTGATTCTCGTGATGCCGTTCGCCTTCCGCGCGATCGCCGTGGGGCTTAACTCCATCGACGTCAAGACGCTGGTCGAGGCATCCCGCTCGCTCGGTGCCTCCTGGCCCAAGGTGTTCTTCAAGGTGATCATCCGAACCTATGGTCGGTTCTCTCGGCATCCTTTATCTCCATCGCCGTGGTGCTGGGCGAATACACCGTCGCCTCTGCTCGGCCGTATGAACCTCAGGTCGCGCTCTACCAGCTCGGCCAGTCCAATTCTCAAATCTCCACCGCCATGTCGCTGCTGGCTCTGCTCTTCGGTGCGGTGCTCCTCGTTGCGTCGACCTGATCTCCGACGCAATGCGCAAGTCAAGGGAAGGTAAGTAACCCGATGAACAGCAATTCGATTTTCACCCGTCGCCATGCCGGTGCCGATGCCGCGGCTTCTGCTTTCGGCACCGCCACCGATCCGCTGCGCCGAGGACGCCTTCAAGAACGATCCGCCACCCTCGAGGCGTGCGGACGTGACCAAGGCCGCCAAAGGCCCTGCTCAAAGACAGCGTCAAGCGCGGCGGCGGCTCCATCCAGATGCGCGACGTCGTCAAGATCTACCCCGGCTCCACCGTTCACGCGCTCGACGACTTCAACCTGGACATCAAGCCCGGCGAAATGGTCGTGCTGCTCGGCGGCTCCGGCTGCGGCAAGTCCACCGCGCTGCGCTCGCTCGCCGGCCTCCGGACATCAGGGCGGCCGCATCATGGTCGGCGGCCAAGACGTCACCGGCGTGCCGGTCAACAAGCGCGAAGATGGCCATGGTGTTCCAGGCCTACTCGTTTCCCGCACATGACCGCCCTGGAGAACGTGGTCGGCCTCGAAGTGCGCGGCATGGGCAAGGCAGAACGCCGCCAAGATCGCCATGGAACAGCTGGGCTCGTGGGACTTGCCGATCAGGCCAAGAAGTACACGCAGCAGATGTCCGGCGGCCAGCAACAGCGCGTGGCCCTGGCCCGCGCGCTGGCCGTCAAGCCGCGCGTGCTACTGCTCGACGAGCCGCTCTCCGCCCTCGACGCCAAGGTGCGCGTCCAGCTGCGCGACCAGATTCGCCGCATCCAACTCACCACCGGCACCACCACCGTCTTCGTGACCCACGATCAGGAAGAGGCGCTGGCCGTGGCCGACCGCATCGGTGTGATGAACAAGGGCAAGATCGAGCAGATCGCCGCCCCGCAGGACCTGTACCAGCGCCCCGCCACCGAGTACGTGGCCACGTTCATTGGACTCACCAACCGCCTGCCCGGCGCATCCAATGGCGACGAGGCCGTGGTCTTCGGCCAGCGCGTGCCGCTGCTCGCCGGCTCCAAGGGCGATTCCTGGCCGTTGGCCCGGAGAACCTGACGCTGGCCTGGCCGGCAGCAGCGATTGCACGTCGGCGAACGCGCCCGCGTTCATTCACTTCCTTGGCCTTGGGCGCGTGGATACGGTCATCACCTCCGGCGAATACCAGCGCTGGAACAAGGGCGAACAGCTCAAGGCCACCGTGCAGCTGCCCGCCAGCGAGCTGCCGGCCGGTCTGGCGGTGGGCGATGACGTGATTGTCACCCCGCGTCCGGTCGCCGCGCTCGCCTGCTGAATGGCGTTGCGATGATCGTGCGGTTCTGTTCTGTTTTTTGTGACTGTACGATCGTCGAATGGCTTATCGGCAATGATGTGGGACGGCGGCGATTTTTGGCGATTATCGCGTGCCGTCCCACAGCAATCTTGCAGAGTAGGGGACTTTCTCGGCATTGGGAATGATTGACGTTGATCATTCCTTGCCCATTGATGATTTCCTCCCATTCCCAATGCAATCGAAACGCCGTGCCGTATTCTTGAAGAGTATTGCACGTGTGATCGGTCCGTTTGCGGCCAGTAACTATGGGGGATAAGTATGAGCGAACCACGCCGCCGGCGCAGCAGCCGCAGG
>VOFB01002370.1_pt1 | contig 21914 bp, 40 predicted proteins | sample 5384141 | NCBI WGS metagenome assembly VOFB01 (sample SAMN12384721, study PRJNA508395) | human gut metagenome | isolation source: healthy gut A | host: Homo sapiens | reverse complement strand
GTGTCCTTTTTATAATGGCTCGGTGCCGGAATCCCCATCTCATTTTAGATTGCGGACAATCCGGTTCAGACACATGCTCATGTGCCCATTCAAAATCTGTTTTTGCACGGCACAGGGGGCAGTATTTTCATCAATCAGAAGTTTATGGCACTATCGTGGTCTTTCCTGTAAACTGCAAGGTGCCCGTGCACCCAATATAGTCGCCATCTTTCATAGCCTGCCGCGCCTGTGCTTTTGATTTTTTCGTCCAATGTCCAGAGCATAGGCTTCATTGATCATATTTTCAAAGGCAGCATGATACCATGAAGATTTCCGGAATCCGCTGTGTCAAACTGATCCGTAACAGCAATGAAGCGGAGCTATTATCATACCCTTGCCACGCTCATGGGCTATTCCTGCGATCTTGGCATCCTGATCCGTGATTCCCTCCGTGGCGTCAATGACCAAGACTGCAACGTTGCATCTCTCAACAGCTGAAACTGTTCGTATGATACTGTATCTCTCTATATCTTCTTTTATCTTGCTCTTTTTTCTAAGTCCGGCTGTGTCGATGAACACATACTCCCTGCCATTTCTGACTACCTCTGTGTCTATGGCATCTCTCGTTGTTCCGGCTATATCTGATACAATAACTCTGTCTTCGCCCAGGAGCTTATTGATAATAGAAGATTTACCCACATTCGGTTTACCTATGATCGCAATTCTAGGTCTCTCATCCTCAACTTCTTCCTTTGCTGACTCGTCAAAATGGGATACAACCTCATCCAGCATATCTCCTATTCCAAGTCTTGATGAGCCTGATATCGGATGCGGATCTCCAAGTCCAAGATTGTAGAATTCATAAACGTCAGGCATAAACTTTTCAAAGCTGTCAACTTTATTGACAACAAGAACTATAGGTTTCTTCGACCTTCTGAGCATATCGGCAACCTTTGAGTCGTCATCAACCATTCCCTGTCTTACATCTGTCATAAAAATAATGACATCTGCCGTCTCTATCGCTATCTCAGCCTGCTCCCTCATACTTTTAAGTATGATATTATCTGTTTCAGGTTCAATACCGCCAGTGTCTATAAGCGTAAAATTATAATCCAACCAGTTTATATCGGCATAAATTCTGTCTCTTGTAACTCCAGGGGTATCCTGAACTATAGATATCTTCTCTCCTGCAAGTACATTGAACAGAGTAGATTTACCTACATTTGGTCTGCCAACTATGGCTACTATAGGTTTGCTCATATCTGTTTCCTCCATTATATATTGTACAGACAATTTAACGTGTACACGTTGTATATCTGTGTTATTTACTTTTCAAAACGAGAATGCATCTCATCCCCGATCACTGAGTGTATAAAATCAGCACCACTTGATTCTACAATACAAACATCCACTTGTAAAGCTTCTATAAATTGGTCCAGAGTCACATCATCCAGAAACTTAGGTTCATCAGCCATAAGGGTATTTGACGGCAGGATAAGTCTTTGTCCCAAAGGCTTTCCCTTGAGCTGTTTGATTATGTCTCCGCCCGTAAGCAATCCTGTAACTGTTATTCTATGACCAAAGAAGTCATTTATTATCTTATACAGATGTATCTTAACATTTGGGAATTTCTCTTTCATTCTGTCCACCAGGATCTTTATAGAATCATATACGAGAACCCCCGTGACTATCGACACCTCATATTCCCTGTCATCACCTTGAACAGCGCTGAACTCCTGTTCAAACTCTTCTTTCATAAGTCTGACCATTCCAACTCCATTTTCGAGCTGTACAAAGCCATCATATCTCTCTGCCTCTGGAAAATCTCTGCCCGCGTTTATATACCACTCATCACTTGCCTGAACAAAATGTATACCATGCTTTTCGTATGCCTTTTTCTGAAAATGTTCGATTATATCTATGACCTCACAGGCATCTTCTTTATCGAACGGTTCGAGATGAAATAATCCATCACGATAATCCGAAAGGCCAACCGGGACCACCGACAAACTCTCCATGACCGGCACAAATTCCATCAGATCAGATATGGACCTCCACAGCTCCTCTCCATCATTTATCCCTTTACACAACACGATCTGTCCATTCATTGGAATTCCGGCATTGTAAAACTTCCGAATTCGTTCAAGGATCGTTCCCGCAAATCTGTTGTTGAGCATACTGCACCGAAGCTGCGGATTCGTAGTATGAACAGAAATATTGATGGGGGCAAGATGATAGTTGATGATTCTGTCTATATCCTCATCTTTCATGTTTGTAAGTGTTATATAGTTGCCCTGCAAAAATGAAAGTCTTGAATCAGCTGATTTTTTGACAAAAAACTTGTTAAATTCCGTAAAGAACTTGATAGCCCCAAGAAATCCACCATCATCCCACAGGGATATGCAGAAAAATCTTTCCTTGTAGACTGCGAATGCCCACGTTTCGGAACCGGTGAGGGTACATTTTTTCAAAGGAATCTGTCCGCGGAACAGACCTTTATATCATGGTAGATGTGACCAATTACAGCCTTACTTTACAGCGTATGCGGTCATGAGAACCACATGTCTCCGGATGACCATTACCAGGATCTGAAGAGGCCAATCATTTCCATGCAGCCACCGGTAAAGCACACCGCATCAACGTTATCATGCCATTCCTTTACGAGGGACGTCAGCACAGACGCACCAAGAGAGAATCTCTTGACTGTGCACTTGCACTTCGCGAGTTAAGCTGCCATGGGTGTTTCCAACATCATTACTTTTGATGCTCATGACCCACGTGTTCAGAACTCAATTCCGCTGAAGGGCTTTGATAACTTTTTCCCCACATACCAGTTCCTGAAAGCACTGGTCCGTGAAGTCCCGATTTCAAAGCTTGACAATGATCATCTCATGATCATCAGCCCGGATGAAGGTGCCATGTCCAGAGCCGTATACTTCTCCAATATCCTCGGAGTAGATATGGGTATGTTCTACAAACGTCGCGACTACTCCACTATCGTAAACGGAAAGAACCCGATCGTTGCACACGAATTCCTCGGTGATTCCGTAACAGGAAAAGATGTTGTTATTATCGACTGATGACATGATCTCTTCCGGTGAAAGCATGCTGGATGTTGCCCGTCAGCTCAAAGAGCGTGAGGCAGGACGTGTTTTCGTCTGCACAACCTTGGTCTGTTTTCACCGATGGCGTGGCCAAATTTGATGAATATTACGAAAATATCATCGATATCATCAATCATGATGTTTCCGTTGAGAAGGTTCGTTCCAGCAACGAAAAGATCATGGATCTCATGAAAAAAAGTCAACGAACAGTAATAAATGCTCCCCAGGTTTCCACGTTTCCCGTGAAAGCCCTGTGTAAAGAAAGAGCGGATTACAGCAGGTGCAGATGCCCGGCATTGAGATCCGCTCTTCTTTTATGCCTGCATCCAGTGATCCTTCGGTTCGCCTCCCACAGATTCAGCTGGTATTTCCATCTGGTTTTCTGTAAAAAAGCACATCCCAGTATTTTTTCTTCACGCCTCTCTAAACTGATCGATCACATCTTCACTATTCATCAATCCTGACAGATAGAAAGGACCAATGGCTGCATAAAAAGCCTGAAGGATCTGTCTTGAAATCTCATCATCTTCTCCACCGTCCTTTTCCGATCTTTCCTAAGTACCTCTCCAGCCGGAATGAGATAATCCCACAGCTCTATGTACCGGATCTATAAAGAAAAGGGTACCCGCATAAAACGTTGCCAGCACCAGTCCCGGCGGTGATTAAAATCCACATCTGTATCATCCCATTTCCTCTGTCTTCTTCCGTGACCACACGTACATTGGTGGTGTACGTGTCTGATCCATGAGAGGACGATATCTTCCATGGAAAATCCCATAGCAGCAGAAAGTCTGCGGTAATTTTCCCGCACCGCAGACTCTTCATCCCCTCTTGTGAAGCTTAAGTTCATAGATTCATAAATCCTTTCCACTCCTCCCAGGCGGGTACTGAAGCCATGTACGATCCCGGAAATTTCTCAAAAAGCAGGATATGTAAGCCAGGTAACCTTGTTCTTCTGATTTACATTCATTAGCTGTTTATCTTTATCACCATTTATTTTCATCTTATGTGACCATCCTTTCAACTGCAAAAATCAAAAGCATTTTTTATCCAGTGGATGTTCTCTCTTCCATCAATTCCTACTACGTCAAAACGGCATACTCTCCCAGTCTGTATAATCGGACAGATCAGATAAAACATTTTATCTTTGCTGATGATCCTCATTTTTCTCTCCATAAAAAAGGACTTCCGGCAACTCCCTCCGTTCTTTCTATTTCATTCAATAAACCACCGATAAATTCCATCCAGCCCCTGCAACAAGATCGATCTCACCAATTCGGCAGCGAACATCCTCAAAACGGCTTCCCTTGTTATCTGCGCCAAAAGCCTTTCATCATCTTTTCTTCCTCAGATGCTGCCTCTCTTGTCCTTCATAATAAACTGCCCTTCTGTCTTCTGTTTTCCTTCAGATAAACAAAACCTTCTTCTGTTTTTGATGTCGGTATCTTAAGTATTTTTATACAAAATGTGTGATAAACGTTTTTCTATGTATCGGCACTTGGTCCATATTTCTTCAAATCTCAATTGCGCTGCAAACCATATTCAAGCTTGTCTATCCAAATGTATCCCCGCTGTGCAGAACCTTATCATATTCTTCCATCATCTCGGTCTCTGGTCCCACTTATGTGAACAATGCCCAACAGCCGCTATGGATCACTTTTACATCACAGAAACAGATGATCTTTTACCTATTTAATCCTGGATTTCCGGTTTTCTGACCTTTCATCGTTTTTCTCTGTGGCTGTCAGCTCTGCTCACTGCCTGGCGCATTGCCATCATAGGTTGCCTGCAGGATATTGATCTCATCAATCCTCTCCCGGACTCCATTCTTCTCGATGAAACTGCTTTATTCAGGATTTCTCATTCATTCTTATTTGGCGTCTCTGCAGATTCACTGGATTCATTAGAATCATTCAGCCATAAAATATCGCAGTCTTTCGGAAGGATTCACCGCACAGGCGACTACCGGTCCGGTGACAAGAGGGCCTCTTCCCACCTCATCGATCCCAAAGATATCCAAGATGCTCATATTCTGTTCATATTTCTTCATTCTTTTCTTCTGTTTAGCCTCTGCCTTCGCCGCCTTTCTGGTCTCTTTCTCAAGTACTGTTGGATCAGTTTCTGTACACCGCTCTCTCATCATTTTCATAATGACGAAAAAGGGCGTTATATTCGCCCTCCTTCGCTGACGCATCAGCAACATTTGTCTCTTTAGTTGTTTCCATTACTTCCTCCGGTTTTTGGAAACTCCAGAGTCACTTTTCCCAAGTTTTCCGGAACGAAATCTTCCAGCAAAAGGCGGGATGCTTTCTCATAATCAAGCTCTTCGCCCTTTTTTTATACATCCTCTTGCTTTCGCAACTGCGCAATCAGGATATCCAGCGGTTTCCAGCTCTTCTTCTACATTTGAGTCTCTGATCGATTTCCAACCTTTGTACATGCCTTTCTCGCGTATGAATTGATAAATGTGGACTTTCCAACATTTGGTATTCCAACGATCATCGCTCTTATAGGTCTGTTGATTATACCTCTTTTTCTGTCACGCTCTATCTTCTCACGACATGCCTCCTGTACGATGCCATTTATACTCTTCATCCCGACACCGTCCCTGGCATTGATCTTAGCCACAAAAAAGCCTTTCTCGCTGTAATATTTTTCCCACTTTGCTGTGACGGCGTCATCCGCAAGGTCTGATTTGTTGAGCAGTATCAGTCTGTATTTGTTCTTTGCCAGTTCATCTATATCCGGGTTCTTGCTGCTAAGCGGAATCCTCGCATCAACCAGCTCTATAACTATATCTATCAGTTTTATATCTTCCTGCATCATACGCTTTGCCTTTGTCATATGACCAGGATACCACTGTATATTCATTCAACGCACCTCTTTGATGTTTGTATCCTTAGTTCCTGATGTTTCCATCTCACTCTTTTATTCTTCCAAGCATCTCGCTCTTTTTTATATTCCCCACACTGCTGAATCTCGAATCCTGGCTGCTGTCCGGATTGTCTCCAAGCAGAAAATATTCATTTTCCCCGAGCGTGATGGATGACTCCGCCAGACCTGCCGTTCGTATCTCACTATCTATCGGACTGTCTGCAAGCGGATTTCCATTTATATATACCTGTCCATTCTGTATCAGCACAGTCTCCCCCGGCAGGCCTATAACTCTCTTGATCGAATAATATTTGTCCTGGTGTTCCACGGAACGGTAGGCAACTATATCATATCTGTCCGGTGAACCCACAAGGTATGCTATCTTATTGACAACACACTTCTGTCCGTCCGGTATAACCGGAGTCATGGATGGCCCCACCATATAGACTTTCTGAAATCCAAATGCGACAAATCCATATCCTAGAACTGCTGCTGTCAGAATCGTTATAAGCCATCCAAATAGATACTTCATGGATTTCTTCAACGTTCTCTGCTGTCTGCGCTGCCTGCGTTTCTCACGGCGTATTCTTCTTATTCTGTCATATCTCTCACTCATGTTCAGCAATCTCCGCCCTATTTCAAAAATGGCTGGAGTAAATATTTACCCCAGCCATCTTGTCCTACATGTTATAAGCTAAATTATTTAACAAGCTCTTTAACCTTTGCTGCCTTACCAACTCTTGAACGTAAGTAGTAGATCTTAGCACGTCTAACTTTACCTTTTCTTACTACTTCGATCTTCTCAACGAAAGGTGAATGTACAGGCCATGTCTTCTCAACACCGCATCCGCTAGAAATCTTTCTTACTGTGAAAGTCTCTCTGTTGCTTCCGCCCTGTCTCTTAATAACTGTACCCTCGAAGATCTGGATTCTTTCCTTGTTACCCTCTTTGATACGGTTGTACTGGCACATCAATGCGGTGTTTTTCGATGGTATTTTTGTAATCTCGCAGTTGATTTATATGGTTTTTCTCTTTATAATAAAGAAATGACAAGAGGAGGAAAAAAATGAATAATCAACTGAATAATGATCAGGACGGGAAGCGACCTGACAACAAAAAGATCCCAGGCAGGGATCAGGTAAAATCATCAGTCCATTCTGGCTTTTCTGATATGTCTTTTGGTCACACTGGTGTGCTTCGCGTTGTTTACCAATATGCTGAAGGATAACAGCAGTGAGATCTCCTATGATAAATTTATCGATATGGTGGATAAGGACCAGGTTAAGGAAGTAACGATCCAGTCCAGTACATTGACGATCGTACCCAAGAAGCAAGAATTCCAAGTACGAGGATATGAGCTATTACACCACGAAGACCGAAGACAGTACAGCACTTACCAAAGACTGGAAGGAAAGGGAATCAAGTTTGAGACCGATCCGCCGGATGTTTTTGGTGAATTTGTTGCAATGATCCTGAGCGTGGTTCTGCCGACACTGCTTCTTTTTGGTCTTCTGATGTTCTCCATGCGGCGCATGAATAAAGGCGGCGGGATCATGGGTATGGGCGTTGGCAAGAGTAAAGCCAAGGCTTATGTGCAGCAGGAAACGGGAGTTTCCTTTAAGGATGTGGCAGGTCAGGATGAAGCCAAGGAATCACTCCAGGAAGTTGTGGCTTTTTCTTCACACCCCCGGAAAATACACAGCCATCGGAGCCAAGCTGCCCTAAGGGGGCACTGCTTGTAGGACCTCCGGGAACTGGTAAGACATTGTTGGCCAAAGCTGTAGCTGGCGAGGCAGAAGTACCGTTTTTTTCCATTTCTGGTTCGGAATTTGTAGAAATGTTTGTCGGCGTGGGTGCCTCACGTGTCCGTGACCTTTTCGAGGAAGCCAAGAAGAATGCTCCGTGTATCGTATTTATCGATGAGATCGATGCGATCGGTAAAAGCCGTGATTCCCGTTACGGCGGCGGAAATGATGAGCGTGAGCAGACGCTGAACCAGCTGCTTGCTGAAATGGACGGATTTGACACTTCCAAGGGAATTCTGATCCTGGCTGCTACTAACCGTCCGGAGGTACTGGATCCGGCACTTCTTCGTCCGGGACGTTTTGACAGACGTGTCATCGTAGACCGTCCGGATCTGAAAGGACGTATTGATATTCTGAAGGTACATGCGAAGAATGTGCTTCTGGATGAGACTGTTGATTTTGAGACCATTGCACTTGCAACTTCCGGGGCGGTAGGCTCGGATCTGGCTAATATGATCAACGAAGCTGCAATCCTTGCGGTCAAAAATGGCCGCAGAGCTGTTTCACAGAAAGATCTTCAGGAATCTGTTGAAGTTGTACTCGTAGGTAAAGAGAAGAAAGACCGCATCCTAAGCGCACAGGAGCGCAGGATCGTATCCTACCATGAGGTAGGACATGCATTGGTAAGCGCCCTGCAGAAAGATGCAGAGCCTGTACAGAAGATTACTATTGTGCCGAGAACTATGGGGGCACTTGGCTATGTGATGCAGGTGCCTGAGGAGGAGAAATATCTCAATACACAGAAAGAACTGGAAGCAATGCTTGTCGGCATATCTGGGCGGACGCGCAGCAGAAGAAATTGTGTTTGATACGGTCACTACCGGTGCTGCCAATGATATTGAACAGGCAACTAAAGTCGCACGGGCAATGATCACACAGTATGGTATGTCTGAAATTTCGGACTGATGGGACTTGCCACACAGGAGAACCAGTATCTCAGCGGAAGAGCAGTTTTAAACTGTGGCGATGATACCGCCACAGAGGTCGACCATGAGGTGATGAAGCTTCTCCACCATTCCTATGAGGAAGCCAAGAGGATCCTTGGAAGTCACAGAACAGAGATGGATAAGATCGCGGAATATCTGATCCGCAAGGAAACCATTACAGGTAAAGGAGTTTATGAAGATCCTCCGTGCAGTTGAGAAAGGACTGGAGATTCCGGAGAATCTGGATGATCTGGTACTTTCCGAGGATGAAAAAGAAAATAAACAGGATATTGAAATGATTGCGAAAATAACAAGGCTGCAAAAAACAGATCGGTTCCGTCAGACCGGAGATACCCGGACAGGAACTGACAGAGGATATGCGGCACCGGAGAAAACAGAAGAATCTGCTCAGACAACAGATGCCGATCATGCAGAAACAGAAGAAAAGTAATATCACAGGCATAAAACAGATCATCGTAAAACCGGGAGAAATCCCGGTTTTCTTATTATAATGGTAAAACAGGAGAATAAAGTATGTTCATAATCGAGGAAGAATTAAAGAAGCTTCCGGCAAAACCGGGAGTTTATATCATGCATGGCGAGAAAGACGAGATCATCTATGTGGGAAAAGCCATAAGCCTGAAGAATCGTGTGCGCCAGTATTTCCAGAGCAGCCGCAATAAAGGCGCAAAGATTGAACGGATGGTTACACATATTACCAGATTTGAGTACATTATTACGGATTCGGAGCTGGAAAGCCCTTGTGCTGGAGTGTAATCTGATCAAGGAGCACAGACCGAAATATAATACCATGCTCAAAGATGATAAGAGCTATCCGTTTATTAAGGTGACAGTTCATGAGCCATACCCGAGAGTGCTTTTTGCCAGGAGAATGAAGAAAGACAAGGCAAGATATTTCGGACCATATACAAGTGCCGGGGCTGTAAAAGATGTGATCGAGCTTGTGCGAAAACTTTATAAGGTGCGATCCTGTAATCGGGTACTGCCAAGAGATTGTGGGAAGGACCGTCCATGTCTGTACTATCACATGAAACAATGCAAGGCGCCATGCCAGGGCTATGTGAGTTCAGAAGAATATAAGAAAAATATCGAGAACTGCTGAAATTTCTCAATGGAGACTTTAAGGATACCATTAGTGAGCTGACCGACAAAATGCATGAAAGCTTCGGAGGAAATGCGCTACGAAGATGCTATGGAATACCGGGATCTGATCCGCAGTATCCAGAAGATTGGAGAACGCCAGAAAATTACAGGTTACGGAGAGGAAGATAAGGATATCATCGCAGTTGCCATGGATGAAAGCCTTGATCTGCGGGAGCAGGATGCTGTTGTACAGGTATTCTTTGTCCGGGGAGGCAAACTGATCGGGCGGGAGCATTTCTTTCTGCGTGTGGCGCGTGGCGATACAAAGGCTCAGGTATTATCCAGCTTTATGAAGCAATTTTATGCCGGAACTCCGTTTATCCCATCGTGAGATCATGTTGCAAAAGAAATCGAAGATGCCAAGATCATAGAGGAATGGCTTACAGATCGAAGAAAGCAGCGAGTCTATATCAGGGTACCGAAGAAAGGTACGAAAGAGAAGCTGGTAGAGCTGGCAGAAGAATGCACAGATGGTTCTTGATAAAGACAGAGAGCGCATAAAGCGTGAAGAAGGACGAACCATCGGAGCTGTTCACGAGGTGGAAGAATGGCTGGGACTGAAGGGAAACGTGGTGCGCATGGAGGCTTATGATATCTCCAATATCAGTGGCTTTGAATCTGTAGGTTCCATGGTAGTCTATGAGAAAGGAAAGCCAAAGCGCAGTGATTACCGCAAGTTTAAGATAAAGTGGGTACAGGGACCGAACGATTATGCAAGCATGGAAGAAGTACTTACCAGACGATTTACTCATGAGGGTAAAGATGAGTTTGACAGCTTTGCTATTATGCCGGCTCTGATCCTGATGGATGGTGGAAGAGGGCAGGTGAATATCGCTCTGAAAGGTGCTGAATGAAATTTTGGGATATAGATCCCGGTCTGCGGTATGGTCAAGGACGATCATCATCGGACCAGAGGACCTGTATTTCCACAATGTGGAAATTCCGATTGACACATCCGGCGAAGGCTTCCGCCTGATCACCAGAATCCAGGATGAGGCGCACCGTTTTGCCATTGAATACCATCGTTCCCTCAGGAGCAGGGAACAGGTCCATTCTATCCTGGATGTCGGATATCCCTGGGGATCGGTGATACCAGGAGGAAATTGAGAATTCTGCGTAAATTTAAATCTGTGGAAAATATCCGGGATGCATCGGAGAAAGAACTGGTTTTCACGACAGAGAGCATGAATGCCAGAAGCAACTTGCCCGTCAGGTCTATGAATTTTTCATAAATCCTAAAGATGCTGCAATTGCAGTTTCAGCAGTGATTGTATAATTAAAGAACGAAATAAGGTGTCTCACGCCTCGGTAAAACGTCTGCAGTGAGAATGCAAACTTTCAGTGAAAAGCTGAGATAAAAGAGTATGAAGGGTGTACAGTTGACAAAGATGGCACAGGAACTGGACTTACCAATCTGACTCCGGAGATTGATCTGTCTGAGATTGTGATCAAGACAGCGGAGATCAACAGACCTGCGCTTCAGCTTACCGGATATCTGGAGCATTTTGCAAATGAACGGGTACAGATCATCGGATATGTAGAGTATACTTATCTGATGCAGCTCAGTGAGGAGGAGAAATTTAAATATGAAAGATTTATTTCCAGCAAGATTCCCTGTGTGATTTTCAGTACCATGACTCGTCCATCTCAGGATATGATCGATCTGGCTGTTAAATATAATGTTCCGACTTTCGTGACAGAAAGTACAACTTCCAGTTTTATGGCTGAGATTATCCGCTGGCTTGGCGTCCAGCTGGCTCCCTGTATTTCTATTCACGGTGTGCTTGTAGATGTATATGGTGAGGGAATTCTGATCACAGGAGAGAGCGGAATTGGCAAGAGTGAGGCAGCGCTGGAGCTGATCAAACGAGGACATCGTCTTGTCAGTGATGATGTTGTAGAACTTCGTAAAGTCAGTGATGTGACGCTGGTGGGTTCGGCACCGGATATTACCCGTCATTTCATTGAGCTTCGCGGCATTGGTATTATTGATGTCAAGACTCTGTTTGGTGTAGAAAGTGTTAAAGATACGCAGTCTGTTGATCTTGTCATCAAACTTGAAGAGTGGGACCGCGATAAAGAATATGATCGTCTCGGACTTCATGAAGAATATACAGAGTATCTTGGAAATAAGATTGTCTGCCATTCTCTGCCGATCAGACCAGGACGTAACCTGGCGGTTATTGTAGAATCAGCGGCTGTCAACCACCGACAGAAGAAGATGGGATACAATGCGGCAGAAGAACTTTATAAACGTGTACAGGCAAACCTTGCAAAGAAACGTGAAAAAATAATTTAAAGTAATTTGGAGGATATCAGATATTATGGGGAAAGTATTGTTTTGGAATTGACGTTGGTGGTACATCTGTAAAATGTGGACTCTTTCAGACAGACGGAGTCTTAGTTGAGAAATGGGAAATTCCTACACGTAAGGAGAACAGTGGAGAAGCAATCCTGCCGGATATTGCAAAGACAATCCTTGACAAGATCGCAGAGCGTAAGCTGGATAAAGAAGAAATCGACGGTGTGGGAATCGGGGTCCGGGACCGTTAATGAGAGAGGGAAGTGCCATGTGCGGTAAACCTTTTCTGGGGCTTTAAAGAAGTTACTAAGAACTGACAGAACTGACAGGACTTCCTCCAAAGCAGGAAACGATGCCGATGTAGCAGCACTTGGCGAAGCATGGAAAAGGCGCAGCAGCAGGAGCCTAAGAACGTTATTCTTGTAACTCTTGGAACAGGTGTCGGCGGTGGAATCATCGTTGATGGAAAGATTGTTGGCGGTGCTCATGGTGCAGGTGGAGAAATCGGTCATGCAGCAGTTGACCATGAAGAAAAAGGAAGCCTGCAACTGTGGTAACTGGGGATGTCTGGAGCAGTATGCGTCTGCAACAGGTATCGTTCGCGTGGCACAGAGAACTCTGGCTGCTACAGATGAGCAGACTGTTCTTCGCAAATTTACAAAACTTTCAGCAAAGAATGTTCTGGATGCTTTTAAAGAGGGCGACAAAGTAGCCTGCGATGTTATGGCACAGGTAGGAGAAATGCTTGGCGGAACACTTGCTATGTTTGCATGTGTGACAGATCCGGAAGCCATCGTTATCGGCGGTGGTGTTTCCAAAGCCGGACAGCCATTGATCGACTGTATTCAGAAATACTATGAGAAATATGCTTTTTACAGCATGCAAGAAAACACCGATCATTCTTGCAACTCTCGGAAATGATGCAGGTATTTACGGATCTGCGTATGGTTATTAAAGAAGTATAATATCTGAGAATCAATTTTGAAAATATATAAAAAATCCACAGTCCTGAGTTGACAGGACTGTGGATTTTTTGCCAGTACAGGAAACATCATTCGGAGGTGCTCCTGTACCGGTATTTTTGCATTAATAATAGTCGACCTGATAAGAGGAATCATCCTCGTTACCGTCACCGTTGTCATCGCTTCCGCCGGTATTATCAGTACCATCGTCACCGCTGTTACCGTTGTCATCAGTATTGTTACTGTCACCACTGTTGTCGGTATCTCCATTATCAGAGTTTTCGCTGTTATCAGTGTCAGTGGTGTTGTCAGTCTGATCAGAGGAATCTGCATCATAATTATAGTCGTAATCATCGTTACTGCCGTAGAAATGCTGGTCACAGTATTCTGTAGGCATGGTACCTACGTCAAAGTATTCAGTGATCACCGGACAGCCGGCTCTTGGAAGAAGTCCGGTTTCCTCGCAGACGCTTAACTTTTCTACACTTGCAGGCTTCTCGAATTCCTTAGAAGGAAGTCCCTCATGGATACGGGTCATAACCTTTTTCCATAAAGCTTTGTGGAAGTTACGCGCATAATCAGGTAATTTCTCGTTGTTGTCATAGCCGGACCATACTGCGCATGTATAATATGGTGTATAACCCACAAACCACAAGTCGTTATAGGCTTCGGTTGTACCTGTTTTTCCGGCAACAGGCATATTGTCAAGCTGGCAGGCTGTACCTGTACCCTGTTTTACAACATCCTCCATTGCACTGGTGAGAAGAAAAGCAGTACTTTCTTTGATTACGGAACGTTCGGCAGCAGTATTCTCGATCAGGACGTTTCCATTGTGATCCAGGATTTTTGTAATAAATCGGTTTGATGTAGTTTCCACCGTTTGCGATGGCTGCATAGGATGCACACAGTTCAACATTTGTGACACCGCGGGTGATGCCGCCAAGCGCAGTGGCAAGGTTTGCATCGCTCCATACATTACCATTGGCATCTTTGTCAGCCTCTGTTCCATGAGCAAGGGTTGTAAAACCAAAGTTGTCCAGATATTTCAATCCAAGATCAGGAGTTACTTTTTTTCCAGACACTTGACGGCTACAACGTTAATGGAATTCTGGATCGCAGTACGAATCGTGGTTGTTCCGTTGTAAGAACGGGTTGCGTTGTTTACAGGGGAACCATCCGGATATTCATAAGGTTCGTCTTCAAATGTTGTTGCAAGAGTCATGCCTTTTTTCATTTAAAGCAGGTGCATAAGTGGACACGATCTTAAAGGTAGAACCAGGCTGTCTGGTAGTGTCCGTTGCCCGGTTCAGTGTAAGACTTGCTGTTTTCTCTCCACGACCACCGATCAGGGCTTTTACGTAACCGGTATGCTGGTCAATGACAGTCATGGAAGACTGTGGCTGAGGTGCGAAATTGACACGCTCTGCAAGAACTTTACTTCCGTTGGCGAGTATGCTTGCCTTATATTTGTCTACATAAGTCTGTCCATCTTCCGGGGAATCGAACAGAAGATCGAAATCGGGATTCTCATTCTGAAAATAAAGCTGCAGCATTTCCTTTGCTGTAGTTTACCTGATTTCCATCAGGATCGGTAAACCGTCAGGGCATAGTCAAGTTCATACTGGACAGTGTCCGGATAATTGGAAGGATCTGCATATTCCTCATCCAGGATATTCTGGATCTTGGAATCCTGTGTTGTATATACTTTAAGTCCGCCGCTGTAGAGAAGATTGGTTGCCTGTTTTTTTGGTGTAACCTTTGATATTCATCAGGTCGTTGATGATCTGATCTGTCAGTTCATCTTCAAAATATGTGTAAACAGTATTCTCAGTGCTGGAGTTCTTTTCCTGAGCGGCTTGGATACGGGAATAAACATCATCTGCAAGAGTTTCATCATACTGATCCTGAGTAATATAGTTCTGATCCAGCATATGCTGGAGAACTTCCTTTGCGTCTCTTCCTGTTGCTGTCAGGATTGATGATCGGGTTAAATTTCGTCGGGTTCTGTGTGATACCTGCCAGAGTTACGCACTCGGAAAGATTCAGATCCCATACATCCTTGTCAAAATACTGTCGTGCGGCAGCCTGTACACCGTATGCACCGGCACCCAGGTTAATTGTGTTCAGGTAATTCTCAAGAATGGTGTCTTCATGTCAGTTTTTTCTCAACCTGGACAGCAAGGTACTGTTCCTGGATTTTTCGCGTAAATCTTTCCAGCTGAGTAGATTCACTGGTCCAGTTGGTAAATACGTTATTCTTAAGAAGCTGCTGTGTGATGGTACTGGCACCTTCTGAGAAATCTCCGGTAGTGAGACTTTCATTCCGGCACGAAGAATACCTTTACGTCAATACCGTTATGTTCATAGAAACGTTCATCCTCAATTGCGACAACTGCATGCTGCAGATCAACAGGTATCTGATCGAGAGTGACAGGCAGTCGGTTGGAATCCGGAGCAGCCAGTTTACGGATCTGATTCCCTGCATCATCGTAGAGAAAGGTTGCATAGCCCAGTGGCATAATATCAATATCATCAACATCAGGAGCAGTATCAATTACACCCCGAATGACCCCACACCCAGACAGGTTACCCATGCGGCAGAGCTGCTATCAGTGATACGAACAGGACTCTGATGAAAGAAACTCTGGCGCGCTTTCCCATCATGGAAGAACGGGAGATCAGTGCCGTCCGTTTCTTTGCAGTCGACTTTTTACCGTAGTTCATGTTAAACCTCCTTTATAATCCGTTCTATTACATCAAATAAGAATAAGTAAATAAAGCAAAAAAATTTCAAATTCATGATTCTTTGGATCTTTTTAATGGTTGTGTGTTTTTACAGGATTAGTATACACTGTGCTGGCACATTTTGTAATTCATGGTACACTGAGAATAACGGAAAGAGGAGTATGAGACCATGCTTGAGAAATATAAGACCAGTTTACGAGGGCGGGGAAGGCGAGATCGTGGAAAAAAATCCAGATTTATTGCTACAGTGCGTCCTGTACAGACCGAAGAGGAGGCACTTGCCTTTATAGAGGAAATGAAGAAGAAAAAATATTGGGATGCACAGTCATAACTGCTATGTATATTCGGTGGGAAAGAAACAGGGAATATACCAGATGCAGTGACGATGAGAACCATCCGGAACAGCCGGGAAGACCAATGCTGGATGTGCTTCTGGGGCCGGGATCTATAATGCGGCCATTGTGGTGACCAGATATTTTGGAGGTGTCCTTCTTGGGACAGGAGGGCTTGTGCGGGCATATTCCGGTGCAGTCCAGGCTGGACTGGCGGCAAGTACCGTCATTGAGAAGCATCATGGAATCTCTCTTCAGGTGACGACGGATTATACAGGGATCGGAAAGATCCAGTATATCGCAGGAGAAAGAAGTTTGCCGATCCTGGATTCCGAATATACCGACAAGGTTGTCCTGAAGCTTCTTGTGCCGGATGATCAGGTCGAAGAGGTGAAGAAGGCGATCACAGAAGGAACAAACGGAAGAGCCGGACTTGAGAAGGATGCAGAACTGTATTTTGCAGTAAACGGACGAAGTGAAGACCTTCGAAAAGTAAAAGAAAAGAGAATGTCAGTATAAAAATACCCCGGGAAGAGGGCAGATGATCTGTGTTACAGTCTGCTCTTCGGGGCTTTTTTATTTCAGAAAATTATTCCTGTTAGCATTTCTCCGGTTCCGGATAATCCACACCAAAGGTATCAACAGTCATGGAGCTGATCTTCTGCTCGTCAAGAGGACGGTCACTGTAATCGGTATCTGTCTCTGCAATAGCATTTACAACATCCATTCCTTCAGTGATCTGACCGAATGCAGCATAAGCACCGTCCAGATGTGGAGCATCTTTGTGCATAATGAAGAACTGGCTTCCGCAGGAATTTGGATGCATGGCGCGTGCCATGGAAAGAACTCCTGGGGTATGTTTCAGGTCGTTTTTGAAACGGTTCTGGGAGAACTCACCCTTGATGCTATATCCCGGGGGCCACCCATTCCTGTTCCGTCCGGGCATCCTCCCTGAATCATGAAACCATTGATCACACGATGGAAAATAAGTCCGTCATAAAAGCCTTTTTTTACAAGACTGATAAAGTTATTAACTGTATTCGGTGCAATCTCAGGATATAATTCCGCTTTCATCACATCGCCATTATCCATGGTAATTGTAACTATCGGATTTGCCATAGTTTTCGCAGTCTCCTTTTCAAAAAGTATTGTATTTCGCTGTTCGCTCTATTATAATATGCAAAGAACAATTGTGCAAGAAAAAGGTGGAAAATATGGTCATAGAAAACGCATGATCCTGAGGAAACATTCGAGGTCGGAAGGACGATCGGAATGAATGCGAAACCGGGTCAGATTTATACTCTGACAGGTGATCTGGGAGTTGGAAAAACCGTGTTTACACAGGGAGTGGCAGCAGGTCTTGGAATTACAGAACCTGTAAACAGCCCTACGTTTACCATTATTCAGGAATATGAAGACGGACGTCTGCCATTTTATCATTTTGATGTATATCGTATCGGGGATCTGGAAGAAATGGAAGAAATCGGATACGATGATTATTTTTTCGGGCAGGGAATCTGTCTGATCGAATGGGCGGAACTCATTGAGGAGATCCTGCCGGAAAAAAGGATTGAAGTTACCATTGAAAAAGATCTTGAGAAGGGCTTTGAATACAGAAAGATCACCATTGAGGAGAGAGGAGAAAAGACAGAATGAGAGTTTTGGCACTGGACAGTTCCGGAATCGTGGCATCCGTAGCCGTTGTGGAGGACGATATACTGGTAGCGGAATATACGGTTAATTATAAAAAAACACATTCACAGACTCTTCTTCCAATGCTGGATGAGATCGTGAAGATGACAGAGCTTGATCTGAAGACGATTGACGCTATTGCGGTAGCCAAGGGACCGGGCTCTTTACCGACTCCGTATCGGCTCGGCAACAGCCAAGGGCCTGGGACTTGCTCTTGATAAGCCGCTTGTGGGAGTTCCGACAGTGGAGGCACTTGCCTATAATCTTTATGATGCACAGGGATTGATCTGTCCGATCATGGATGCCAGAAGAAAGCAGGTATATACAGGAATCTATCGTTACGAGGATCACAGGCTCATGACGGTAAAGGATCAGATGGCAGTGGGAATTGAGGAAGTTTCTTTCCATGCTGAATGAGATGGGAGAAGCCGTAACATTCCTCGGAGACGGAGTCCCGGTATTTAAAGATATCATCGCAGATAAGCTGTACCGTTTTCTTTTGCACCGGCCCATCTTTCCAGACAGAGAGCAGGTGCTGTAGGTGCACTTGGTGTCCTTTTATTATAAAGAAGGCAGAACCGAGACAGCGGCTGGCACAAACCGGATTATCTCCGTGTTTCCCAGGCTGAGCGGGAGCGTGCCCAGAAACTGAAAAAAAGGATCAGAAGGGGAAAACGCATGATCTTAAGAGAAATGCTTGTGGATGATCTGGATCAGGTTATGGAGATCGAAGAGGAACTTTTTCAGTCCCCATGGACAAAAGAGGGATTTCTGACATTTCTTATGAAAGAGAACGATGTTTCTTGTTGTGGAAGAAAAGGGCCGGATCCTGGGATATTGTGGTCTTCTTACGGTGCTGGATGAGGGGATGTGACCAATGTGGCTGTCCGCAGAGACCGTCAGAGAGAGGGAATCGGAAATTTCCTTATGGAAAGCATGATCCGTCTGGCAGAAGAACGGTGGGATCACCATGATCCATCTGGAAGTCCGCGCGGGAAATGAGACGGCGATTCGGCTTTATGAACGTCAGGGATTTGTGCGAGATGGCCTAAAGGGATACTATACAGATCCCACAGAGGATGCTGTTCTTATGACACGCACCACAGTTTCTGAATAGGTTACCCGGAGAGGTACTTGTCTGTACGGATAAGTATGCTAAACTTTGCCACAGAACAGGAAAAGAGGAAAAATATGTTAGACGTTTGCTTATTGGGCTGCGGTGGAATGATGCCTCTGCCACGCAGATGGCTTACCGCACTTATGACCAGATATAACGGAAGCAGTCTGATGATCGATTGTGGGGAAGGCACTCAGGTGGCCATTAAAGAAAAGGGCTGGAGCTTCAAGCCTATTGATGTGATTTGCTTTACCCATTATCATGGAGATCATATCAGCGGTCTTCCGGGACTCCTTTCTTACTATGGGAAATGCAGACCGCACAGAACCGTGACTCTGGTAGGCCCCAGAGGTCTGGAGAGTGTGGTCAGCGCACTTCGCGTCATCGCACCGGAGCTTCCCTTTGAAATTAAATTTATTGAGATCACGAAACCGGAGGAAGTTCTGGAACTGAATGGGTACCGGATCACTGCGTTTCGGGTGAACCATAATGTACTCTGTTATGGCTATACCCTTGAGATTCTCCGCCAGGGAAAATTCTCGGCTGAGAGGGCGAAAGAGCAGGATATTCCACTGAAATACTGGAATCCGCTCCAGAAAGGGCAGACCGATCGAAGCAGACGGTATTACCTACACACCGGAGATGGTACTTGGACCGCCAAGAAAAGGGATCAAGCTTACCTATACCACAGATACCAGACCAACAGAGTCTATTTTACTACGAAATGCTGCAGAATCGGATCTGTTTATCTGTGAAGGTATGTACGGAGAAGATGATAAGATCGAAAAGGCAAAAGGCTATAAACACATGACCTTTCGTGAAGCGGCAGCTCTTGCGCGTGATGCAAATGTGGGGGAACTGTGGCTTACACATTACAGCCCTTCTCTGGTCCGTCCGGATGAGTTCATGGATAAAGTTCGTGAAATTTTTCCGAATGCATATCCGGGAAAAGACGGAAAGAGTCTGGAACTGAATTTTGAAGAGTTGAAAAAATGAAAGATACATTAATTCTTGGTATTGAGAGCTCCTGTGATGAAACGGCAGCCTCCGTGATAAAAACGGAAGGACTGTCTTATCAAACGTAATCTCATCACAGATCGAGATCCATAAACTGTACGGAGGTGTTGTACCGGAGATCGCCTCCAGAAATCATATAGAAAGGATCAACCAGGTCATCCAGAAGAAGCGCTGGACAGAGGCAAATGTCACTCTGGATGATATTGATGCTATAGGTGTTACTTATGGACCAGGGGCTTGTCGGTGCACTTCTTGTAGGTGTGGCAGAAGCCAAGGCTATTGCCTATGCAAAAACCTGCCACTGGTAGGCGTGCATCATATCGAAGGCCATGTTTCTGCCAATTATATTGAGCATCCGGATCTGGAACCGCCGTTTCTCTGTGCCATTGTATCCGGTGGACACACCCATCTTGTTATTGTGAAGGACTACGGCCAGTTTGAGATCCTGGGCCGAACCAGAGACGATGCGGCAGGTGAGGCATTTGATAAGGTTGCACGTGCCATTGGGCTGGGATATCCGGGAGGACCGAAGATCGATAAGCTGGCAAAGGAAGGAAATCCGGACGCTATCGAGTTTCCACGTGCAAAAATCGGCGAAAATCCATATGATTTCAGCTTCAGCGGCGTGAAGTCCGCAGTTCTTAATTATTTAAACAGGGGCAAAAATGAAAGGTGAGGAAGAGATAAACCGTGCAGATATCGCGGCATCCTTCCAGAAGGCGGTTGTTGACGTACTGGTAGAGCATACCATGCAGGCAGCAGCTGATTTTGGCATGAAAAAGGTTGCCATTGCAGGAGGTGTTGCTTCCCAACGGAACTTCGACTGCTATGGAAAAAGCATGTACAGAACGATGGATACAAATTTTACCGTCCGTCACCGATCTTCTGTACGGATAACGCAGCGATGATCGGTGTGGCAGCTTACTATGAATATATCAGGGAACACGCCACAGCTGGGATCTGAATGCGGTTCCGAACCTGAAGCTTGGCGAAAGATAAAAGAATCGGGGTAATTGATCATGGGAGAGTGCAGAAATACAGCTATTGTCTGGCAGCAGGCCAGGGAAAGAGAATACAGCAAAATACAGAAGCAGTTTATGGAGCTTGACGGGATGCCGGTGCTCTGTTATTCTCTGCGCTGTTTTCAGGAAAGTCCGCTGATCAGGGATGTGATCCTGGTAACAGGGGAGGGTATGTTTTTCTGGTGCAAAGAAAGAAATCGTGGAAAAATATGGTTTTACAAAAGATTTCTGCTGTAGTATCCGGCGGAAAAAAAAAAGAACGGTACGATTCTGTTTATGAAGGACTTCGTGCGTGTAAAGACACAGAGTATGTGCTGATCCATGACGGTGCCAGACCATTTATTGATCATGGGATCATTGAAAGAGGACTTATGGCAGCAGCACAGACAGGTGCCAGTGTTACAGGCATGCCTTCCAAGGATACAGTTAAGATCACGCAGATGAGGATGGGAATGTCAGTGAAACTCCGGATCGCAGCAGTGTATGGATCGTCAGACTCCGCAGATCTTTCAGTACCCACTGATCTATGGCGCATATACCAGCATTCGGCAGAAGGAAATGACAGGAATTACAGATGATGCCATGGTTGCAGAACATGAGACCGGGGTGAAGATCCGCTTTTCAGAAGGTTCTTATCGCAATATTAAGATCACAACACCGGAAGATCTGGTGGTTGCGGAGGCATTTTTGAAGGAAAACAGAGAGTAGAATAGAGTAGAACAGAGAGTAGAACAGGGTGAAAATCCCGTAAATATGGACATATAGCAGAAATTGAAGCTATATGTCCAATTTTTTAAAAAATATCAAATTTGTTATTGACAGGGGAGATATTTGATAGAATACAACATGCGCTGACAAAACAGCACAAAAAA
>VOFB01002879.1_pt1 | contig 21920 bp, 38 predicted proteins | sample 5384141 | NCBI WGS metagenome assembly VOFB01 (sample SAMN12384721, study PRJNA508395) | human gut metagenome | isolation source: healthy gut A | host: Homo sapiens | reverse complement strand
CAGTACGGTTTTGCAGGAGGAAATTGTCGTTCCGTTTGGGCAGTGGTTTTGTCCTGTGTTGCGCCGGATGAGATTGACACGATCGTGATTGCCGGTATGGGTGGGGAAACGATCCTGTCTATATTGGAAGCGTCCCTTGGACAAATGACGCGTTATACGCTTTTACTGCAGCCTATGACCAAGCGGAAGTGCTGCGCCTGTGGCTTTCCGAGCAAGGCTACGTTTTTTGAGGAACGGCTGGTACTGGAAACCGCACATATTTCCCAATTATGGCTCTGCGCGGCGGCGGTACAGGACAGCCGCTTTCCATTGGACAGGCGTGGGGCGGCGTTGCCCTGCAGGACGACCCTTTGCAGGGCAACGCCTTGGATGCTTTGCTGCACCTTTGTACATATGCTTTGAACGGGCTGGAGCGTTCCACTGTGCCGAAAAACCTGGAACGCGCTGAGCAGCAGCGGGCGATCCTTGTTCAACTTCGTCGGATGAAGGGAGAATGGCTTCATGCCAACGGTAAAAGAACTTTGAAGCGTTTCTGTTTTTTCTGCAGCGCCCAAAGACCTGGCAATGCATTGGGATAATGTAGGTTTTGGTGGGGCAACCGGAACAAGCTGTCCGGCATGTTCTGGTTGCGCTGGATATTACCGAAGAGGTGGTGCAGGAAGCGGCTGCAGAGGAATGGAGCTGATCGCGCACCACCCGGTAATGAACTGCAAGTGGCTTCCGGTGCAGACGGTGCGTACGGATATGCCGCAGGGACGTATTTTAATGGAGTTGATCCGCAGTGGTATCTCTGCCATTTGCATGCATACCAATCTTGACATTGCTGAAGGCGGCGTCAACGACTGCCTGGCTCAGGCGGTGGGGATTAAACGTTCTGGAGCCGCTGGGCGCAGACGGATGCGGGCGTGTCGGCGCGTTGCCGGAAGAAAATGGCGATGGATGCCTTTTTGCCCCATGCAGCCCGGGCGCTGCATTGCAGCGGGATGCGCTATGTGTCTGCAGGAAAACCGGTCCGCCGCGTAGCAGTGGGCGGGGGCCTGCTGGGATTACCACGCCGATGCACTGCGAAAGAAGTGCGATACCTTTTTGACCTCGGATCTGAGCTATCACGATTTTTTGGATGCCAAGGCCATGGGAATGAACGTGATCGATGCAGGCCATTTTCCGACAGAGGATGTAGTCTGTCCCAAACTCGTTTCCATGCTGCAGTCGGCGTACCCGCAGTTGAATATCAAAAAATCCACTTCTCACAGAGAAGTATTTCAATATTTTCTTTCATAAAATTTATTTGATAGGAGAGATTTACTCATGTCCGGACATTCTAAGTGGCATAATATTCAAAAAACAAAGGGCGCGGCTGATGCAAAGCGCAGCGCTGCGTTTACTAAAATCGCCCGCGAGATTATTGTGGCTGTGAAAGAGGGCGGCAGCGGTGATCCTGCCAATAATTCCCGCTTGGCTACCGTAATCGCCAAGGCAAAGGCTGTGAACATGCCCAATGACAACATTAAGCGCACCATCGACAAGGCATTGGGCGCGGGCAATACGGACAATTTTGAAAGCGTTGTTTATGAGGGCTACGGTCCCGCCGGCGTGGCTGTGATCGTGGAAGCGCTGACGGATAACCGTAACCGTACGGCCCCTGCTGTACGCCATGCCTTTGATAAGTTCGGCGGCAATCTGGGTGCCACAGGCTGCGTATCCTGGTCTTTTGACCGCAAAGGTGTCCTGATCATCGACAACGAAGAAGGCGAGCTGGAAGAGGATAAAGTAATGGAGGATGCGCTGGAGGCCGGGGCTTCCGACTTCTCCAACGAAGGCCCTGTCTTCCAGGTTTATACTGAGCCGGATGATTTCAGCGCCGTGTGCAGCGCACTGGAGGAAAAAGGGGTATACTTTCCTGGAAGCTAATCTTTCGATGGTTCCTCAAAATTACATCGTTCTGGAAAAGGAAGAAGATGTAACCAATATGGAAAAAGATGATCGATGCGCTGGAGGATAACGATGATATCCAGAATGTGTATCACAACTGGCAACAGGATTGATGTAATTTCCTCAGTTAAAACGCTATAATTTCCGGTTTATTTTAGACGGGGACGACAGAATGAGGGCGTGCTTTGAAGTATTTCAAAGCACGCCCTATTTTTTGCCGATAAAGTTTTCAATTGTATCGTCTGGCTTTATCGCGGAAGCTGCAGAACGAATACCGAGATTTTGGTGGGAAAATATTGCATTTTAATATAGAGATCCATACAAAGCGAAGCGCCCCCCTCTGCGATTTACGCAGAGGGAGGCGTTCTGTGCAGTTGAGCAGGTCTGTAAGCCGGATTCTGTCTTAAGCAGCCATCTATCTCGACGCTGTTACCAACGCGCTCAAGCCACCTCTAAGGACGGCCGGGCCGGCCATATGTCCTGTCCGCGGTGTTGCTCCGAATAGAGTTTACAGCATCCCCATGTTACCATGGGGATGGTGAGCTCTTTTCCACCTCGCCTTTCCACCCTTGCTGGCGCGTACCGGTTTCAACCGGCCGCTCACCAGCGGTATATCTCTGTTGCACTTTCCCGGAAGTTGCCTTCGGCGGACGTTATCCGTTATCCTTGCCCATAGGAGCCCGGACTTTCCTCACAGACGGCCTTTCGGCATGCCTGCGCGACTGCCTGGCCTGCTCGGAAAATTATTTTATCGGATTGTGGATGGAAAGTCAAGATATGATTGAAAACAGGGGCGGTTTGCGGTATAATCACCTTTGACATTTTGAAATAAGAAGGGACTGCGTTTATGCGGCTAAATGAATATCTGGACTCGTTAAAGGGGAAACGGGTGGCTGTCATTGGGATCGGCGTCAGCAATACACCACTGATTGAACTGCTGCTGGGATATGGCGTTTCTGTGACTGCATGCGACCAAAAAAGAACGAAGCGCATTTGGAGATTTGGCCGATCGGCTGGAGAAATGGGGCTGCACACTGAAACTGGGAAAGGACTATCTTCAGGGTTTGGATCAGGATATCATTTTCCGTTCGCCCGGAATTCGTCCGGATATTCCGGAGTTTTATCCGCTGTGGGCGGGGCAGCGAAGTTACTTCTGAGATGGAAGTTTTTTTTGACGTTTGCCCCTGCCATACCATTGCTGTAACCGGGGCGATGGAAAAACCACGACAACCACTATCATCGCCGAGATGCTGCGCGCAGCCGGAAAGACTGTGTATATAGGCGGAAACATCGGCCATCCGCTGCTTGCGGAAGCAGGAAAGATGAAGGAAGAAGATTATGCGGTATTGAACTGTCTTCATTCCAGCTGCTGACCATGCATAAAAGCCCGGAAATTGCCGTTGTCACCAATCTTGCGCCGAACCATTTTGAATGTGCACAAGGGGATGGAGGAATATGTGGAAGCGAAAGCCAATATCCTACGTTATCAAAGCGCAGCACAGAAGGTTATTCTGAATTATGACAATGATCTGACTCGTGCGTTTTCCCAGCGTGCACCGGGGAAAACTGTATTTTCAGCCGCCTTTCCCCGGACGCAGGCGATGTGTTTTGCCGACGGCAGGATTTCTGTCCGAATGGGGACTGCGTACGGCCGGTGCTTTCTGCTGATGAGATTGCTATTCCGGGTGTGCATAACATTGAAAATTATATGGCTGCCGTGGCTGCGGTGGATGGCCTGGTATCTGATGAGGTGATCCGGGGAGGTGGCTGCTTCATTCAGTGGGGTGGAGCATCGTATCGAACTGGTACGCGAGGTACACGGAGTGAAGTATTACAATGATTCCATTGCTTCCAGCCCGACGCGTACCATTGCGGGGCTGCGTTCGTTCCGGCAAAGGTGATCTTGATTGCCGGCGGCAAGGACAAGAATATCGATTATGCGCCTTTGGGGCCGGAAATTGTACAGCATGTCCGGTTTCTGATCCTTACTGGGGTGACGATTGGCTCTACCGTACCCAAAATCTGTGCTGCTGTGCTAAATGCGCCGGAGTATGACAGCGTGGCGCTGCCGATCCTGCTGATTGATGATTTTGAAGAAGCTGTGCGCGCCGCTGCGGCTCAGGCCAGTGAGGGAGATGTGGTTCTGCTGTCTCCTGCCAGCACATCCTTTGATAAATTTTCCAATTTTATGGAGCGCGGGAAGACTTTTAAAGCAGTTGTAAATCATTTGGAATAAGGATGAGAGATATATGAATTTATTTGGATTGAATGAAGAAATCCTGGCTGCGCGACCGTGCGCAGGCAGACATCGCACCGATATTCGCCCGGATCGACGAGGTTGCCGAGCATAATGCTCAGAAGGTACTCGCCGCATTTCAAAAGCATAAAGTGGCAGAATATGTTTGCAGGAACCACCGGCTACGGCTACGGAGATAACGGAAGAGATACGCTCGAAAAGATCTATGCCGATATTTTTCACACGGAGGATGCTGTGGTGCGCCTCCAGTTTGTCAGCGGTACGCATGCCATTACCTGCGCCCTGTTCGGCAATCTCCGCCCCGGCGATACGCTGTGCTATGTAACTGGGAACCGTATGACACCATTCAAGCGTGATCGGTATCGTGGGCGACGAAGCGGGCAATATGAAACAGTACGGCATTGGGTACCGGCAGGTGGAGATGCTCCCGAACGGTTTGCCGGATGAAGCGGCTGTCGCAGCCGCAGTCTGCGATCCAAAGGTAAAAATTGCCATGATCCAGCGCTCCAAAGGTTATTCCACCCGGCAGTCACTGTCGGAAAACCATCGGCAGTTTGTGTCGCTGCATTCGTGCCGCGGCACCGGAGTGTATCATTATGGTGGACAACTGCTATGGTGAATTTGTAGAAACTCTGGAGCCGACCCGATGTAGGGGCCGACCTAGTAGTAGGCTCCCTGATTAAAAATCCCGGCGGCGGTCTGGCACCCACTGAGGCTATATCGCTGGCCGCCGCGATCTGGTGGAAGCAGCGGCTGCGCGTTTGACGGTGCCGGGGATCGGAAAGGAATGCGGCAGCACTCTGGGGGAATAACCGCCTGATGTATCAGTGCCTGTTCTTTGGCACCGCACACGGTGGCACAGGCGCTGAAAACCGCGGTATTCGGCGCCCGTATGATGGAGCTGCTGGGCTGCGATACGGAACCCGCCTCTGACGGGTACGCCACGATATCATTCAGATGCTATCCTTCGGAAGCCCAGGGCCTCTGCAGGCTTTATCCGGGGCATTCAGTTCGGCTCCCGGTGGATTCCTTTGTGACACCGGAGCCTTGGGATATGCCGGGATACGACTGTCCAGTGATTATGGCGGCAGGCGCATTTATTCAGGGGCGTCCATCGAATTGTCCTGTGATGCGCCTATGCGCGAGCCTTTTATGCCGCTTATATGCAGGGTGGACTTACCTATGAATCAGGGAAAACCGGTGTGCTGCTGGCTGTGTCTGAAATATTGAAGCATCGGGAAAAAGAGATGCAAACAGGGGAACGTTTGACCGAAGCAGGTATCGAACAAGCGTTTGCGCCATACACTGCCCTATGAGGTGGTTTTGATGGCAATGCATTTTTCCCCTGGCGCAAGCGGCGCAGCCGGAGCCGTTTTTAGCACTGGCGCTGGCACAACATTCGTTTGCCCGTGCTGCTGATAGTGGTCACAGCCATGGGACAGCTCGTCCGATCATGAACAGCATGGCAACGGCGCGTTTCCAATGTGGTTCACAGGGCGATTGCCGAGGCCGTGGCAGAAACAATCGAAAACGGCACCTATGGATATAAGATCTGATTTCCCTGGAAAAGGATAACGAGGGGAAAATCACTGCTTTGACCAGTAATATGATCCAGTTTAACCGGCTGCAAATCGAAAGTTGCAGAAAATGTAATGCAAAAGGTGGGCTCTGTTTCCAGCAGTGAGCTGGCAATCCCGGTGGGCAGTTTGACTGGAGTCGCCCTCTTAGCGGGCCGCGGGCCGAGATCTGCATGTGCGGATTCTGTCGGTTGGATCGCCTGAAACTGCATTTGAAAATTATTTTACAGATGCAGGCATCAATCAGACAAAAGCACCAGATCGTTTTGAATGTAGAGGTCACCGTGCGCATTTTAATGCCGGGATATACTTCATCCGTAGCGGTGGACAGTTCTCTGGCCGTGGCGGAGACCGTCATCGTCGGCTCGGTGCCGGATACCTATACATATTTCAACTCGGATTCCGTGGATGATGTGCGGAATATGTGACGAACCAATGAGAAGGGAAATCATATGAATTATCGTGAAGAGATGAAACAGCTGCGTGATACGCTCAACGCGCACGGTTACCGCTATTATGTGCTGGATGCCCCAACCATTCCGGATTTTGAATACGATCGTATGCTGCCCGTTTGGAAGATCTTGAGAAAGAACATCCGGAGGAAATTACGCCAGACTCTCCCAACACAACGGGTGGGCGGACGGATTCTGGCTGCCTTTGAAAGCGTAGAACACGAAGTGCCCCTGGAAAAGCCTGCAGGATGTGTTTTCGCCGGAAGAAGTAAACGAATTCGGCACACGGATGGCGGAAAGTCTCCATCAGGTGGCCTATAGTGGGAAACCGAAAGTCGATGGTCTTTCGGTTGCTTTGGAATACCGCGACGGCATCTTTGTCCGCGGGGCTACGCGGGGGATGGTCGGATCGGTGAAGATGTGACAGAAAAATCTGCGCACGATCAAGTCGATCCCCATGACGCTGCCGGAAAAACTGCCGCATCTGATTGTCCGGGGCGAGGTCTATATGTCCCACAGGGTATTTGATGAACTCAACGCCATGCGGGAGATTAACGGGGGAGCCGTTGTTTGCCAATCCACGCAACGCAGCGGCTGGATCTCTGCGTCAACTGGATTCCAAGATCGCTGCCCAGCGTCGGCTGGATATTCAGATCTTCAATCTCCAGCTATGCCAGGGACGGACATTTGAAACCCACGAACAAACCCTGAACTATCTGCGCACACAGAATTTTAAAGTGATTGCGCATCGTGTGGTCAACAGTATTGCAGAATGTAATGAGGAAATTGTTGCGCTGAATGAAAGCCGGGAGAAATTTCCGTTCGATATGGATGGAGCGGTTGTAAAGGTAAATAGCCTTACAGATCGCAAGCTGCTGGGCAGTACCAAATCTCCCCCGGTGGGCCATTGCATATAAATATCCGCCGGAGCAGAAGCCCTCCAAAGTAGTGAATATCGTGGTACAGGTAGGCCGCACGGGCGTATTGACGCCAAAAGCCATTGTAGAACCAGTGCATCTATGGAACGACGGTGACCAACGCCACGCTTCACAACCAGGACTATATTGCGGAAAAGGACATTCGTGTCGGTGATACCGTATTGGTACAGAAAGCGGGGAGACTCATTCCGGAAATCGTGTCGGTGGATCTGAGTAAGCGGCCCTTTGGGACGACGCCTTATGTGCTGCCGGAGCGATGCCCGGTCTGTGGGGCACCGGTGTCTCGGGATTTGGACGGCCGCCGTCCGCTGTACCGGTGTCCCGCGCAGTTGCTGCGCAATCTGGTTCATTCGTAAGCCGGGATACTATGGATATCGAAGGCGTAGGTCCCCCGTTCTGCAGCAGATGATTGAAACCGAAATGGTGCGTTCACCGGCAGATTTGTATTATCTTCGGGAAGAGGACGCAAACCTTGAGCGTATGGGGAAAAAATCGGCGCGCCATGGAGGCCATTGAAAAATCCAAAGAAAACGACTTTGTTACTTATGCGCTTGAATTCGGCAAGTGGAGCCAAAGCAGGCCATGTGCTGGCTGCACATTTCAAAGTTTTGAGCGCTTTCTGGCTTCAGGGCTGGATGAGCTTGAAATCGGACAGTCCTAATACCATTACGGCCCAATTTATTCTGGACTGGCTGGGAAGCGCAGCAGTCTCAGCATTTAATCGGCCGATACTGAAAGCGGCCGGCGTGAATAATATCTCGAAAAGCCAGGTCAACAGTAATTTGAAGGTATGACGTTTGTTTTGACTGGGACGCTGCAAAAATTTACTCGTCAGGAAGCGGGTAAATTGGTGGAAGAGCGCGGTGGAAGGCGGTGTCTTCGGACTTTCAAAAAGACCCGCCCTATGTGGTAGCAGTGAAAACGCCGACCAAACAAAATCCCATGGCTGAAGTATTCCAGTGGTAACAGAGAATGAGTTCCTGGAGATGCTTTTAACGGATTTTACCAGAAAAATGGTTGACTTTCCTTTGGGATATGGTATAAGTCCATTTTACCAAAAGGGAGCAGTTCATCTCAGTCGTGGATGTTTTCGTCATCCTCGGGCGTTGGGTTTCGCGTCCCCGGAGCACAAGTAAAGCGAGACTTTTTGCTGCAGTATACACTGCGGCAAAAGGGACTCCGCTTTTTTCTTTTATCCCGATAAACTGTAAAAGAATAGATTAGGGGAGTTGATTATAAAGAATGAAACCCGCATATCAAAAAACGAAAGAAGAAATTTTCAGGACTGCCGGTCGTCCCAGTCAGGTCTCTCTTCAGAAGAGGTCGAGAAACGGCGTCAGGAATACGGGTACAATGAATTGATTGAAGGACAGAAAAATCTGTCTTTGTTATCTTTTGGAACAGTTCAAGGATTTCTGGTACTGATCCTGATTGCTGCCGCTGCGGTGTCCATCGTTCTGAACGATATTGAAAGCGCCGCAGTCATTCTGGCTGTTATTATGAATGCCATCCTTGGCACAGTACAGCAAATCAAAGCGGAACATTCTTCTGGCCAGCTTGAAGCAAATCTCCACGCCCACGGCAAAGTTCTGCGGGACGGAAAAGGGTGGTGATTTCATCCCGAAGTTACGGTGGGCGATATCGTTTTCCTAAGCCGGTGACTCGGTGTGCGCCGACGGCCGTATCATTGAAAATGCCAGCTTGAAAAATCAATGAAAGTGCGCTGACCGGAGAAAGTCCCCAACGTGGAGAAAGAAGATCGCACCATTGAAGATGAGGTTCCGCTGGGCGACCGCAAGAACATGGTTTATTCCGGCAGCTTTGTGACGTACGGACGCGGCAGTTTTCCTGGTAACCGGTAACAGTATGGAAACCGAAGTGGGCAAAATTGCAAACCTCCTCAAATGTCCACATCGGAAAAGCGAACGCCGCTGCAGGGAAAACCTAGACGATTTCGGGAAAAAGCTGGCAGTGCTGATTCTGGTGATCTTTCGCTGTAGTCTTTGGCTTAAACGTGCTGCGTGGCGGCCAGATCATGGATGCGTTCCTGTTCGCTGTGGCGCTGGCCGTGGCCGCTATTCCGGAGGCGCTCAGTTCGATTGTGACCATCGTGCTGGCGTTCAGTACGCAAAAAATGGTTCGGGAGCATGCTATTATTCGAAAGCTGCAGGCCGTAGAGGGCCTGGGCGGTGTTTCGATCATCTGTTCGGATAAAACCGGCACATTGACACAGAATAAAATGACCGTTCAGAAGTGCTTTGCTGACGGGGTCGTGCTGGAAGACAGCGCAGTCCAGTTTGACAATGCCGTCACACAGCTCCTGGATGCGGCGGTTCTGTGCAGCGCGATGCTGAGATCTCGGACGGCAAGGAGATCAGACCCCTGTTGAAACAGCGTTGATCGCCATGGCAGAGCGTCATGGGCAGGATTGGCGCGTCATGCGTCAGGATATGCCCCGCGTGGCAGAGATTCCTTTTGACTCCGACCGCAAAATGTCTACGGTCAATCGTTGCCAGAACGGTTTTTGTATTTTTTTACCAAAGGTGCTGTAGACGTCATTCTTGGGCGCACCGAATCCATTCTGACCGGGAGTGGTTCACGGCCCATAACAGAGCAGGACTGCCAAGCCATCCGTGATGCCAACCAGCGTTTTTCGGAGAACGGGCTGCGCGTTTTGGCTATTGCTTACAAAGAAAGGGCATGGAGATGAAAGGTGCGCTGGACACCAGCGAGGAAAACGGCCTGACCTTTATCGGTTTGATTGCCATGATGGATCCTCCGCGCCTGGAATCCAAAGACGCTGCCGATGCAAATGTGTGCAGGCTGGAATCCGGCCTATTATGATCACCGGCGATCACAAAATTAACCGCTTCTGCCATTGCCAAAACAGCGGCATTCTGCAGCCGGGTACACGGGCGGTGGAAGGCGCGGAGATCGACGCTTTGAGCGATGAAGCCCTGCGCGAACTGGTACCGGAGATCTCCGTTTATGCCCGCGTTTCGCCGGAACACAAGATCCGCATTGTGCGGGCGTGGCAAGATCGCGGCAATATTGTTTCCATGACGGGAGACGGCGTCAACGATGCCCCGGCACTGAAACAGGCCGATATCGGCGTGGCAATGGGTATCACTGGTACTGAGGTGGCTAAGGACGCCGCTTCCATGGTGCTGACGGATGATAATTTTGCCACCATTGTTAAGGCGGTGGAAAACGGCCGCAACGTGTATGGCAATATCAAAAAATCCATTAAGTTTTTGCTTTCCGGCAATACGGCAGGCATTCTTTCGGTTTTGTATGCTTCTATTATCGCTTTGCCTGTGCCTTTTGCCGCTGTGCATCTGCTGTTTATCAATTTGCTGACCGACAGCCTGCCCGCAATTTCTCTGGGACTGGATCCCATAGCAGCGAAGTGATGCAGGAAAAACCCGGCCGAAAACGAGCCGATTCTAACCAAAGACTTTATGGTGGGGCTCTTAATCGAAGGCGCCGTCATTGCGCTCAACACTCATGATTGCTTTCCATGTAGGGTTGCATTATGGTGCTGGCATGGCTGCAGGCGCGGCTACGGTCGGCAGTACCATGGCGTTTGCAACGCTGTGTTTGTCCCGCCTGATGCACGGGTTTAACAGCAAAGGCAGATCATCCTGTCCTGTTTCGAAAAGAAATGTTTAACAATCGTTACCTAAATCTTTCCTTCCTGGTGAGCTTTGCGTTGCTCAGCGCCGTCTTGTTGCTGCCGCCGCTGGAACCGCTGTTCAAGGTTGCGACACTGACGCCGATGCTCTATGGCGTGATCATTGGCTGCGCGGCCATGAATGTGGTGGAGATCCAGGTGATCAAAGCAATTCGTACCCATCTGAAGAAGAAACGCTAATGCGGTGCGCCGCAGGCAATGGAAATTTGCGGCGCGCTTTTGCATTTTTTCGGCACCGTTCGCCCGTATGCTGCATAAGGTGAACTACGGGAATGCGTTTTGCAGGCCTGAGAGCAAAGGAGGAATCTACTTTGAATGTGAAACCTGAACAGAACGGCTGTGCGGTGACCGAAGGCAGATTGCCCGGCACGTGCGCGCGATGGCTTTTCCCTTTATCGCCATGCAGACAGAAAATTCTGAGCGTTATGACAGCAGTGAGGCGCTGAAAAAGCGGTACCTTGTTTCCCTGGACTGAATCTTCCCTTCCATGTAGAGATGCAGAGCCGTTTTTCCAACGGTTCCGGCCGCTCTGGCGGAGCTAATGGCTCTGGACTTTGCCATTGACGAACTGGGGCTTTATCTGGACACCCACCCAATGACAGCGAAGCGCTGGAGCTTTTTAATTCCTATATCAAGCTGGCGCAGCAGGGGCGCACGAAATATGAGGCCATGTACGGCCCGTTGGCCAAACAGTATGTTTCCGAAGACGGAAAATACATCTGGATCAATGATCCATGGCCCTGGGAAATTATTGAGGAGGGAAGAAGTAATGTTTGTTTATGAAAGGAAGCTGCAATATCCGATCAAAGATCAAAAATACCAATCCGCGTCTGGCTGCGCTAATCATTTCACAATATGGCGGCCCGGACGGCGAATTGGGTGCGTCACTGCGTTACCTGAGCCAGCGTTTCTCCATGCCTTATCCCGAACTGAAAGCGCTTTTGACCGATATTGGCACCGAAGAACTCGGACATTTGGAAATGATCGGTACAATCGTTTATCAGCTGACCCGCAATCTGACGGAAGATCAGATCAAAACCGCCGGATTTGACACGTACTTTGTAGACCGCACCGCCGGCGTATATCCCACCGCGGCGTCCGGCTTCCCCATAGCGCGGCGAGCATGGCCTGCAAAGGCGATTTGATTGCCGACCTGACAGAGGATCTGGCTGCCGAGCAGAAAGCCCGGGTTACCTACGACAATATCCTGCGGCTGAGTGATGATCCGGACGTCAATGACGTCATCAAATTCCTGCGCGAGCGTGAGATTGTACACTTCCAGCGCTTTGGGAAGGGCTGCGCGTTGCAAAAAGAGAAGATGAACCAGAAGAACCTATACTTTATCAATCCCTCTTTCGACAAATAACCCATCATCTGACCGCACGATTTGTGTTTGTGCAGGGCGCGGCATAGTTTTGCCGTGCCCTGCATATGGTTTTTGAGGTGGTTTTATGTTCATCGTATTGCACGCAAAACGGATTCTCTGTATCATAGGCTTGACTATTCTATTTCTTGGCGGTATGATGATCATAAGCTATCGAACTTTAGTTCCGGTTTTAGGCCGGCGCCAGCAGACATTGCTGTGTCAATGGTCTACATTATCGACGCTGGCCATGGCGGCGAAGATGGAGGAGCCGTTTCGGCTTCCGGTGTGACAGAAAGTACGCTGAACCTGGAAATTGCACAGCGCTTAAATGACGTGCTGTCTTTTTTCTCGGAAAGGATACCGTCATGACCCGTCCTGGGGGAAGGCTGTATACAGTGCCGGTGCCTCTACGCTGCGGGAAAAAAAGCGCTCTGATCTCCAGAACCGAGTGGAGATGGTGAATGGATATGACGGCGCTGTGCTGCTCAGTATTCATCAGAACAGCCTGCCTTCGGTACCATCTGTCCATGGCGCGCAGACGTTTTACAATACAGTTTCCGGAGCAGACCAACTGGCGGAGCAGATCCAGCAGAGTCTGAATCAAACAGTGAACGCAGGCAACGAAAAACGGAGAAACGCATTGATGATACGATCTATCTAATGCGTCAGGTTTTATGCCCGGCTGTTCTGGTGGAATGCGGCTTTCTCTCCAATGCTGAAGAAACCAAGCTGCTGCAGGAGCGGCAGTACCAAACGCGGCTGGTTCTGACGATTGCAGCTGGGGTGCTGCAGGAACCTCCGGAAGAGGCTCGTATGAATACACAGCAAAACACGGAAGAGAACAAGAAAGAGAATGGAGCAGTTATCTCATGAAAACAAAAACTTCCTTTTTACTGTACAGAGTGCGGAAATGAGTTTCCGAAATGGGCTGGCCGGTGCATGGCCTGCGGCGCTTGGAACACCATCGCAGAACGTCCGGCAGAGGCTGCTGTGCGCAGATCTTCCAGCGTCCGAAAGGACAATCGCACCGCGATATCCCTGGGAGGAAACCGCAAAAGCAAGACCCATCACCGAGCTGAGTACTGCTGAAGAGTTACGCTTTGCCACTGGTATGGGAGAGCTGGACCGCGTGTTGGGCGGCGGCGCGGTCAAAGGATCACTGGTATTGGTAGGCGGCGCGCCCGGTATCGGAAAATCCACGTTGATGCTGCAGATCTGTGCACAGCTCTGCAGCACTGGTGATGTGTTGTATGTCTCCGGCGAAGAGTCAGAGCATCAACTGAAAATGCGGGCAGAGCGTCTCCATGTATGCAACAGCAATCTTTATGTACTTTCGGAAACCAATTTATCCGATATACTGAATCTGTCCACGAAAATAAGCCCAATGTGCTGATCATCGACTCTATCCAGACTATGTTCAGCGACGCATTGATACGCCTCCCCGGCAGTATTGGGCAGGTAAAGGAATGCACCATGACTCTGATGCAGTTGGCAAAAGGGGAGGGCGTCACTGTTTTTGTGATTGGCCATGTCAACAAGGAAGGCTCCATTGCCGGACCCAAAGTGTTGGAGCATATGGTGGATTGCGTGCTCTATTTTGAAGGGGATCAGCATATGAGCTTACCGTATTTTGCGGGCGGCGAAAAACCGTTTTGGTGCCACCAATGAAATCGGCGTTTTTGAAATGGCGGATAAAGGGCTGGCCGAAGTGGCTAATCCGTCGGAAACGCTGCTTTCCGGCCGCCCTCAGGATGCTCCGGGAACCTGCGTCACCTGTGCTATGGAGGGCGCACGGCCTGTTCTGGCAGATTCAGGCTTTGATTGCACCAACTGCTTATGCCAATCCCCGCCGTACCAGCAACGGATTGATTATAACCGCAGCGCCATGCTGATGGCAGTTTTGGAGAAGCGGGGAGGGCTGAAAATTTCCAACTGCGATGCCTATCTCAACGTGATCGGCGGCCTTTCTTGGACGAGCCTGCAGCGGACCTGGCGATCATGATTGCACTGGCGTCCAGTTATCTGGATGCACCGGTGGGCAGCGATCTGGCGGCTATCGGTGAAGTGGGCCTGACGGGTGAGCTGCGCAGTGTGCAGAGCATTGGGCAGCGCCTGTGTGAAGTGCAGCGCCTGGGCTTCCATAAATGTGTGGTACCCTGGCAGAAAACTGACAAGCTGACTGGCCTTGACAATCTTGAGCTGATCCGGGTCAAAACAATTGGCCAGGCACTGCAAGCAGTACTTTGAAAATAAAGAAACCCGAAGCCAGGGGCATACGCTCTCCGGCTGCGGATTTCTATCCTGTTTTTATTCCCCATCGTTTGTTGCCGACTCCTGCTTTTTATAACGGCCGATGGGATTGGCGCGGCCGCTGTACGCAGGCCTTCGTTGTCGATATGGGTGTAGATTTGGGTGGTATTCAGGCTTTCATGGCCCAGAACTTCCTGGAGCGTACGCACATCCACGCCATTCTGAAGCATCAAGGTGGCCGCTGTGTGGCGCAGTTTATGAGGCGAATAGCGCTCTGGATCCAAACCGGCGGCGGAGCAAAGTGCGCTTGACCAGAATCTGGATACTGTCTACACTGATCCGCCGATGGTTGCGTGAAAGGAAGAGGGCATCCTGATCTTTGGGGTGAACATTTGTTTCATCCCGAACGGACAGATAATCTTGTATAGCTTGTTGACAGGCAGGATTCAAATATAAAATGCGCTCCTTGTTTCCTTTGCCTAAAACACGCACCGTTTCACCGTTGACATCTTTCAGATTCAGACCGGCCAGCTCCGACACACGCATTCCGCAACTCAGCAGCAGAAGGAGCATACAGAAATCGCGTTCAGCATAGGGACCGCACTGCGTCCAGAAGTTTGACAGCGTCTGGCTCGTTTAAGTAGACCGGAAGCGTTTTGCGTAGCCTGGGAGCGTCAATATCGGCTGCAGGGTTGGATGAGATCAATTCGCGCTTGAGCAGCAGATAGTCGAAAAAAGGAGCGTACAGCGACTAATTTGCGGGCGGGCAGAAACACTTAATCCCATTTGCTTTTTCCATGGCGATCCCGTGCCAACCAGGAGAGAAAAATCGTAAATATCCGCTTTTTTTTTTTATGGCACGGATAAAATCCAGATTGACATCGCGGATTGCGATGTCAGCAAATGGCGTATCCTGCGGCACCAGTTCACGATTCCATTTCACAAAAACGCAGAAACAGGCGCAGATCAATATAATACGCATCTACAGTACGTGTTGAATGATTTTTGATGGTTTCATGGTATTGCAGAAAATCCCGGATTAATTCCGGCGCTTCCAAACGGTAGTCAACAGCAGCCATGGCTTAAATCTCCTTCGTATAAGAATAGCCTGCTTTAATTCGGTTAAATATCAATTTAGCCGAATTAATTGTAGCAAATTAAGAAATAATTGTCAATATTCTTTTTTCATTCCAGGAACTTCCCTATCCGAGCGTTTTTACAAAAACATCCCTTGGCATACCCAAAAAAGATTCCGGTATACCAAGGGACTCTGAGCCGCAGAAAATAGCCCCTTATGGAGCATAAAAACCGCGGATATGAATATAGCGAATACTTTTGTACTGGTATGTGCTAAGCGGACGGTTGTCAGCATCATCACTATGGGCTGCAATCAAAATAGTAGCCGGCGTGACAGGCCGACGCACAGATACGACTAGGCGTATGTTTGTACTGAATGCCATCAAAGGACAGTTGCAGCACGTCGCCCGGTTCAATTTGACTAATGTCCGTATCCTGTCCGGCTGGTCCAACTGATGTCTGCGTGCGTGTTAAAAAAAAATCGAATAAATATGGAACACCTGTCCAGGATGGAGACTTTTCGTTGGGGCTGATATAATACCAGCCAAATACTGGTGTAAAATTCATGATACCAGTACCGGCATAAATGCATTGTGAAGCAAAGTTCGTACAGTCGCCGCCAAGGTTTTCATAATCATAAAACCGCGGGTTCCGGGCGAAAGGCCCACCGATGGGCGTACGCTACGGCGGCTTGTCGGTTGTATGGATATAAAGTCAAAAGGAATACACCTCCCCAGCCCTTTTTTATTGTATGCCTGCACTAGGGCAATGGTGAAGCGTGTCGAAGCGTTTATTTCAAAAGTGGTGACTTTCTTTCTGCAGCTGTAAAGAAATCTCCTGCTGATTCTATCAGCAGGAATTTCCTTAAAACATAACAGACAACAGAGAATCAGCCGTTGCTCAGTTCGTGTGCATGGCCGGCACAGCCCAGTACATCTACCAATTTATGCTTAACCAACTCGTGAATATTGGCGCGGGCTGGCTTTAGATATTCACGGGGATCAAATTTATCGGGGTGCTCGCGGAAGAATTTGCGAATTGTACCGGTCATTGCCAAGCGCAGATCCGAGTCAATGTTGATTTTGCAGACTGCGCTGCGGGCGGCCTCGCGCAGCTGATCTTCCGGTACGCCGATTGCGCCGGGCATGGCACCGCCGTTTTCGTTGACCATCTTCACATAGTCCTGCGGCACCGAAGAGGATCCGTGCAGTACGATGGGGAAATTCGGCAGGTTCTTCTCCACCTCATGCAAAATATCAAAGCGCAACGGAGGCGGAACGAGAATACCCTTTTCATTTGGCGTACACTGCTCAGGCTTAAATTTGTATGCGCCGTGGGGAGGTACCGATGGCAATGGCCAAAGAATCGCAGCCCGTGCGGCTGACGAACTCTTCGACCTCTTCTGGACGAGTATAATGGGAATCTTCCGCCGAAACATTGACATCGTCTTCAATGCCGGCTAAAAACCTAGTTCAGCCTCCACGACCACGCCGTGATCATGTGCATATTCCACAACGCGTCTGGTAAGCTCCACATTTTCCTCAAAAGGTTTGGACGAGGCATCGATCATGACTGAGGTAAATCCACCGTCGATGCAGCTTTTGCACAACTCAAAGGTGTCGCCATGATCCAGATGCAGGCAGATCGGTAAACCGGTTTCAATTACGGCTGCTTCCACCAGTTTGATGAGATAGGTATGGTTTGCATAAGCGCGGGCACCTTTGGAGACCTGGAGAATCAGGGCGCGTCCACTTCTTTTGCCGCTTCGGTAATCCCTGAACGATTTCCATGTTGTTCACATTAAAAGCGCCAATGGCGTAGCCGCCCTTGTATGCTTTTTCGAACATTTCTTTGGATGAAACAAGTGCCATGAAACTTCATCTCCTAATCAATTTGTACTTGAATTTTATCAATATTGGCGCATAAATGCAAGTGTATTTCTCAGATTCCTGTTGAAAAAGCCTATACTTTTTTTCAAAGCATGGTAAAATAATATAAAAGCGAGGTTTTGCAGAAAACGGTTGCCTGCTCCCCCCCTTTTTATGCAGGCGGGCAGCTTTCGTGAGACAGTAAAATTTGGAGGTAATGAGAAAAATGAGCAAATTGAAAGGCGCATGTATCATTGGTCAATCCGGTGGTCCCACATCTGTGATCAACGCCAGTGCGTTGGGCGTGATCGAACAGCACTGAAAAACACTTCCATCACCCGGGTCTTGGGAGCTGAGCATGGTATCGTCGGCGTATTGAACGACCGTCTGTTCGATATGGGACAGGAGGACCCCGCTGAGCTTTCTCTTCTGAAATATACCCCTCATCTGCCTTGGGTTCCTGCCGCTATAAAATGGCGGATCCCGATGTAGACGACACTGATTACAAACGGATTCTGGAGATTTTCCAAAAAATACAACGTGCGCTATTTCTTCTATAACGGCGGCAACGACTCCATGGACACCTGCAACAAGATCAGCAAATATATGCAGAAAGTGGGCTATGAGGTGCCGTGTGATGGGGTTCCCCTAAGACCATCGACAACGATTTGTTCGGTACGGATCATTGCCCGGGTTATGCAAGCGCCGCAAAAGTATATTGCTACGTCCTGCATGGAAGTCTACCACGATGCCCGCGTATATGATACGGGTATGGTCGTTATTATTGAGATTATGGGTCGCCACGCTGGTTGGCTGGCAGCCTCAGCTGCTTTTAGCTTCGGCTTACGGTTGTGGGCCCGATTTGATTTATCTCCCGGAAACGGATTTTGATATGGATCAATTTCTGACGGATGTGGATCGCGTTTACAAAGAAAAGGAAACTGCCTGGTGGCCGTGTCAGAAGGGATTCATTACCCTGACGGCAGCTTCGTTTCTTTGAGGCAAGCACTTCCGCTACAGATGGTTTCGGCCATGCTCAGCTGGGCGGCCTAGCTCCCACTCTGGCCGATTTGGCCAAGACCCCACTGGTGCTAAAGTGCGCGGCATTGAATTGAGTTTGCTGCAGCAGCTGCGCCGCGCATCTGGCTTCCGAAACGGATATTGAGGAATCGTATCTTGCCGGCAAAACAGCTGTGGAAGCTGCCATTTTCCGGCGTGACAGATAAGATGGTCGCTTTGAGCGCGCGTATGAAGACGGTGCATACACCTGCAAGACGAAGCTGCTGGGGCTGACTGAAAGTTGCCAATACCGAGAAAAAAGGTGCCTTTAGAGTGGATTAACAAAGATGGCAACGGTATGACGCAGGCGTATATCGACTATGTCCTTCCTCTGATCCAAGGTGAGCCAGATCGTCCAATGGCAGATTCCCTTCCCGTTTTGCCCGGCTGAAAAAGTATTGGTCAAAAGAATAAAACGGCTCTTGAATCTCCTGATGCAGCAGCATCAGGGAGATTTTCTTTTGTTCGGGCATTTTTTTAGAAAGTACCAAAAAGTCCCGGAGCAATTTTGCTCGACTTTATAATGAAATCAGGAAATTTACGCTTTGGCCGGCTTCTTTCCGCTGCCAATTTTTCTCAAATTCACCCACAGCGGTCCTGCAATGCATACCGAAGAATATGTGCCACTAACGATACCGACAATCAATGCAATGGCGAAATTCTGAATAGAAGGTACACCCAGAATCAGAATCAACACAATGGGATCAGTGTCGTCTACAGACGTATTAATACTTCTGGCCAGCGTTTGTTTAATGCTGCGGTCAGTTACATCGCCGAATATCTTAATATCAGCAATTCCTTTGGTGTTTTTCACGGACGCGATCAAACACAACGATGGGTGGCATTGATCGAATAGCCGAATCGTCAACGCTGCTGCAATAAAGTTCATATTGACCGGCAGCTGGAAAATTGCAAAAATGCCATCATAACGCAAATATCATGGCACAACGTCAGAACCGCAGCTAAGCCGGAACGGAATTCAAAGCGGATCGTGATATAAATCAGGATCAGTACAATTGCCAACAGGGATGCCGCTGACAGCTGCGGCCTTCAAGTCGTCGCCAACCGAAGCAGAAATATAAGTGGTTTCGCCAGCCTGCGCATTGGGGTAGGCTTCCAAATCTGCATTGAACACTGCGTCGCGGGTTTCGCTGTCCATTTCCAGTGTTTGACCAAGACGCCGGTGCCGCTGGAACCTGTCAGCCTGAACCTGAACGGATGCAGCCTGGAATCCTGTAGTCTGGCTGGTGATCTGACGGATGTTGTCCGTCACGCCAGAATCCACGGTGACCCCCAGATCATACGTCGTGCTGACGCCGCCGACGAACTCCGTATCAAAAATTGAACGGACTTGCGCCGAAAAACAGTAGCAAGCGAAACAGGCCAAACCGATACCGGCCAGAATCAGGAGATGATAGCGAAAAATCTTGAATTTCTGCACAAAGCTGAACGTAGACTTCGTAAAATCTTTCATAATTAGTCGGCACCTCCCATCTTCACACCGTATGCCGCCAGGCTCTTAGGCTGATGGTTAGCAAAGGTTTTAAGAATCACACGGGTGATCACGATCATCGTAAAGCATGGACAGGAGCACGCCGATTAGCAATGTTTTGCAAACCCGACGATGGTACCGGTACCCCTGCCACCACAGGCAGCATCGCTGCGATACAAGTTGTGACGTTGGGTGGGAGAACGGAAAACGCATTTTTGTTTTCGGCGTCCATCGCCACGCGAAGCGTGCGGCCCTGCGCGCAATTCTTCCTGATACGCTCGAAAATCACGATATTAGCGTCCACCGCCATACCCAATAATAAGGATGATACCGGCAATTCCCGAAAGCGTCGAATTCAGATGGCTCCAGGAAATAATGTCCACGAAAACCACAGCGAAGAAAATCAGGGAAATGGCCGAAGCCACGCCCAGCACGCGATAATAGAAAACCATAAACAGAATGATGATCAGAATCAAACCGATAATGGCAGCCTGAATACTGGTATTCCAAGAGACTGCAGGCCCAATGTGGCAGAAACGGATTCCATCTGATATTTTGCAGGGAGAAGGGCAACTGACCAGGGCGATCAGCCCCGCCAAGCGGGAAGCGCTTTCCTGCGTTGCATTGCTGCCCAAGGTAATGGACACGTGTTCGCTGTTAATTCCGGTAGAGGCATATTTAGCATCTACATAAAGGCACTGGATAACTTCGTCGTCCATCTAATGGAGATATAGTTGCTGCCATCAGTACGGCTGGCCACCTGCTTTTAGCCTCCAAATTTTTTCTGGCCCTCGGTGCTCAAATCAACATTGACATAATAGACACTAAAGCCCGTGTTGTCCACATCGCCGTAAGCCATGCTGGCGCCGGTCAAATCGTCGCCAGTCAGGGATCACATTGCCGTCGGCATCGACAAAGTCACTTTTGCCGTGGAACCCAGCATTTGACTGCTTTTCCGGATCGTCAATATTGGGAATCGCGACGACGACACGATCGTCGCCGGACAGATATACATCCGCCTCAGTATCCGAAGGTCGTCAAGCGTTCGCGCAGCATCGTCTGCGCAGCCTTCATTCCCTCACTCACCTCGGCTGAAACATCGGCGCCTCCAGATCGGCTGTATGTAATCTCAGCACCGCCGACCAGATCCAGACCGAGGACAACGCCGTCCTTGTTCCGGGATCTGGCAATGCCGAGATTCAAGCCGTTGAAGATCGTCCATGCTCAGCACAATGACCAGCAAGATCACGATCAAGCCAGCCGGACTGTACTTTTTTCATTTTCGAATCTCCCATCACTTATGTTTTCCTTTTGGGGTTCGCCGCACTTGTACTATCGACAAGTACATCTAATTATTATATAGGAAAATAACATAAAGTATTGAAAACTCAAAGCCGTAGTTCCAAATTTATCCCGCAGAAACGCTGTGGCTCGTTCAAGTCTCAGTAAAGGCGGATCCCCTTTGATTTTCAGACTTTCAACGCTGTTGTCAGTTCCGCGATTTATCCCTTTGATTTTCAGAGTCCGCTGTGGCAAAGTCCAAGGCTGCGGCTACATCGTTGTTCAGGAATTCTTCTACCTGCTGCGGACAGCGGCCGATGTAGGATCCGTGCATATGCCATTAATTCTTCCCGGCTCATACCGAATTTCGGATTGGCTGCAATCAAGTCGATCAGGTTGTTGGCCAAGCCCAGCTCCTTTACATTCCGCCTATTTCAGGGACATCCGGCGGGATCTCCGAGCGTAGCCCGCTTATCCTGCCCAGTACGCATCCATCAGATGCTTTTGCTTTTCTCATGAACGGCAGTTCTTCCATGATGTTCTCGATCACCTTCACGAACAATCAAACCGATGCCACGTTGAGATAAATGTTTAAAATGGCATCCACTGCCAAAACGCCTCCGGCACAGAAATCCGTTTGTTGCCGAGTCGTCCAGTGTCCGTTCAAACCACATCAG
>VOFB01002468.1_pt1 | contig 21925 bp, 43 predicted proteins | sample 5384141 | NCBI WGS metagenome assembly VOFB01 (sample SAMN12384721, study PRJNA508395) | human gut metagenome | isolation source: healthy gut A | host: Homo sapiens | reverse complement strand
GCTCTCCCAAGCCGTTTTCCCTGGGGATCCACATCCACCAGAAGGCAGCGCTTTCCCCGCGCGCCGATCGCCGACGTGAGGTTAACGGTGGTGGTGGTCTTCCCCCACTCCGCCGCTTTTGATTGACCACCGCGACGATCTTTCCCATGCTTTCACACACTCCCATAAACGTTTGGACATCCCGACCGGGTTCTGTGCCAGCCTTCTTCGGCGGCGCAATCGAAAATACCTGCGGGCATTTTCTCGCTGTTGCTATTATAGCATAAAGCGTCGATGGGGGAAAGGGAAAACATAAGATTCCTTTCCCAAGCCCCTCTCCTGTCCCCTTAACGGATAAGAAACGCCCTTTCTATGTTTCACATGAAACAAAACCGACTGCAGCAAACTTGGCTGCAGCCGGTTTTGTTCTTATTAATAAATAAGTCCCAATTCCCTTTTGTGTTTCCGGAGTTGGGTTAGATTAAAGCTAATGTGGATTTATTCATTAGGGAACATAAAAGAGACTCCACCAGGGATAGTGGAGTCTCTTGAGATATGTGTCTATTGGCAAATGAAAAGGAGCAAGGCATATTTCGACCGCGCTCTTTTTAGACAGTTCAACAAACTGCTGTTTTTCTATTTGCTCTGTATCAACTTTAAAGAATTTCTTATCGTTGAACTGTTCATTAGTTAGAACTCACCGTTGTAAAACATTGCATAAGAAGTGCACGGGCTTGGTGCCGCCTGCGCCTGCTCTTTTTTGTTTCAATACGGATTGCCCTGAATGGGATATTGTTTTCTACCGCTGTCTGCTCAACTATCGGAACATACTTGCCGTTAAACGGACATTGGTTGGTATAATATAAAACATAACCTTGTTCTTCAATATGTGGGTGCTTGGCTGCTTCTGTAAATCTTGGAACAACCGCATTTTCGTCAAACGGGAGATGCATAAGATTGATTCCTACATCGGATGTATCTGCAACTCTAAATCCCTTACAAATCAAATGCTTAGGGTCCGGAAAGAAATGGCTTCTTCTTCGCAGACGAAAGAATGCAAAGTCCCACTTTTTCCTTTTACCTTACTGTCCTCAATACACTTATTTAACAAATCATTTGAATAGCCGTGTCCTTTGAATGAACCAGACACCCAGAAGCAGTCAATATACATATAGTTTTCTGCAATGATAGGAACCCAAGCATTTTCAGCAGGAATGTACTCAATAAAGCATTTACCTCTTTCTACACTTTTCAAAAAAAACAAGTCCGTCATTAAAGCATTTCATCATCCAATCTTTTTTTTGAAGACACTTGATATCTTTGTTGTTAGAAATCGCACAACAAATATGCTCTTTTTCGATATTCTCCTTTGTTACTTGTATATATTCCATTCCTTTTTTCTCCGTCAAATTCTAATTTGTCTTTATCCATATAGACGCAAAATCTTTTGTAAATGTTTCACATCTATAACTATACAATATTTTCGTGTCTGTTTCAATGTCGGCAATAAAACAGCCCTTCTCTTACCGAGAAGGACTATTCGAGTATTTATTCAGTGATTTCACGTTTTATTCAGCCTATTTCATCGGGAACACTTAGTCGAATTGGGACTTAAATAAAAAGCATCCCCGCAGGATTTATCCGCCGTTTTCTTTCCAGCATTTATGCCGTACAGTTCGCCTTCTGCCGAATGCTGACCGGCGGCTGTCTTTCCGAAAGGGAACGCAGCGGATAGGCCGCCTGTCGGGAAATCCGGACGCGGTATTCAATAAACTCCTCTGTTTCGGTCTTCTCCGCGCTGGCTTCAATACCGGAGCGCCGCATGGTGTCCACCGCATGGTTTACCGTGTTGAGAAAAAGCCGTACATCCGCACCAACGGCATCGGCCTCTGCCGCTGAAGCTTCTCCGGCGGCGTATCCTCTCCCCCGCGCAGCAGATCATCCACTAACCGGTCACTCTGCGCGGCATTCAGCCGTTCCTCTTCCATTTGCTTTCTGGCAAAAGCCCGAAGTTCCGGATCGTTCAGCCGAATCAGGGCGCGGGCATGCCGTTCGGTCAATCCGGCCGCCAGAATCGCCCGTCTTTCCTCCGGCGGAAGACGAAGCAGTCTCAGCCGGTTGGCGATCGTGGACTGCGCGCAGCCCAGCCGGGTAGCCGCGTCCTCCTGCGTCAAGCCGTGGAGTTCAATCAGCCGGCGGATTCCCTCGGCTTCTTCAAAGCAGTTCATGTCCTCCCTCTGCAGGTTCTCCACCAACGCCAGAAGAGCGGACTGCGCGCTTTCCGCCGCCATTTCGATACAGGGAACCTCCCGGATACCGGCAATCTTCGCGGCGCGCAGCCGCCGCTCGCCGGCAATCAGGACCAAGCTTGTCCTCCTGAAAACGAATGGTCAGCGGTGGATCATCCCATTCTCCCCAATACTCTGAGCCAGCTCCAGCAATTTTTCAAGATTAAACTCCCTGCGGGGTTGATCGGGATTCGGACAGATCTCCTTTGTGGGAATCATCAGTATCTGACCACGGCTTTGATACTTCGTCTTTTTTTCCCGTTTCTCCACATAACCGGACACGTCCTTTCTCGGTTTTGCGCAAAAAGCCGCCCGCTTGACGGGATATGCACTTTCAGCATTTCTTTGTGCCTAGTATATCATGGGAGTCTTTACCAGTTTTGTCGAATACCGTTGTCGCTTTTTTCCTTTTTACAGGGGTTGTTTGACGATTTTTGTTGAAACACGGGGGATAAGCCGGGGGGTTGGGGCAACTTTGTCGACAGAAATCAGCAGCCGTTCCAGCGGTTCTTCGGCCCCTTCCCCCAATAACCGGATCTTTTCGGCTCGCCAAAAGCTTCCGCCAAGCAATGCCGCCGCTTTTCCGCCTTCCGGCGTTCCTCTTCCCGTCCGGTCCTTTCATGGCCAGAAACACCCCGCCCGGCCGGACAAAGGGGCAGACAGTATTCGCAGAGCGCCGGAAGGGCCGCTACCGCCCGGGCCGTCGCCACATCGAAGCGTTCCCGCAGCTCCGGCTTTCTTCCGGCCTCCTCCGCCCGGGCGTGGATCAGCGTCACCGGGACGGAAAGCTCTTCACACACCGCTTTCAGAAAAATCAGCCGTTTATTCAGACTGTCCAGCAGCGTTAAACGAATGTCCGGCCGGGCAATCGCCAGCGCGACGCCGGGGAATCCCGCGCCCGTGCCCACATCGATCAGGGACAGCTCCCCTTCCGGCAGGCAGGAAAGGAGGGTCAGGCTGTCCACAAAATGCTTCCGGACAATCTCCCGCGGCTCGGTAATGGCAGTGAGATTCATTTTTCGTTCCACTCTGTTAACAGCGCGGCATACCGGTCGTATTGCTCCAGCATCCGCTCCGTCAGCGCCGCGCCCTGTTCCGCCGCCTGCCTCCGGAGGCTCTCCCGGTCAATTTTTCCTGTCATGTCCGTCATGCGCGTTTCTCCCCCGCTTTATCCTTTTCCTTATCCGTGTGGCTGCTCAGCCAAATCAACAGCACCGAAATATCCGCCGGACTGACGCCGCTGATCCGGGACGCCTGTCCGATACTGCGGGGCCGCACCTTCGACAGCTTCTCCTGCGCTTCCTTTCGAAGCCCGGCAATGCCGGTATATTCCACGTCCCCGGGCAGAAACCGCCCTTCCAGCCGCCGCATTTCGTCGATTGCCGCCTGCTGACGGCGGATGTAGCCTTCATATTTCAGCTCGACCTCCACCTGCTCCACCACCAGCGGATCGAGCGCAGGACGGCCGGCGTCCACGGATTCCAGCGCCGCATAATCCAACTGCGGCCGCTTGAGCAGCTCTTCCAGCCGGACGCCGCTCGCCACCGGCGTTGTTTCATGTGAAACAAGCAGCGCGTTCAGTTCCTCCGTCGGAGAAAGCACCGTCTCCCGCAGCCGTTTCCGTTCCTCCTGCTTCTGCTCCTGCCGGCAGAGGAAATGCTCCCAGCGGCGGTCGTCCACCAGCCCCATCTCCCGGCCGACAGGCGTCAGCCGCTCGTCCGCGTTATCCTGACGCAGAAGAAGACGATATTCAGAACGGGAGGTCATCATCCGATAAGGGATCGGTGCAGCCCTTGGTCACCAGATCATCCACCAGCGTACCGATATAGCTCGAGGCACGGTCCCAGCCGCATGGAGGATTCCCCCGCACCTTCCGGGCGGCGTTGGCTCCCGCGACCAGTCCCTGGGCCGCCGCCTCTTCATAGCCGGAGCTGCCATTGAACTGGCCCGCCCCGTAAAGGCCGGGAAGATCCAGAAATTCCAGCGTGGAATCAAGCTGCAAGGGATCACAGCAATCGTATTCAATCGCATAGGCGGGCCGCATCACCTTCACCTGCTCCAAACCGGGAATGGTGTGCAGAACCGCCAGCTGCACATCCACCGGAAGGAAAGAGGACAGCCCCTGCAAATACATTTCCTCGGTTTTTCAGCCGCACGGCTCGATAAAGACCTGATGCCGCTCTTTATCGGCGAATCGGACGATCTTGTCCTCAATGCTGGGGCAATAGCGGGGACCCACCCCCTCGATTTTACCGCCATACAGCGGGGAACGGTGGAGATTCTCCAGAATCACCCGCTTGGTCTCCGCCGTGGTCCAGGTGATGTGACAGACCTCCTGATTTTCCAGAATTCCTTCCGTTTCAAAGGAGAAGGGCACCACCGGGTCCTCCCCTTCCTGCCGCTCCATCCGGGAAAAATCGATGCTGGATTTCAGCACCCGCGCCGGGGTGCCGGTCTTGAACCGGCGGAGGGCCACTCCCAAAGCCCGCAGCGAACCGGTCAGCCCGGTCGCCGCGAACATGCCGTCCGGACCGCCGTCGTAGGAAACGTCGCCCACAAAAATTTTTCCCTGCAGGAAGGTGCCGGAAGCGATAATCACCGTGCGGGAAAGATAAACCTCCTCCAGCCGGGTAACAAGCTTCCACCCTCCCCTTCGCGGGAAAGGGAAACGACCTCCCCTGATGGATATCCAACCCCGGCGTGGTTTCCAGACGCCGCTTCATATAGGTGGAGTATTCCCGCCGGTCAATCTGCGCCCGCAAGGAAATGGACCGCCGGGCCCTTGCCCCGGTTCAGCATCCGGGACTGCAGAAACGTCGCGTCCGCCGCGCGGCCCATCTCGCCGCCCAGCGCATCCACCTCCCGAACCAGATGGCCCTTCGCCGTCCCGCCGATCGAGGGATTACAGGGCATGTTCCCCACCCAATCCAGATTTATGGTGAATACCGCGGCCGAACAGCCCATCCGGGCGGCGGCAAGAGCCGCTTCGATTCCGGCGTGTCCCGCTCCGATCACCGCCACATCGTAATTTCCCGCAAAGAATTCCATGGTCAGACCAGTCCTTTTCTGTAGATCAACACATTGTTATATTGTCCGCGCCAAAAGCGTAAACCGCCTTTTTATTTTCCACGCAGAAACGGGCGAACACCTCATCCACCACCGCTTCGGTGGCGCGCTCGCCGGTCAGTTCCAGAATCGCGGAAATCGCCCCGTCGATACTGACCTCCACCGCGTCCAGCGTCATCCCCGCCTTCAGCGCATCCAGTCCTTCATTCAAACAGTCGAGACAGAGCGCGGCACAGCGGCGTTGACGTTCGTTGGCCAGCAGCGGTTCGGTTCCATCCATCCCCTGAAGACCCACCGCGTCCCGTACCGCGTCTTGCAGCGCCGCCAACCCATCCCCAGCCTTCGCCGCGGTAATTACAACCCGTGGAAACAGCGACGATATATACTCTTCGTTTATTTTTTTAGACCCAAATCCGATTTGTTGATAATGGCAATGGCATTCGGCCCGGCCGCTTCCTCCGCCATCCGACGGTCGTCCGCCGTCAGCGGACGAGAACCGTCAAATACCGCGAGAACCAGTGCGGCGGTCTCCATCCGGGATTTTGCCCGGCGCACCCCGATGCTTTCCACCTCGTCGTTGGTGGAGCGGATGCCCGCGGTATCCGCCAGTCGGAGCAGAACATCGCCCAGCCGGATGGTTTCCTCCACGATATCCCGGGTGGTCCCGGCAATGGGGTCACAATGCTCCGCTCACAGCCCGCGAGCAGATTCATTAGGGTGGATTTTCCCACGTTCGGGCTTCCCACGATCACCGTGTCGATCCCTTCCCGGATCACCCGGCCCGCGTCAAAGGTGGCGAGCAGTCCCTCCACGCTGTCCCGCGCGGCGGCAAGCTGGGAGCCGAGCGCCTCCGGCGTCAGCTCGGGAATATCCTCGTCCGGGTAATCCACAAACGCGGACAGATTGGCCGCCGCCCCCAGAAGGACACCCCGCACCTCCTCCAGCTTCCGGTAAACCGCCCCCTCCCGGGCGGCGAGGGCGGTCTTGGCCGCCAGCCTTCCGTTGGCGGCAATCAAATCCATCACCGCTTCGGCCCGGGTGAGATCCAGCTTCCCGTTGATAAAGGCGCGGCGGGTGAATTCCCCGGCTTCGGCCGGCCGGGCCCCGCGTCCAGCACCGCCCGCAGGGTACGGCGCAGAAGGTACAGCCCGCCGTGACAGGAAAGCTCCACAACCTCTTCCCCCGTATAACTGTGGGGGGCGCGGAATACCAGCGCCACGCACTCGTCAATATCCCCTTCCGCGTCGTACACCGTACCATAGAGCGCCGTGTAGCCCGGCAGGGCGCTGAGCGACTTGCCCCGCCCGGCCGGACGAAACACCCGGTCGGCCAGCCCCGCCGCCCCTCGCCGGAAAGGCGGATCACCAGCCCGGCCGGGGCCAGCGGGTGGAAATCGCCGCAATCACGGAAGAAGCATTGCTCATTGTATATTCACCTCTATATATTGCAAATCGTATTTTTGTATCCAAACCCGGCTCTTCAAAAGAAGCTGCTGCAAAATGCGCCACGGTGCATTCTGCAACAGCTTCTCTGTCTCGATGGTGCACGGCCCGTCGGAATTTAGTCTTCCTCGTCCTCCTCCGGACGGTCCCAGTTATGCCATACGCTCTGCACATCGTCGTTGTCGTCCAGCATATCCAGCAGTTTCTCCATTTTTGACCGCTTCGGGGTCCTCGATCTGATTGTACACATCGGGAACCTGCTCGATCTCGGCCGAAACAAAGGCATACCCCTTGCCTCCAGATCGTCCCGCACGCCGGAAAAATCGGCGGGATCGGCGGCGATTTCAAACACGTCGCCGTCGGTAGAAAAAAATCGGCGGCGCCGGCTTCAACGCGTCCTCCATCACCTTGTCCTCGTCCAGCCCCTCGGCTTCGATCACGAGAACGCCCTTCTGCTGGAACATATAGCCCACGCAGCCGGTCATCCCGAGGTTTCCGCCGCATTTGTCAAAATAATGGCGCAGATCGCCCGCCGTGCGGTTGCGGTTATCGGTCAGCGTTTCCACGATCACCGCGATGCCGCTCGGGCCGTATCCCTCATACTGGATCGCTTCGTAATTGTCCGCGTTTCCTTCGCCAACCGCCTTTTTAATAATCCGTTCGATGTTATCGTTCGGCATTGTTGGCCTTCGCTTTGGCAATCGCGTCCTTCAGCTTGGAATTGCTGGCCGGATCCCCGCTGCCGCCCTCTTTCACGGCGACGGCGATTTCACTTGGCCCATCTTGGTGAAAATCTTAGCCTTCTGGCCGTCGGTTTTCTCCTTTTTTCGCTTGGATATTATTCCACTTTGTCCCGACATGGAGATTAACAGCCCTTTCGTCTTAAAAATATCCCGGGAGCGGCCTAACAGGCCGCCGCCTTTCAGCGGAAAGCCTTTTTAGTGTAGCACAATCCCTGTGTCTTGGCAAGGCGGGAGCGCCTTTTTTCGGGGAAACCGGTCCCGCACCCGCCGGCCCCCTTTCCCGCAAAGCCGCTTACCCGTTGCCGGATGTCTTCTGCATTCTTTTCCGCAGGGAACGCTTCAGCCGGCGGCCCTCCTCCTGCGGAGGAAGCCCTCCCTCGTCGGCGAATATCGCCGCGCCCGAAAGATCGTAGGTCGGCTCCTTGGAAAGGGAGCGCTGGAATTCTCTTTTTTCAGATCAGCCCGTTCCAGCAGCCAGGCGGGGATCATAAATACCGGCACCAGCGCCATTCCCGCGTGCCTCCAGATCATTTTCCAGGTGCTCAGCCCCGGATCGGTATCATAGGAAGATATCCGCACCGGGAAGGCGCGGCTGAGGTCCAGAGCAATCACCACAATGGCCACCGCGGCGACCAGCGCGGCCGCGATGCCGATATAGCGGCGCTTTTTCCATACGGCAAACAGCACGACGGCCAAAATCATCAGCAGCGTGACGCAGAGCAGCGGCAGGATGCTGTAAACCTCATCCGCCCGCCCGGCGGCGATCAGGCTGGTATTGTTTCCGGTCTGATCCCATAAATCGCCATCACCTGAAAAAGGCGTATATCACCAGAGTGACCCACATCCCTATTTTACAGATCGTTGAACCTGTGCGCATCGTTGGTTCCTCCGTTTCCCGCAACAAGCGTTATGCCTCGCCGCCGTCGGGTTCTCCCGATGCGGAAGCGTCTGCCGCTGTTTCATCCGTAACGCCGGGCTCTTCCACGGCGCCGGTTTCTTCTCCGTCCGGCGCTGCTTCCCCCGACCGTATCCTCTTCCTCCTCATGCGGCGCGCGGGCAAGGGACACGATCCGGGAACCTTCCTCCACCCGCATGACCCGACGCCCTTGAGGGACGGCGGCAGAGGCGAACCTCGTCCGCGCTGGTCCGGATAATAATGCCGTCGGAGGCGATCAGGATGATGTCGTCCCCTTCGTCCACTACCTTGATTGCGGCCACATCCCCGAACTGCTCGGTGTGGTAATTGGTCAGGCCCTTGCCGCCGCGGGACTGGATGCGGTAATCGGTGAGCTCGCTCCGCCGGCCGTATCCGGTTTCGGTCACGGTCAGCAGCAGACCGTTCTCACGGCAGACCGACATGCCGATGACCTCATCCCCCCGTCGAGGGTGAGCGCTTTCACGCCGCGGGCGGTGCGCCCACCACCCGGGCGTCGTTTTCGTCAAAGCGGATAGCCATCCCCTTACGGGTCCGACAATCAGCGTCTGATAGCCGTCGGTCATCCGCACCCAGGCCAGCTCATCCCCCTCGTCGAGGTCAATGGCGATCAGGCCGCTCTTGCGGGCGTTGGAATAGGCGTCCAGCCGGGTCCGCTTAATAATACCCTTGCGGGTAACCATGCAGAGGTACTGGTCTCCTTCAAATTCGGAAACCCGGATCATGGCGGTCACCCGCTCCTCCGGCGCCAGAGGCAGGAGGTTGACCACGTTCATCCCCTTTGGCGGTGCGGCCCCCCTCCGGCACCTCGTAGCATTTGAGCCGGTAAACCCGGCCGCTGGAGGTGAAGAACATCACATAATCGTGGCTGAGCAGATGAACATGGTCTCGGCAAAGTCCTCATCCCGGTGGACATCCCCATGATTCCCCGCCGCGGCGCTGGGACTTGTACACGTCCACCGCCTGCCGCTTGATATAACCGAAGCGGGTCAGCGTAAGGACGCATTCCTCCACCGGGATCAGACCTCAATATCCACTTCACCGGAAACCATCGAAATGGAGGTACGGCGCTCATCGCCGTACTTGTCCCGCATCTTGAGGCATTCGTCCTTCACAATGGCCTTGACCTTATGCTCGTCGGCCAGAATTTCCTCCAGCTCGGCGATCCGGATGCGCAGGGCCTCCAGTTCATCTTCGATCTTCTGCCGTTCCAGACCGGACAACTGGCCGAGACGCATCTTGACGATAGCGTCCGCCTGCACGTCATCGAAAGGCGAAGCGTTCCATCAGCCGTTCCTTCGCCATGGGGGTATCCTTGGACGAGCGGATAATCGCAATCACTTCGTCGATAAAATCGCAGGCGGTTTTCAGCGCTTCCCAGATATGGGCGCGCTCCTTCGCCTTCCGCAGTTCGAACAGGGTGCGGCGGGTGATAACGTCGCACTGGAATTTGATATATTCCTCCAGCATCTGCTTGAGGGTGAGGATGCGGGGCACCCCGTCCACCAGCGAAAGCATAATCACACCGAAAGGTGGTCTGCATCTGGGTGAAGGAGAAGAGCTGATTCAGCACAACCTGAGATTCGCGTCCTTTTTCAGGTCGATAACCACCCGCATTCCCTCGCGGCTGGAGTGGTCCACCACATCCGCAATGCCTTCAATGCGTTTTTCATCCGCCAGCTCGATGATGGATTTCACCAGATTCAGCTTGTTGACCTGATACGGAATCTCCGAGATCACGATACGGAAGCGGCCGTTGTGGTGCTCCTCAATTTCGGTGCGGGCTCGCGACAATGATGCGGCCGGCCGGTTGCGTAAGCGGGCGCGGATTCCCGCGTAGCCCATAATCACGCCGCCGGTCGGGAAATCCGGCCCCTTGATCTTTCCATGATCTCGGCCATGTCCGCGTCGGGGTTATCGATCAGCAGGCAGATGCCGTCCACCACCTCACAGAGGTTGTGGGGCGGGATATTGGGCCATACCGACCGCGATACCGCTCGATCCGTTCACCAGAAGATTCGGAAAACGGGAAGGCAGCACCACCGGCTCCTGCAGACGGTCGTCATAGTTGGAGGTAAAATCCACCGTTTCCTTTTCGATGTCCGTCAGCATGTCGAGGGACATCTTGCTCATTCTCGCCTCGGTGTACCGGTAAGCGGCGGCGGGATGGCCGTCCACCGAACCGAAGTTTCCGTGGCCGTCGATCAGCGGATACCGCAGGGAAAAATCCTGTGCCATTCGGACCATGGCGTCGTATACCGACGCGTCGCCGTGCGGATGATACCGCCCCAGCACCGAACCAACGGTGTCCGCGCATCTTGCGGTACGCCTTGTCCGGCGTCAGGTTGTTTTCATGCATGGTGTACAGAATCCGGCGGTGAACCGGCTTCAGCCCGTCCCGCACGTCCGGCAGCGCCCGGGCGACGATTACCGACATGGAATATTCGAGAAAGCTTTTCTTCATCTCTTTTCCAAGTCGACAGGGATTACCTTGTTCGGTGTATTATTGATTTGCTCTTCCATGGTCAGCCCCATTTCTCCGCAGACATTGTATTGCTGTCAGCTTTTTTCCGGGCGGCGTTGCCGCGGATCGTCCGCCCGGTTTTCCTCTGTGTTTTTCCGTTTACGGATCCTGTCGCGCCCCTATTGCAGAAATTTTTCCAGCAGGGCGGGCGAAGCCTCCTCCGCCGTAAGGGTGGCGACCCACTCTCTCCGCTTTTCCGTACAGGCCCAGATTTCACGCCCTTCCGGGTTTTCCGGACCAGCCCTTCATTCCGGGGAAGCCGTATCATATACCGCAGGTTCCCGATCAGACAGGATGCGTCCGTCAAACCAACGCGGAGCGGCAGCGTCCCTTCCCTTATCTGCCGCGTCTTTCTTCCCCGCAGAACGACGGCCAAAAAAACCGTCATAAACAGGCCGGAGCCGGCCAGAACCATCAGCGCGAACAACAGCGCGTCCGCTATGTAGCTGGGCGTCATCCAGTATTCGTCGGCAAAAGCCCGTCCCAATCATCAGCCCCAGGGAAGCGAACAGCGGCAGTGAAGACAATAACTGGGGAATGTATTCCCCGCAGCCGGGTGATTCCCCGCACAGTGGAAACCGGCTCCATCGGGATTTCCCATTCAAAAACCGGAATGGGCCGCGGTTTTTGCAGCCGGGGAAGCAGATAGCCCTTCCACTCCTTCCGGCCGCCCACCAGCCGGGGCCAGACAAGCTCCCTTACCCTCTGGGCGTCAAACGGGGTCAAGTCCGCCGCGCGCAGAGCGATAAAGCGGCCTTAGCGGTCAAAAAACAGGAACATTTCCGGTGTTTCCAGCGCCCTGAGAATCTGGGAAAAGAAAATCGTTATTCGCCGGTCGGCTGAAACCGATACCATCCGGTCGGCGTAGATTTCCACCGCCCGTTCCTCGCTTTCCCCCTCGTTGAAGCGGATCGCCCTTTCAAGGATACGGCGCTGCTGCCATTGAAACAAAGTCATACCGCTTCCGAAAATCAGCGCGGCAATCAGCAGCAGAATCCCTCCTTCGGGAAAATACCGGCTTTCAGACAAATTAATCAGCATAACAAGAGCAATAAATCCCGCCAGAACGGAGGCAAGAACGCACATAACCGTCCCTGTCCCCCAGCAGGATTTTCCGAACGCTCCACTGCTCCGCTCCGGTCAGCCGCCGGCCGCCCAGTACGGAAAGCGGCTGGTTCGGCATCGGCGCCACGGAAACGGGCGGGCTTCCGGCATAAGGCGTCCCCCGCCGGCGGAACGGCCGTAGACCGCTTGATTGGGATACACGGGAGTGGTCTGCAGCATCAGGATTCCCCTTTCGTTGGACTGAAAAAATCTTTCTTCGGGCGTCTCACCGGCCAGTCATGCGCTGGTTCCGCCGTATTATTTCCGGCCTTTTTCAGGCCGGACGTGCGCGTCCACCAGCGCCCGCAGCTCTTCCATTTGGGGAATGCAGCGCTTGGGAATACGCAGAAAAGAGGTCGGCGTATAAAATTCCACGCTGTCCGGCCTTTCCACCGCCCGGTCGATCGCTTTCCAGACAAAGCGGAGGGTTTCCCCGGCCGGGCCGAACGGATTGTCAGCCCCTGTTCGGAAAACCCGACCCGGATCTGTTCGCTCCCTTCCGGCATAACGTCATAGGAGCGGACCGCTTTCCCCGCGGTCAGGACGTTCAGGGCAAACAGCACGCCGGAAATCAACAGAAAAGACGCAATGCCGACGCCCAGTCCGTTCATCAGGCCGAAAATCAGGCCCGCGAGCAGCGCCAATCCGCTGTAAATCGGCAAAACCTTCAGATAGGATCCTGCCGCAGCGCGGTATCGGTAACAATCTTTACAAAACTCTTCTTTGGTATAGTCCACATCCAGCGCGAAAATCTCGGTTCCTGTTCCTCCGTTCCCCGTTCCTCCGGCGCGGAAATGGGCCCGGTCGGCCAGAAGGAATCATCCGCCCGGTCAGTCTCTGCCGCTGAAGGGGCACCCATTCGGAGCACCGCTCGGCGCACCGTCCGCATTCTCCGGGGTCAGACAGCGGGCGGTCAGAACGATGGCCGGGGTATTCGGCACCAAGCAGAATCATCATATCCCGGGTTTCAATATATGCCGCGTTTTCCCGGAAGAAAATCGTCGTCCGGTTTTTTTTCCTTCACCAATCGGTCGGGATACACCCGCACCAAGCCATAATAAGGAATACCCGTTCAGCACGCTCTGTTCATACGCTTTTTCGGCGTTTTTCCGCACATAACGGGGCATTCCGTAGAAAAGCGAACCCCGGACGCAGCAGAAAGAGAATCAGCAGTACCAGCACCGGGTGCACGTGCGGGCCAGCACGCCGTCCAGAATCATCATCCCCAGACTGAGGACCGCCATCACGGCGAACAGGATAATCTGTCCCTTTCGAAAGCGGAGCAGTCCCGACGTCCGGGATACCTCCTCGTTGAAGCGGATATATTCCTCGTTCAAATCCGCCGGGAAGGCGGCCAGACAGCCGTCGTCCGGCATGCGGTCCACCGGAGCGTCGTCGAGAAAACGGTGGAGGGACCGCCGGCGCTTCTTCCGCGGAAACCGGTTCCGTCGGATAAGGATCGGCCGTTTCCCGCGTGATAATCCGCTTTCGGCTCTTTATTCGTCATCGGTTCCAACTCATCAAATGGATTCTTCCAGGTTCCTGTCGTCCATATGCCGTCCTCCTTTTCCCGCAAAGGGCTTTCCCCGGCGCTACATCTTTCCATGGTTTTATTTTCTTATTCCGACCGTTTTCTCCGGCAGAAGAGAAGCAGCCGCTCCTCCTTCCCCTCAAGCAGCCGTTTGGGAATCGCAAAGCGGAATTCCCGTCCGTAAGTAATCAAAAACAGGGACGGGGTTTCCGTCCATTCCGTAATACAGCGGAGAGGGAGGTTTCCTTCCATCCGGCCGTTTTTCACCATCACTGTTCCTTCCGCCTTCCCTGAAAACCGGTAGGCGGTAGCAAAACGAGATCCTCGTTCCGGTCATATTCCCGGGCGGCGGCCGCCCGGCTGAACATCGGTGCAAAAACGCCGTTGTAGCAAACCAGAAAAATTCCCAGCACAATCAGGCTGAACGCCGCTGAAAAGGAAAGGGATATCCGCCCGCCAAAGAAAACGCCGGCAATTCCTGAGCGCTGTCAGTACGGCGCCGGCGGCGAGCAGGGCGTTCCCCTGTCCCCGGCTGACCGCACGCCGATGCTCCGCGGCTGCTTCGCAGTATTCCTCTCTTGTCACCAGCACGCTCAGGGTAAGCTCCGTTGTCGGTTCCATCCGGGTCTCTCCTTTCCGTATTGTCCGCGCATCCTTTTTCACCGGTCAGAAAATCCAGCTTCGCATCACCCGGCGGCGGCGGACGAAGGTCGTGCGCAGAAATTCCAGCAATTCTTCCCGCCGTTCCGGCGGCAGACAGCGCTTGGGAAGGATGAGCAGCCGTCCGATTCTCGTATAAATACAAGCAGCTCCGGCGTTTCAATACATTCCCCGATCAGCGCGTACTGGTCGTGAAGAGAAAGCGACGGGGTTTTTGTCACCGCATAATCGGCGTAAAGCCACAGCTCGGCGTCCTCCATCAGAGCATGGTAGGTTTCATAATCCTTCGCAGCACGGCGGCGGATGCGCTGCGGCTCCAACCGGAAGATATACAGCAGCATCGCCGGACAGCACAAACAGAGAAACAACGGCGTCACCGCCGAAAAAAAGCTAAGGCGGCTCCAGTCAAAAACACAGGCCGAGGGCCAGCAGAACGGCGGCTCCCACCGCGAAAAAGGGAAGCCCCCGCGGGAACCCTTCCCGCCGGGCGGCCAGCAGCGCGGCGGCCCGTATATTCCTCCGCCGTTACCGGCAGGGCAAAGCGCGCCTTCGGTTCATTTTCCCGGGACATCGATGCATCCTCCCCGTCAGGGCAATCCCGCATTCAGTGAATGCGCGGCGTTGCCTCGGAATTTGTCATTGGCTTTTTTGTATTTCCGGCCGGAACTTTTCCATCAGAAGAGCCCATCCCCTGTCGTCGGTCGACCGGCGGGAATGCCGATCAGCTCTCCGCCGATCTCCAGCACCAACAGCGTATCGTCCGCGGTTGCCCGGCATTCGCCGTAGGATACGGCGCTTTGCCGTTCCCGGCCGAAAACCGCTTCTTCCGCATACAGCGCCAGATGGATTTCGTCCCCCCAGTTCCGCGAGCAGCCCGGCCTCGTGCTTCATCCGGAAGGGCGGCGTTATCCAGATTGCCGCCAGAACCAGCAGCGCGGCTGCGGCAATCCCCAAAGGCGCGGGGTCCTTTTTTCATCCAACACGAACGCAGCAACGCAGTTTACCGCGACGAGAAGCAGAAGCGCCGACTGGATTCCGTTGCGCAGCCTTCCCGCCCGGCGGGTTCCCCGCATCAGACAGGCATAAATCTCCGGTTTTTCCAGCCGTACCCGCAGCTGGAGAAGAGGCGCTTCGCTATGCTCGTCCATTGGCCGTCCGGTCTCCTTAAATATCCAGATTCATCACATATTTGGCGTTTTTCTCGATAAATTCCTTCCGGGGCTCCACCTTATCCCCCATCAGGATGGTGAACACTTCATCCGCCGCCGCGGCGTCCTCCAGCTCCACCCGCAGCATGGTACGGAAAGCGGGATCCATCGTGGTCTCCCAGAGCTGCTCCGGATCCATTTCACCAAGGCCCTTATATCGCTGGATATCGGCGTTTCCGCCCAGCTTCCGCGATATATTGATCCCGCTCTTCGTCCGAGAAAGCGTACCGGATCTGTTTTCCCCTTGGATACCTTTGAACAGCGGCGGCTGGGCAATATACACGTGTCCTCTTCCACCAGCGGCCGCATATAGCGGAAGAAAAACGTCAGCAGCAAGGTCCGGATATGAGACCCGTCCACGTCGGCATCCGCCATGATAATGACCTTGCCGTACCGGAGCTTGGAAATGTCGAAATCATCCCCGATGCCGCATCCCAGCGCGATCACGATCGGCACCAGCTTCTCATTGCCGTATACCTTGTCCAATCGGGCCTTTTCCACATTGAGCATCTTGCCCCACAGAGGAAGGATAGCCTGAAAGTTCCGGTCCCGTCCCTGAATGGCGGAGCCTCCTGCCGAGTCGCCCTCGACGATATACAGCTCGGTGCGTTCGCTGTCGTTCCAGATGCAGTCCGCCAGCTTTTCCGGCATCCGGGTGGAGGCAAGACCGCTTTTTTTTCGGGCGAATTCCCGCGCGCGCTGGGCGGCCTCTCTTGCACCCGGGCGGCGTTGATGGATTTTTCCAGCACGCCGCGGGCCACCGAGGATTTTCCTCCAGGAAAATCCCAGCTTTTCGTTCATCAGCGTATTGACCAGAGTTCCTATCGCGGTATTTCCCAGCTTGGCCTTGGTTTGCCCTTCAAACTGCGCGTCCTTTGAGCTTAACGCTGATGACCGCCGGTCAGTCCCCTCCCGCACGTCGTCGCCCTTCAGGCTGGCGTCGCTGTCCTTCAGCATTCCATGCTTCCGGGCATAGTCGTTGAAAATACGGGTGATTGCCGTCTTAAAAGCGGTTTCATGAGTACCGCCGTCCACCGTATGGATGTTGTTTGCAAATGAAACGATATTTTCGTTGTAGCTGTCGTTATACTGCAGGGCCACCTCCGCGATGGAATCCCCGTCCTTCAGCGCGATGTGCACCACCTCCGGATGGAGAACGGCTGTGACCGCGCGTCTTGTTCATGAATTCCACAAAGGAGGAAATGCCGCCTTCATAGCAATACTTCTCCCGTACAGGGGCTTCCCGGCGTCATTGCGCAGGTCGTTGAGAGTTGATGGTCAGGCCCGCGTTTAGGAAAGCCTGTTCCCTCAGCCGTTTCTGGAGAACGTCGTATTCGTATTCGGTGGTTTCGGTAAAGATTTCGGCGTCCGCCTTAAAGCGAATCAGGGTGCCGTCATGGTCGGAGTCGCCGATCACGGTCAGATCGTTTACCGGCACGCCCCGTTCTAACCGCTGAGCAAACACCTTGCCTTCGCGGGAAATCTCGACCTCCATCCATTCCGACAGCGCGTTCACCACGGAGGAACCGACGCCGTGAAGGCCGCCGGAAACCTTATAGCCGCTGCCGCCGAACCGTTTGCCGCCGGCATGAAGCACCGTCAACACCACCGTTACGGCGGGCAGCCCCACTTTTCCTGGATGCCCACCGGGATGCCACGGCCGTTGTCCCGCACGGTTATCACATCGCCGGGCAGAATCTCCACCTCGATATGGGTGCAGAAGCCCGCCAACGCTTCATCGATGGAGTTGTCCACAATTTCATATAACCAGATGATGCAGGCCCTGGGGCCGGTGGGAGCCAATATACATGCCAGGCCGCTTGCGGACTGCCTCCAGTCCCTCCAATACCTGGATTTGGCTTTCGTCATAGGGCTGATTGTCCACCGCCCCAAAATTCTCGACAGCGTCCGATTGTTTTTGATTTCCTGTTCGTCCATGGGTCAATCCTCCATCTTTTCAGGCGTGGTTCTGTTTGCTCGGTTTCCCGCATAGGAATGGGACAAAGCCTGTCCTCAGCCCGGCAGGACGCCGCCCTCCCACGCCGTGCTGCGGCGCAGCAGGGTGGCTGTCGGACAGCTGGGAGATATACACGGTTTCCGTCCGTCCCTGTCCCGGGTGATGACAGGATCGGGGCAGCTCTTCCGAAACATTGACCACCGCCCTTTTTTCGCCTCGGCGAGAAAAAACGGCGGGTGGGCTGAGACTGGTGGTGTTTTCCAGATCGAATACCCCAATGACCTCGTTAAACCGGACCACCACTTCCTGTCCCAAATGCAGATACCCATCCTGTTTTCCGCCCTTTTCCTCGGTCATGGTTTCCCGATGCTCCAGGCCCGGCTGTTTCGGTTGCCGGCGGTCCCAGCCGCAGGACGGTGCCCGGTTCACAGCAGGTGATGAATAACCTGCCAATCCTGGATGCGGTTGAGTATATAATCCTGGCGGGAGGCGTCCAGCTCGCTCATCACGTCGTCCAGCAGCGCCACGGGCTTTTCCCCGGTGGCTTTTCCAACAGCCCGCCTCCGCCAGCTTGAGTGCCAGGGCCGCGGACCTTGCTGCCCCTGAGAACCAAAGGCGCGGGCCGAATCCCTTTATTGATCTCGATAATCAGATCGTCCTGGTGAGGGCCGGCGGTGGTGAATCCCGCCGCCTGGTCTGCCCAGGCGCGGCGGCTGCACAACAGCCGATACAGCGCTTCCGTCCCCTCCCGACCGACCGAGAGTCCGTTTCTCCGCACTCCTCCCCGCCCTTCGATAGAAAGGAGAGAATCTTTTGCCGCCGGAAAGCCCCTGATACAGCGCCCCTCGTGCTGCCGCCGCCAAACGGTCTGTGTAGCGACGGCGGCGGCGATAATATCCGCCCGCCCGGGCCAGCTTCTGATCCCACACATCCAGCAACCCTCCGCCCCCAGCCCCAGAGGGCCGTTTTTTCAGCAGGGCGTTGCGCTGGGCCAGGGCCCGGTGGTATTCGGACAGAGTGGTAATGTACCCGACGCAGCTGACAGTAGGCGGCATCCAGAAACCGACGGCGGGCGTCCGGCCCTTCCTGCGTACCAAGGACAGGTCCGCCGGAGAAAAAGACCACAGCGCAGAACTGTCCTCGCCAGCCGGGAAGGTGACGGCTGAACCACGCCGTTGAGCACCGCCTGACGGCGGCGGACAATGGTCAGTTCCGCTTCCTGGACCCGTCCCGCTGCCTCAAAGGTGAGAATCAGGTAGGCTTTTTCTTTCCCCGAACCCCGGCAGAAGCCTCGCTGTCCCGGGAACCCCGGAAACTTTTGCCGCCGGTAAAAAGCCACAGGGCCTCCAGTAAATTGGTTTTCCCTGGGCATTGTCCCCGTACAGAACATTGACCCCGGTCACCGGTGTGTCAAAGCGTACCGCTTTGCGATTGCGGAAGCCCTCAAAGCGCAGCTCCCGGACAATCATGGTTCTTGCCTTTGTGAAACGGCATATTCTGTTTTGCTGTCCAGCAGACGGGCCCTGTCACCGGGACGCAGCTTTTTTGCCTCTCTGCAGGCATACCTCATCGTTGACCAGCACCCGTCCGGACTGAATCAGCACCTTGGCCTCCCCGCCGGTGCGTCGGCGGCCCCGCCAGTTTCAGCAGGGCGTCCAGCGGATCCATTCGGTGACGATGGGAACGGACTGACAGGTTTCTTGTTTCACATCTTCCACCCGTTTTCCCTTATTTTTTCAGCCGGACAGGCAGCACCAGGAACAGAAGGATTCTCCTCGGGGGAAGCACCTTCATGGGCGATAAGGCACCGCCCAGCTCAATGCGGACCTCATCCGTCTCGGTATTTTTAGCGCGTCCAGCAGAAAAACGGTTGTTGAAGCCCATTTCCTCGCTGTCCCCTCGATTTTGGCGGGAATCACGTCGTTGACGCTACCCAGTGGGTGGTGCAGGAGATCTGAATCTCATCGTCGTGGAAATCGCATACCAGTGGGGATTTGATGCGGTTTCGGACTAGGGAAGCACGCCCAACGGCATCAATAAGACCCCTGAGTATTCGCCAGACTGATGGTGGTGGTCACTTGCTGTGGATGGCCTTGCGATAAGGAAGAAATTCGCCGTCCAACAACCGCGAGACGGCATAGCCGCTCGATTTCATCATCACAAGTGCCGGCGGCCCACCGCCATGGACATGGGGGGTGTCAGTCGTCGGAGAAAGTTTGAGCACACTCATTGAGGGTTTTGCCCGGCACCGAAGGTGGCCGTTCGTTCTGGTATTGGCTCGCACCGCATCGCTAGCCGGGAGCCGTCCACTGCCACCAAGCGCACGCTGTCCTCTGCGATTTCAAACTGTACGCCGGTAACGGGGCGAAAGGTCGGTTTGTGCCACGGCAAAATGGTCTGGCGGACTGCGCCGCGCAGCAGGCCCGCAGAGTGAAGGCGGCTCCGTCGGGGACGGTAATCTCCATATTCCGTAGCCGACAAGCCGATAATGGTGAATTCCGCTTGTCCGCTGGTGATGAGGGTATTGTATTTTTTCATCGCAGGACAACCGTACTTGGGTCGTCGGGAAGATTTGCGCACGATTTCGCCAAAGAGCTTGGGCAGATACGTACGATTTCACCCTGCCTGCTCACCTGGGTCATGGTGGTGGACGCCTAAATCCAGATCGTAGCCTGCCAGAAATAGACGATCCGGAGGTGTGCAGAAGCACGCCTCCAGTGAGGGGAAGAGGGATTTGCCGGAGACAGCCCGCTGGACGTTATTGACAGCGTCCAGAAGGGCCTGACGGTCGCAGACGAATTTCATTTTGGTCACACCGGTTTCCTCTTTCTTTTCCAAAAACATACTTTTTCTTTTCGTAGTCTATAGTAGGGGCGGGAAACGGGGAAAACCGTTTTTCCGCTTGCCAGCGTCTTTTTTCGGTTTTTTCTGCGGTGGATTTCGTGAGAAAAATTTGGGAAAAGTGGAGATGGCTTTTTTTCTTTTCACAGCAGAGGGGAAGGAGGTGAGAAAAAGTGGAAAAACTGTGTGGAAAAATCCTCCATTTGTCGGGCGGAAGCAATTTTTTTTTTCACGGGTTTCAGGGGAAAGGAGGAAAACCGGAGGAAAAGCTGTGGAAAGAAGGAGGAAAACCGGCGAAAGGGGAAATCCGCCCACTCTGGAGGAAGCTCAAAGGGGCGATGTGGAAAATCAGGACTCGCTAATATTTTTGACGATATCGGATACCATGCCTTTAAAAGGGGTTCTTTTTCCATGCGGGACTCCACCTTTGGATAGCGTATACGATGGTGGAATGGTCCCGGGTGCCGAATTCCTGTCCGATGGATTTCAAGGGCATACCGGTGATGGTGCGCACCACAGGCCGCCACCTGCCGTGCCTGAGATGGAGCCGACCGTTTGGTGGATCGGATATCCCCGAGCCACGTCTCATGGTACGGGCCACTTTTTCATTGATGATGCGCTCCACGGGTCACGGAACCGGCTGGCTGTCGTTGCGGATGTCCCGGATGGCGTTCTGCGCGGGATGAGGGTAGGCTGCTCCCCTTCCAGAAGAGGTTTGAGCTCCGCATACATTTGACCGCACCCTCCAGCTGACGGACGTTGCTTTGAGCTGAGTGGCGATGTATTCCGCAATGTCATCGGTGATGGCCAGCTCCAACAGCTGGGCCTTGCGCTTGATAATGGCGATTCGGGTCTCCAGATCCGGGGCTGGATATCGGCCAGAAGGCCCATTTCAAAACCGGGTGCCTGCCGGTCTTCCAGCGCGGAGATTTCCCGGGGCGGCCGGTCGGAGGTGAGCACGATCTGCTTGTTGGCCTGATGCAGGGCGTCGAAGGTATGGAAGAATTCCTCCTGTGTGGAGACCTTGCCGGCGATGAATTGAATATCGTCCACCAGCAGCACGTCCACCTGACGGTATTTTGCCCGGAATTCCGGCGTGGTGCCCGAACCGATGGCTTCGATCAGTTCGTTCGCAATGTATTCGCCTTTGGTATAGATGATTTTGACCGCCGGCGTGTGGCGCTTTACCTCGTTGCAGATGGCATACAGCAGGTGAGTTTTACCCAGTCCGGAAGCGACCGTAGATAAACAGGGATTGTAATATCCCGCAGGCTTGCTGGCCACTGCTCGATGGGCGGCGTGGGCGAATTTGTTGGAGGAACCCACAATAAAATTTTCAAAGGAATACTCGGTAGTCGGAGCTTTTTTGTCCGAAAAGGTTAGCCGGGGCCCGGTTCCTGAAGGGGAACCGGGATATCCGCAGAGGAGAAACCGGCGCGAAGGGGCGCTGTCCTCCTCCGACAGGATTTTCAGCCCCAGTGGAATGCCCCAGCACCTTTTCAAATGCTTCCTGCAGGCGGGCGGCATAATGCTGGGAAACAATTTTCCGCTGAAAATTGGTGTGTACATTTACCACCACTTCCCCGTCCTCAATGGTGACGGGATGGATGCAAGAGATCCAGACATTATAGGCGACCTCGAGCAATAC
>VOFB01001329.1_pt1 | contig 21928 bp, 24 predicted proteins | sample 5384141 | NCBI WGS metagenome assembly VOFB01 (sample SAMN12384721, study PRJNA508395) | human gut metagenome | isolation source: healthy gut A | host: Homo sapiens | reverse complement strand
TGACTTTTTTCTCCTACTCGCTTCCTTCACTACGCTAAAGGGCAGGAACTCGCTACGCTCAAACAGCCTGCCCTTCTTAACGCTCCGTTATGGGCGCTCGCCTGACGGAGAAAAAAGTAGGCCGGGGAACCTGGCGGGGTGGGTGTTGCTGCTTGAATGTTGTAGAGTAGGTTTGTGGGGAAGCTGTTCTGGATAGGGTTGTGGGGGGAGCCGTGCGATATGTCTGATATTGCTTTGGTGAGTTGCTGTTATATCGTTAATAGTTTTATTATATATTGTTCTGCTTTGCTATATTGAGTCGTATAACGTCTGCGACTTTTATATAGCAAAGCTTTTTTATAAGGGGTATAAACCTTTCATAAGTCTCTTTATACTACATAGGCTACATCGGTTATCATTCTATTAGCCTTTTATTCTATGTCCTCTTTTTATATGGTGAGTTTTTTAATAATAAAGCTTCCCACATTGTAAGGCTTCCACCCGCAGGTCTTCCGGCCTCGTTTTTCCGGCGTCAAGCGCAGGTGGTTTCTCCGGCGTTAAAAAGGGCAGACTGTTTGAGCGTAGCGAGTTTCTGCCCTTTAGCCGGAGGAAGCACCGGAGTAGCCGGAAAAACGCAGCCTTGATTCTTTCTTTTTGGTTCTTTTTCTTTCGTATCAAGACGAAAGAAAAAGAATATTCAGTAACTTTACCGAAAATTGGAAAAGCATGGAAAATAATCCGGAACTGCAGCTTGCTTGGCAGTTCATTGAAAATACAGGCACCCATTTATTTCTTACCGGAAAAGCTGGAACCGGGAAAACGACATTTCTTAGACGATTGAAAGAACATACGCCCAAACGCATGGTCATATTGGCTCCGACAGGGATTGCAGCTATCAATGCGGGCGGCGTAACGATTCATTCTTTCTTTCAGTTGTCTTTTGCTCCTTTTGTGCCCGAAACAACCTTTAATTCTTCCCAGACACATTATCGTTATAGTAAAGAAAAGCGGAATATCATCCGTAGTATGGATTTGCTGGTGATTGATGAAATCAGTATGGTGCGTGCTGATTTGTTGGATGCGGTGGATGCAACTCTGCGGAGGTATCGCGATAGGGAGAAACCTTTTGGTGGGGTGCAACTGTTGATGATTGGAGATTTGCAACAGCTGGCGCCTGTCGTGAAAGACAATGAGTGGGAGTTGTTGAGAAAGCATTATGAGACTCCTTATTTCTTTGCAAGTCATGCATTGAAAGAAACGGCATATATGACGATTGAACTCAAGAAAGTATATCGTCAGAGTGATACGTTCTTCCTTTCTTTATTAAATAAAATTCGGGAGAATAAGGCGGATGATGAAGTGTTGAATGAACTGAACCGTCGTTATCAGCCCGGCTTTCAGCCGCAGAAAGAAGAGGGATATATTCGTCTGACGACACATAATAATCAGGCACAGAGGGTTAATGATTGCGAACTGGCATCGTTGCCCGGCAAGGCGTATCATTTTAGTGCCGAGATAGAGGGGGATTTTCCTGAATATTCGTATCCTGCGGATAAACTTCTGACAATTAAGGAGGGAGCACAGATAATGTTCCTGAAGAATGATCCATCGTCCGAGAAACGGTATTATAACGGTATGATTGGTGAGGTGGTAGCGGTTAATGAAACGGGTATTGTGGTGCGTGGTAAAGGGGATAGATCCGAATTTCAGTTGTTGCCGGAAGAGTGGGGGAATTATAAGTATGTGCTGAACGAAGAAACGAAGGAGATCACGGAAGTGATAGAGGGGACGTTCCGCCAGTATCCTATTCGTTTGGCGTGGGCTATTACGATACATAAGAGTCAGGGTTTGACGTTTGAACGTGCTATTATTGATGCACGGAATTCCTTTGCACATGGACAAACTTACGTGGCTTTGAGTCGTTGCAAGACGCTGGAGGGTATGGTGTTGGAGTCTCCTTTGCGCAGGGAAGCCATAATAAGTGATGCTACGGTGGATAATTTCACCAAAGCGGTGGAGCAGAATAAGCCGGGCAGCCAGCAGTTGAATGATATGCAAAAGGCGTATTTCTTTGATTTGTTGAGTGATTTGTTTAATTTCTATTCGATCGATCAGGCTTATAAACGGTTGCTTCGTCTTATGGATGAGGATTTGTATAAGCTCTTTCCGAAGCAGTTGGCTGAATATAAGGCGTTGGCTCCCCATGTTAAAGAGAAGATTGTGGAGGTGTCTCAACGTTTCCGCAATCAGTATACCCGGTTGATACATGAGAGTGAGGATTATGCGGCGAATGAGGAGTTGCAGGAACGGATTCGTTCCGGTGCCGGATATTTTCATAAGGAGTTGGAACCGGTTCGGGCTTTGTATGATAAGACTAATATGCCTCTTGATAATAAAGAGTTGAGAAAGCTGTTGGCAGAGCGTATGCAGGCGCTGGATGATGCGTTGTGGATTAAAGAGTCTTTGTTGGAAGCTGTGTCTACAAGAGGGAAGTTTGCTATCACGGATTATTTGAAGTTGAAGGCTAAAGTAATGTTGAGCCTTGAAGATGATTCTACGTCCTCCGGTTCTTCGAAGGCTTTGAAGGAGAAGAAAGAACGTAAGGAACGGAAAGATCGTACACGCAGTGCTGAAAAGGTAAAGGTGGAAGTTCCTACGGATATTCTGCATCCGGAGCTTTATCGTGCCCTGTCTGAATGGAGAACAGCCAAAACAAGGGAGATGAATGTTCCTGCTTATGTGATTATGCAACAGAAAGCATTGATGGGAATTGTGAATCTGCTACCGGATAGTCCAAGAGCTTTGGAGGCGATACCTTATTTTGGAGCGAAAGGAGTAGAGAGATACGGGCTTGAGATTCTGGGTATTATCCGCAAGTATATGGCGGAGAATCAATTGGAGAGGCCGGAGATAACGGATATGTTAATCTCCTCCGGTAATAGCGATGATACAGTAAGGCAACGAAAGACGAAGCTGCAGAAAGAGGCAGAGAAACAGGAGAAAGAGGCGGAGAAGGAGAAAAAGAAGGAGGCGAAGAAAGATACGAAGTTGGTTAGCTATGAAATGTTCCGTCAGGGAATGAATATAGATGAAATAGCCAAGGCTCGTGATTTGGTATCCGGAACCATTGCCGGACATCTGGAGCATTATGTCCGTTCGGGAAAGATCAAAGTGGAGCAGGTGGTGAAAGCTGAAAATATAGCGAAGATTCGCAAGTATTTGGATGAACATGAATACATGGGAATATTCGCTATAAAGGTAGCATTAGGAGACGCTGTCTCCTATGCTGATATCAAGTTTGTATTGGCTGTTTCCGGGCATTAATAAATAAGGTTATTATTCCCGGACAGGGTTAAAGATTACAGAAGAAAGAAACGAAAACGGGAACGCTGATGTCAATCAGAATGCCGTGCAGGATGGCGATGGGAATCATTTCTTTTCCTGAATATCTGGTGATGGAAGGCAGCAGTACATCCATCGAATTGACTCCTGCTGCTGAAATAGGAGCGAGTTTCCCGAAGTACTTCTTGATGATTGGAGTACCAAGAAGTGCCATCATCTCACGGAAAATATTAGTCAGTAGGGCAATGGTTCCCAGTTCCGTAGCCAGTTGCAGTCCGATAGACGGTTCTTTGAACTGGGTGATAAGAATGGAAGAGAGTGAATAGTAGGCAAATCCGCTTCCTACTGCCATACAGTCGAACACGCTCCATTGACGCAATAGCAAACTTGCCAGGGCGGAGAATAACAGCGTACCGATGATTGTTCCCAACGGAATTAGTAACATTTTAGGGTGCAGGTGTGAAATGATGGCTTTCAGATTCTTGTTGGAACCGATGCTAACTCCTACTTGTAACATTAGCGCATAAAGTATGTACATGGAAACTGTGTGCGTATCGAATTCGAACTTATTGAGAGCTCCCATGATACAGCCTACACAAAAGAATAATATTACAATCAGACTTCCTTTCATTGTTCGCCTCCTTTCTGAAGAATAATTGTAGTACCAGCCGGGCAGCAATCAGGCTTCCCAATACACCCGATACAGCAAGAACAATGGCTTGCCATCCGAACTTACCAAGATTGTTCACAATCAGGCTATTAGAGCCGATGGATACTCCGAGGATAAAGAGTAACAGGAATATTGTAAGAGAAATCGTCTTTTCTGTCTTCTGTAAAATACTCCAGTTACGCAATACATAGCCGATGCCGATTCCTAGAAACATGGTAGATATAATAGAAAACATATTGTATATATTTTGGGTTAGGTTAAACTGATGATTGACAACACACAAAAGTAATTTTCAAAGAAGATATTACATCTACTTGAAAATCAGAAAGGAATACTGCTATGGCTAACAAAACAAGTCAGCAGGTAGTTCCTGTAAAGAAATAGTTGGGAAATTTAGATGAATCCACTGAACCAATGCACATGCACGCAACAAGACTTACAGAAAATAGGTATTCCTGCAAGAAAAAGAGTAGCGTTATGTAATTGTAATGTTTGATTCATCATTGGTCTTCTTTTGAATTTGGTGCAAAGATAGTTATTTATTGTATATTTTCAAAATAAATAAATAAATAAAGAGAAAGGATATAACGAGATAGATGGTTGTAAAAAGTTGGTTATGTGCTCTTTCCCTTATAATTTATCCCAGTTCACAAGAATCTCTTTTAACTTTTGGGGCCTGTATCCGAGCATTGTCCGGTTTATCAATACTCATCCCACTGAAGCGGGGGACGGGGAGTCTTTCATTTTTTTTCTGTCGTAACAGGATGAATGAGCGTGCGGTTTAATTTCATGTAGTCTGCTACCTGATAAGCTATTTCTGCAATAGTCAAACATTCGTCACCACAGATATGAAAGATTCCGTTGGTCGTATTTTCTATCAGGCGTTGTATCCCGTCTGATAGATCTCCTACAAAAGTTGGCGTGCGCCATTGGTCGGATACAACACGAATCTCTTGTCCGGCTTTCAAACGGTTCATTACTAATTGAACGATATTTCCATGCTGTCCGGGTAGTGCCTTTCCATACACAATCTCTACACGTGCAATGGCATAATTACTACAAATATCTGCCACTTTCTCTTCTCCTTTCCATTTGGTGAATCCGTAATAGTTGACAGGAGCGGGGAGTATTTCTTCTGTATATAGCTGTCCGGTTCTCTCATTTATCTTTCCGTCAAATACGAAATCAGTGGATAAATGGATAAAACGGCTTTGGTATTCTTTGCAAAGGTGTGCCAGTTGTTCTACCGCGGTAACGTTTATGAGGTAAGCCTCTTCATGGTGTGTTTCACAATAATCGGGAACAGATAAAGCGGAACAGTTGATAACTACATCCGGACAAATTGCTTTGAACAACTCTTTTACGGACGCTTCATTCCGTATATCAACTTCAATGAAACGATACTTCTTTGTATTCTCTAAAGCTGGAAAGATATCCGAGTGCAGGGAACAGCCGGTCACATTATATTGTTTATGGGCAGATAAATCCTTCAGTAATTGGCGTCCGGTGAATCCGTTAGCACCGATGATTAATATATTTCTCATGATTTTTTATAAGATGTATAGAGCTGTTGTTCTTGAATATCTACAAATTAGAAAATCTCTCTTTTAATAGATTTAATGAGTAGCTGCATACCATGCTGTTTTTTCTTTTGCGGAAGCGAGGTCATTAGTACTGGGATCGGAAATGGTGATACCGGAGAAAGTTTCTATTTTTACCTTTCCTCTACTCATAGAATAGAAATAATCTGTATTTCTTTTGAATGGAACAGTACGGTTAAGTTGTTCGTTGAATTGAGCCAGTAACTCCTGGTTGGAACATAACTTTGATACATAATCTCCGCAATCAAAGAATATAACAGGAGAATAGCCGTCTAATCTTTGCAGTGACCCGGTTAATGTCGTATCAAATGTATATTGGCTATTTATGTCCTTCATTATAGCTGCCAAATGATCCAATTCTGCGCAATCCGTGACAGCGATAGTGCCGCATGGCATCTCATAATTTGAATAAAAGTCATCGAATCCATTACAGATCTTTTCATAATTAATTTCTCCTATCAAATACTGTCCGATCTTTGCGTATGGCATACCGTACGCCATTATTTCACAGGTAGACGCTATCAGATGATTAGTCACATTTTTAAGATCATAAGCAACTTCTACTGTCGACATGTAACAATCATCAAAAAGTATATATTCCATTTTCAATCCGGCATTGGAGATACCTTGAGCAAGTGTGGTTATGTCGGTTTGATATTGGGGATATAATCCTCCGAAATAACGTGTCATAGGTACATTCTCATACTCCCAGTGCATTTTGTTGACACAAAGGTTACTGCGTGATTGGGCATTTGATACAGGTATCCATCCCATACCATGACAACCGATAATCATAGAGTAACGTTGAGCTGGTGTACATTCCCGAACATCATTAAGGATAGATGTAATTCCTTCGGCTGTTGTATATACGGGATCAGTATACTGCTTATAGGTCTTGCGCACGCTTTTACCGTTTTCATAAACGAGTTCAAAAAGAGTAGCTTCTGTAGCTTCGGTACACATAAATACTATGACACGTTCATTTTTTAGTATATTCTTTTCGATTACACTCTCCAGGTCACTGATATTCTGATAGAAGTTAGAAGTCAGATTGTTCGACCAAGGGAGATACATAAATATCGTTTGCTCATTATTTGCCCGTACAATAGGAGGAACAATTTCATTGGGATCAGTATCCGTAGGATTTTCTGTATCTTCTATATCCGGCGATTCAGGAATAATATCTTCTTTTTTCACACGAAGCCATGCTAAAAGATAGAAATAGCACAAAGATGATTGGTTTTATAAGATGATAATATTTTTGCTTTGTCTTCATTTTGTTTCTTGAATTAAATTATCAGAGTTTCTGCAAAACTACTGAAAAAATAGTGATTTCTACAACTGATTGTAGGATTTCTGTGAGGTATAGACATAAAAAAAGGAGCAACGCCTTGCTCCAACCTTTGTTAACCTTAAATCTAATACTATGAAAAACACATTGCAAATGTACGCACTTTTGCGAAATCTGCAAATAATCCAAGAAAAAAAGTATGTTTTATAACATTGATTAAGAATTTGAATTCTCGATTCTATTTTTTTAAGGTTTTCTGCTGTTAACTAAATATTTTTTTCAGTTGGGCATTCTGAATTCATTTGGCGAACATCCTGTGATTTTCTTGAATAAGCGGCTGAAATACTGTGAATTAGAGAACCCTAGTTCTTGTGCAATCTGGCCGAGCGTTTTATCCGTATTTACCAACCATCCTTTGGCTATCTCGAAACGTTTGAACTGGATATACTCTTTGAACTCTTTTCCTATTTCATATTTCAGTAAATCATTAAAATATGCAGGCGATAAATGCAGGAGATTAGCACAATATTCATCGGATAACACATCAGTTGATAGGCTTACTTTCACATTGAAATGATTATCAAGCAGATGATTGAATTCTCTGAACACCTTTTTATTGACTTCGCTACGTGTGATAAACTGGCGTTCGTAGAAGCGGGTACAATAATCCAGCAAAGTTCAATGTATTTTGAAATGATTTTTTTGCTGTGTCGGTCAATGCAGCGCTCAAGCTCTTGCCGAATCCTCTCCAGGAACTCCAGAATAATCTGTTTTTCGCGTAGAGAGAGATGCAGTGCTTCCTCCGGACAATAAGAGAAGAAAGTATAATTGTGTATATTGAGTCCGAGCGGAGTCCCGCAAATCAAGTCGGGATGAAAGGCCAATATCCATCCCTTGGAAGGAAATTCCTTGTTGTTCTCCTTCATACTGATTGACTCTCCGGGAGTCAGGCAAACGAGAGTTCCGTCCGAGAAATCACAACATTGGTGCCCGTATGCATAGGCCTCACACTTACATTCACTCAACAGAATCGTATAGAATCCGAATTTAATGTCTGTATGAGGAGATAAGTCAGCCTTCGAAAGATCGATGACACTTACTAGCGGGTGTAGTGTCTTACTCCCCAGGCAACAATTGCATTGATGCACGGTTCCTATTTTGAGTACTTTATCTCCCATGACGTTAACGATCTCTCCGGTGTATGTTCTTAGTTCTGCTGTTTATATTCATTCGGTGTATATCCGACATGCTTTTTAAATAACCGACTGAAGTGCTGTGGATATTGAAATCCCAGTTCATAAGCTACCTGGCTGACAGTTTGAACACCTTCCAGTATTCTTTCTTTGGCCAGTTCGATAATCCGGCACTGGATATATTCCTGTGCAGTTTTTCCGGTTTCCTTCTTTTATCAGGTCCCCGAAATAATTAGGAGAGAGGCATGCCTTGTCTGCAAAGTATTTCACGGATGGCAGTCCTTCGGTCATTGCCACCTGATTGGAAATATTCATCCAATAGATGTTCGAACCGCACGATAATGTCTTTGTTTACCTGATTGCGTGTAATGAACTGCCGTTCGTAGAAACGCATACAGTAATCCAATAGCAGTTCGATATTCCGTACGATAAGTTGCTTGCTATGCTTGTCGATAGTATGCTCCAGTTCGATTTGTATTTTATGTATACAATCGGTTACGATTTCTCTTTCCTGATCTGATAGATGCAAGGCTTCATTAACTTCATAAGAAAAGAAAGAATAATTTTGATATTCTGTCCCAGAGAAGTTCCCCGGATCAGGTCGGGATGAAACAAGACCCCGATCGATTTTGTACGTTGAGGAGTTTTCTTCCGGTTATCTATACCAATCACTTGACCTGGGGCCATACAGACGACCGTTCCTTCCTGATAGTCATAATACCGAATAATTGGTCGTACTGATCAATAGTTTCAATTTTGGTAATTTCATCCATACGGCTTACAGTTTTATCATAGGCAAAGATAAAACTTTTAAGAATATCTTATCTATATCATATTTGCAAAACAGTAATATAGGTACAAGAATCAGTAATTTGTATACAACGTTGGTAGTCAAAGGCAGAATTAATATCTTTGTGGCAGATCTTAAAGCGTATCCTTGACGGAAAGCCTGTGATTATCCCCGGTGACGGAAGTTCGTTATGGACACTGACACATTCTAAGGACTTTGCCAAAGGATATGTCGGTTTAATGGCAAACCCTCATGCTATCGGGAATGCTTTCCATATCACAACCGACGAAAGTATGACTTGGAATCAGATTTATGAAACCATTGCCGATGCATTAGGAAAACCGCTGAATGCGTTACACGTAGCTTCGGATTTTCTTGCCGGACATGGAGAAACTTATGATTTCAGAGGGGAACTATTAGGTGACAAGGCTGCCACAGTCGTTTTTGATAATTCGAAGATCAAGAGACTTGTCCCGGATTTTATCTGTACTGTATCAATGGTGGACGGTCTGAGACAATCCGTGCATTATATGCTTACACATCCTGAGAGTCAAACGCCTGATCTGGAGTTTGATAAGTGGTGTGATAGGATAGCGGATGCAATGTACGCTGCGGATAAGGCTTTTAAATCAGGCAAATAGTAAACCTAGCCTTCATATACTTAGTAAGGACCGTTTCGCCCTTGCTGTACTTCAATCCGTATACCGAAATTACCGTTTGCGGATTTTAGTTCGAATGCTCCCCGGAAATTATTCTTTTCCCAAGGCATGGCACTTCGGTTGGGCACTCTCCAACCGTCTTTGTCATAATCTCCGTACGTATTAATCCTCATACCGTTTTTCAGCTTAAAAGATCCCATTTGCATGAACTGTGGAGAAGACGACAGCCCCCAGCCATACCCGTATCCGAAACCGGAAAAGGCAGAAGGAGATTTGCAGATAAGTAACAAAGTCATCCCCATAGAATTTCTTCGCCCATACCAGCATATCAATCTCCGAGTAATATCCGGCACGTAGAGGGTCTTCTACCAGTGTGAAACCCGTATTATCCCATAATGCATGAAGGCGGCGATGAATAATTTCCTGCATCTTGGCTTTATAACTGTCCTCTTTATCCAAAAGCGAGAAGAGGGCAAACAAACTCATCTGTATCTGTTGGGGCAGGGAAAGCCCTGCAGTATGATTCAATGCAATCTGCCGGCTGTCAGCCACCATACGATTGATAAATTTCATCTTTTCCGGTTGTAGACTAAGACTGGAGTAACGTTTGTTCAAGATTGCTTTCTGCTCCTCCGACAGGCGGGCAATCATTTTGTCGTAGATGTTGTCTTCGTGTAGCGCGATTACTGCGGTTCTCCAGCCCGTAGCACCGAAATATTTGGAGAACGAATAAACGCAAAGAGTATTGTGAGGCAATTCCGCCATTAATGACCGGAAATGAGGTATAAATGTTCCGTACACATCATCCGTAATAATCATCAGGTTCGGATTATCATTCTTCACAATATTGACAATCCGTGCGGTAGTCTCCGGGCTAAGCGCATAACTGGGCGGATTACTCGGATTCGTAATAAATAGCGCTTTATCCGCGGATCTTTCAGCTTGTCTATCTCTTCATCCTTATACTGCCAGGTATGTAAACCGTCAGGAGTCATCTGGTCAGCAGAAATTTCGGTCACGTCGAATTGATAGCGTCGTAGCTGCGGAATCTCTATATAAGGAGTGAACACCGGAACCATCAGTGCAATAGAATCTCCCTGGTTCAACAGGAAATTCTCTTGCAGCGAATCGAACAGATAACACATGGCTGCCGTGCCTCCTTCGGTCGCGAACAGGTCAAAAGTACCTTTCGGCGGACGGCGGTCACACATCTCTTGTGCCAGGTAATCCTGTACGATTAACTCCGTAAAATGCAAAATACGGTCGGGCACAGGATACTGGTCGCCAATCACCGATTCCGCCCATTCGTGTATAAGCGTATCCGGATCGGCAGCATGCTCCATCAGCATATAGTTGTAACCCTCTTTCAGCAGATTGGCACCGGGAGCCTTCTCATTATCTTTCAGGAACGCCTCAAAACGGGCAGCGATCCCTGCCTTTTGAGGGATACCGGCGATTCCTTCTTCCAGTGAAAACGCCCGGCGACATTCACAAAGTCCGAATTGTCCCAGCAGGAAAAAAGCTTCACGTGGTTCGGTAGCAATCCAGTTCGGATTACCCCGTCCTGCATTCAGCATCGTATGTGCTATCTTCTTGATACTCTCATCCGCCATGTCAATAAGCTTGTTTTTCAGCTCGAACGGGCTGATCGTTTCCATTTTCTTGGCATAACTTTTGGTAATAGCCGGGCTATTGTCTTTTTTTTCCATAATGAAATCTATATTAGTTAGAATAGTAAATAAGTTGTCAAAAGTATTGGTTTCACGTTTACATCAGCAATACGATAAATACTCCCCAGATAATCAGCAGTGTGTTGCCGACAGCATACGTTACGGTATATCCTAAAGCCGGGGTCTCACTCTCCACTGCATCCTGAATAGCTCCCAATGCAGCTGTTGTAGTACGTGCTCCTGCCGTACATCCTAATGACAGGGCAGGGTGGAATTTGAACAGATATTTGCCCATTAGTAACCCGCTGAGAAGAGGAATGGCCGTAGCCAATGCCCCGATAATGAACAAGCTGAAACCGACCTCCTTAAATCCGGCTACAAAACTGGGACCTGCGGCAATACCGACCACTGCGATAAACATATTCAGTCCTACATTATTCAATACCCATAGTGAAGGTTCGGGGATGCCTCCGAAAGTAGGATGCTTGCTGCGTAGCCAACCGAATAGAAGTCCTGCTATCAATGCGCCGCCACTGGTAGAAAGACTGATAGGAACACCTCCCAGATGCATAGTCAACGCACCGACAAGGCCACCGACCAGAATACCGAGTCCGACAAAAATCATATCTGTCTGATTCGTCGGCCGATCAACATATCCCATTTGTTTAGCGGCAGTTTCCACCTCATGTTTCATTCCGGTAAGTTCCAGAATATCACCGGCGTCCACCACTGTCCGGGCAAGTACCGGGACATTGATACCCGCACGTTTGATACTACGGATACTAACCCCGTGCATAAATTTCTGTGCCCGGATTGTCGATACCTTTTCGCCGGCGAAAGTCCGGTGTGTCACCATAACCGGCAGAGTTTCCGCCGGAAAGTCCAGTAGTTGCGCATCGATCACTTCCGGGCCGATCCAGTCTTCTTCGCCAATCACAAATTCGCGTCGTCCGCTAAGTACGATTTCGTCATTTTTATGAAGAATCAGGTTCGGATCTACTTCCTTCACCACTCTTTTTTGACGAATCCGTTCTACAAACAGCCGTTTATCATTTTTACATAGATAAGCTTCCAGTTCACTCACTTTCTTCCTTTGCCAAACCATTTATTTGTGATCTTGTACGCACGGAACACTACCGGACGAAGAGCCGGGGAAAATCCGGGTTCATCAGCTTCCGATGTTCCCATTTGAGCCTCCAATTCCTTGCAGTCGGCCTTCACCTTATCCAGTCCACCCAGCATTTTAGGGCCGAGAGAGGCTAGAATCCACGCCGAACCGGCCGTTCCGAAAATATAAGTTACGGCATACGCTACCGGAATTGCATTGATGAACGTGGCTTTCTGTGCATCGCTGATTCCCAGCTGGTTGATTGTATCGCTTGCCACGCCGATAACGGCAGATATTGTTTGTGAGCCTGCCAACAGGATTGATGAAGAAAAAGTGAAGAAGAGTAACCTGATACTGGTAACGGCTATTACTGCTACGAAAGCAGGTATTGGTAAGACAACGGTTTCCATCGGGCTGGCATTGGGGTTGAACAAGATCGGCAAGAAAGCCATCGTGGCTTTGCGTGAGCCTTCGCTAGGACCTTGCTTCGGCATGAAAGGCGGTGCGGCCGGTGGAGGATATGCCCAAGTGCTTCCTATGGAGAAGATAAATCTGCACTTTACAGGCGATTTTCACGCCATTACCTCGGCGCACAATATGATATCCGCATTGCTCGACAATTACTTGTACCAGCATCAGGCGGACGGATTCGGGCTGAAAGAAATCATCTGGCAGCGCGTACTTGATGTGAATGACCGCTCCTTGCGTAGCATTGTCACCGGATTAGGCCCCAGTACGAACGGTATTACCGAAGAGTCGGCTTCGATATTACCCCTGCATCCGAAATTATGGCTATTCTCTGTCTGGCAACAGACCTCGACGACCTCCGTCGCCGTATTGAAAATATTATTCTGGGATTCCGTTTCGATGGTACTCCTTTCACAGTGAAGGAGTTAGGAGTAGCCGGAGCCATTACCGTACTGTTGAAAGATGCTATCAATCCGAACTTGGTTCAGACAACCGAAGGATCGGCAGCTTTTGTTCATGGCGGTCCCTTCGCAAATATTGCGCATGGTTGCAACTCTATTCTTGCAACGAAAATGGCAATGACTTCGGCGATTATGTAGTGACGGAAGCCGGTTTCGGAGCTGACCTGGGTGCGGAGAAGTTCTACAACATCAAGTGCCGCAAGAGCGGCCTACAGCCCAAGCTGACGATAATCGTTGCTACCGCACAAGGACTGAAGATGCATGGCGGTGTCAGTCTGGATCGTATTAAGGAACCCAATATGGAAGGATTGCAACAAGGCTTCGGCAATCTCGATAAACATATACGCAATCTACGTTCATTCGGCCAGCAGGTCATCGTGGCATTCAACCGTTTTGCCAGTGATACGGACGAGGAGGTGGAAGCTATCCGCCGCCATTGCGAAGAAAAGCTTGAGGTAGGTTTTGCCGTGAACAACGCCTTTGCCAAAGGAGGAGAGGGAGCCGTTGACCTTGCCAATCTGGTAGTAGATACTATCGAGAACAAACCATCCGAACCGCTGACCTTCACCTACGAAGAGAGCGATTGCGTGGAACGTAAAATAGAAAAGGTAGCCTGCAACCTCTACGGGGCAAGCGTAGTGACTTACAGTCTCCACTCCCGCAAGGTTATCAAACTGATAGAGCAGATGGGTATCAGCCATTACCCCGTCTGTATCGCCAAGACGCAGTACTCCTTCTCTGCCGACCCGAAGATATACGGTGCAGTCAACAACTTTGAGTTCCACATCAAGGATATTGTGGTCAATAACGGTGCGGAAATGATTGTAGCCATCGCCGGTGAAATTCTCCGTATGCCGGGATTACCCAAGAAACCACAAGCCGAACACATTGATATTGTGGACGGAAATATAGAAGGGCTGAGCTAAACGCGCGGCTGCGCAGTTCAAAGCGATTAAAATTCAAAACATTGCGCGCAGTTCAAAGCGAACATTGCGCAGCCTTTAATTTTTAATTCTTAATTTTTAATTCTGTTTGCTTATTAATAAGCAAACAGCGGGTATTCTTTCATCTTCGCATTGACGCGTGCACGTACCTCTGCGATGACTTGTTCGTTGTCTACGTTGGACAGAACCGTTTCAATCATTTCTGCAATTTCCAGCATCAGATCTTCTTTGGCGCCACGAGTAGTGATGGCAGGAGTACCCAAACGGATACCGGAAGTCTGGAATGCAGAACGGCTATCGAACGGAACCATATTCTTGTTTACGGTGATGTCGGCAGATACCAACGCCTTCTCGGCAACCTTACCGGTCAAATCGGGATATTTGCTGCGCAGGTCTACCAGCATGGAGTGGTTGTCCGTACCGCCGGAAACGATGGTGAAGCCACGGTCTATCAAGGCTTGTGCCAGGACAGCGGCGTTTTTCTTCACCTGCTTGGCATATTCTTTCCATTCCGGTTGCAGGATTTCGCCGAAGGCAACGGCTTTGGCTGCGATGACATGTTCTAGCGGACCACCTTGGATACCGGGGAATACGGCTGAATCCAGCAACTGGGACATCATCTTGATTTCTCCCTTCGGAGTTTTCTTGCCCCAGGGGTTGGGGAAGTCCTTACCCATCATGATAACGCCACCGCGAGGACCACGCAGAGTCTTGTGGGTAGTGGAGGTCACGATGTGGGCATATTTCACGGGGTTATCCAGTTCACCGGCTGCAATCAGTCCGGCAGGATGAGCCATGTCAATCATTAGGATGGCACCTATCTTGTCCGCGATTTCGCGCATACGCTTGTAGTCCCATTCGCGGGAATAAGCTGAACCGCCGCCGATGATCATTTTGGGTTTTTCGCGCAGAGCAACTTCTTCCATCTGGTCATAGTCTACGCGACCGGTTTCCTTATTCAGATTATATTCGCAGGGAGTATAGATAATACCGGAAGTGTTTACCAGTGAACCATGAGAGAGGTGACCGCCGTGTGCAAGATTCAATCCCATGAATTTGTCGCCCGGATTGAGCACGGCGAGGAATACGGCTGCATTGGCTTGTGCACCGGAGTGCGGCTGTACGTTGGCCCATTCTGCGCCGAAGATCTGTTTCAAGCGGTCGATGGCAATCTGCTCACTCTGGTCCACTACCTCACAACCACCATAGTAACGCTTGCCGGGGTATCCTTCAGCATACTTGTTGGTGAGGCAGGAGCCCATTGCCTGCATAACTTGGTCACTTACAAAATTCTCTGATGCAATCAGTTCAATACCTTTGAGCTGACGTTGATGTTCTTTTTCGATGATATCGAAAATTAAATCGTCTCTTTTCATTTTGCTTACTTAGATAAGTTTGATAAATCTGTGTTCTCTTATTAAGCGCACAAATTTACGGGAAATAAATGAATAAATTGAAAGAAAAGGAAGAAATTTACTGTCAAAAGAACACTCCGAAAGAAAAACTCAGCACATTGTCCCTGCGGTGAAAACGGATTTCGTTTTTCGTGTTTTCGTCTGCAGCGTTGTTGTCGGCCGGAATATCGTATGTCACGCTTTTGGAGATGTTATGCAGCCCCATGTCGTAACGGAAGTCGAAAAAGACGCGTGAGATGGTGACGGATACGCCGACGGTGAAACTGAGATTGAGCGGACGCAGCCTTTCACGGATATTCACCTGGTCGAAATTCTCGAAGTCGATGTCACTTTTCCTGTCCCATATATAGCGCACTTTGGGTCCTCCAAAGACGGCAAGGCTGTACGGCCCCTCCTTGATGAAGTTGTATCCGTAGATGACGGGGATGTCTATACTGTGGATGGACGATGTAATGGAGGCTTCCTCCAGCCGGGCTCCTGATGCGGCGTCTTCGGGCAGAGGTTTCTCGAAGGTGATGTTGCACCGGTTGATGTTGTAGGATATTTCCGGTTGCAGGAAGTGGCGATCGAAGTTTATCCGCATGAAAAGGGAGCCGAAATATCCTATCTTGTAATTGTTCTGCACTTCGTCGATGGGCACTCCGTTGACGCTGAACTGGGATACAAGGAACAAGGAAGAGGTGAAACCGCCTTTGAAACCGAAATTGACCGGAGTTTCCTTGCGGTGTCCGGAATGCTCTTCGTCGGCAGTACCGGGCACAACCGGAGTCTGTCCCCACATCATGGCGGGGAAGGCCAACAGATATAAGCCCATCAAGATTCGTCGCAACTCCATCTCTTAAAACCTTTATCGCATTATTACTTCTTTTTCTCTACTGACCATCCGAATTTGCCTATCTTTTCTCCCAGCTCATAATATCCACCGTGCACATAGACCAAGGGATTCGTTTCCGCCAGTTCCAGTTTGCCGGTTTCAGGGTTCAGATTACGGGTATCGGCACGTACATTTACCACATCCGCTATAAACATGTCGTGCGAACCGAGAGCCATAATCTCCTTTACCCGGCATTCTATGCAAAGCGGTGATTCCTCGATAAGAGGCGCGCTGACTACGGTGCTTTTCCCCGGTGTCAGATGCATTTCCTCGAATTTGTTGTAGTCTTTCCCGGAACGTACGCCACACCAATCCGTTGCACGCGCCATATCTTTGGTAGTGAGATTGATGACAAACTCCATATTCCGTTTCAGGATTTCGTAGGAGTGGCGTTCGGGACGTACTGAAATATAGCACATGGGCGGGTTCGTACAAATCGTTCCCGTCCATGCAATTGTTAATATGTTATATTCTTCCGGAGTGCTTCCGCAGCTTACCAATACGGCGGGCAGCGGATAAATCATGGTTCCGGGTTTCCAGTCTTCTTTCATATAATCTCAATATCTTCTCTGGTCTGCTCCTTTTCGCAGTAGTGACATTTGATGACGCAATTGTCCTTATCCACGACATGAAACAACGTAGGCATAGGCTCATTGTTCGTGATGCACTTCGGGTTGGCGCATTTCACGATTCCGCGCAGCTCTTCGGGCAGGCGGACTTCGCGTTTCTCCACCACTTCGTAGTCGCGGATAATGTTCAGTTTTACATTGGGAGCCACCACGGCGATACGGTTTATCTCTTCGTCGCAGAAGAACTTGTCGGCAATCTTGATGATGCCTTTCGTGCCCAGCTTCTTGCTCTTGAGGTTGAAGCCGATGGTGATATTGTTGCTCATGTGTTCCAGTCCGAGCAGGGAGACTACGGTAAACAGTCTCTCGGAGGGTATATGGTCTATTACAGTGCCGTTTTCCAGAGCAGCAACCTGCAATTCCTGTTTCTTTTCGCTTAACATCTTGAAATATTAGTTATTAGACGATTCTACTGAATTACTCCTTTACTCTTTTTCACCTCATCCAGCGTGATGCCCAGTACATCGCACAGAATAGCTTCACGGGCATACAGTCCGTTTTGTGCCTGCTGGAAATAGTATGCCTTGGGATTGTCGTCCACATCATAGGCTATTTCGTTGACACGGGGCAGCGGATGCAGGATGCGCAGGTTGGGACGAGTATGTTCCAGCATCTTGTTGCGCAGGATGTAGACGTTCTTCACCCGTTCGTACTCCATGAGGTCAGTGAAGCGTTCACGCTGCACACGGGTCATGTAGAGGATGTCGGCATCTGCTATGGTTTCTTCCGTAAAGTCCGTATGTTCCACGTATTTGATGCCATGCTCACGGCAGTAAATTTTGTATTCTTCGGGCATCCGCAACTCGTCGGCAATCATGGCATTTCCATATAACATTCGTTCAATAAGCTCTATACAGCTTTGCACAGTTTTTTCTGCGCATTTTTCCGAAATACCCTTTTCGGCGGCAATACGTTTTTTCCATACTAACTTGCAGGCTTCTAACTTACTTTTGTCTATTTTTCTTCTCATCTTTTTCTTCTGTTTTTTTAATATTTGTTTTTTACGAATAAAATCTCCCTTCAGGATAGTGACTGTATATGATTATTATAGGGTCGCTATCCTTTCATTATAGTGATACTGTTTAATTGTTATAGCGTCACTATTTTTGTAAGATAGATATACATTGTCTTTAGTCGGCTAGAAAACGGCTGCGAAAGTATATCTTTTGTTTCTTCTGCACAATTATTTTTGTCAACGCTTATTCTCTACTCTCTTTTTTACTTGTTTTTCTTCCTCTTCTTTTCGTTCTCGTTCCTCTTGCCTGATGTTACATAACTTTGTTTCTATACTGCTAATTTCTAACAATTTAAACCCGCCATGTTTAGCTATATATAAGCTCTCCGTTTCGTAGATATATTCAGCTAAGTCTTTTAGTTTTTTAGAGCATCTGACGTGTACTTCCCCTCTTTCGAATTTGTGCAAATAAACAGTGAGAAGTTCCGTTTCATCTCCGGTTAATCCTGTCCTGTTTTCGAGTTCCTCCCAACTGATGATTTCCCCTTTCACATGTCTTCTAGTGTTCTTTTTCCGTTTTTGGACCTTCTTTTTTACTTGTACTTTTTTCTCTTGTTGATTTGTTTTTTTCTTTGCCATAGTTTGCTAATTTTTGCAATGGTTAAATAATTTAAATAATAAATTATACTTTGGCAAATAATATCTGAACGAACCTGCAAAAAGATTTGTTCTTTTTGCCGCTTGCCAAATAGTATATATATAAAATAACTAGTGATGCAAATGATGAGTAAAAATGGATTTAGCCGGTGTGGAGGAGATCTACATCGGTCGTTTGCGAAAGGAGGGGCGTTATTCTACGGCGCATGTCTATAAGAATGCCCTTTATTCTTTCAGTAAGTTTTGTGGTACGTTGAATATGTCGTTCAGACAGGTCACCAAAGAACGTTTACGACGTTATGGTCAGTATCTTTATGAGTGTGGTTTGAAGCCTAATACGATTTCTACGTATATGCGTATGCTTCGTAGTATCTACAATCGGGGAGTAGAAGCGGGAAGTGCCCCTTATGTTCCCCGGTTGTTTCATGATGTTTATACAGGCGTGGATATCCGGCAAAAGAAAGCATTGTCTGTGAAATTACACAAACTTCTATATGAGGATCCGAAATCCGAGCGCTTGCGTCATACACAAACTATTGCTGCTTTGATGTTTCAGTTTTGTGGAATGTCATTTGCTGATTTGGCTCATTTGGAAAAGTCAGCTTTAGAGCAGAGCGTGTATTGCGGTACAACGAATCAAGACGAAAACCCCGATCAGTGTGGAAGTGCTTGATACTGCCAGGGGAATGATTAATCAACTCCGGAATAATCAGGAACCCATTCCCGATTGTCCGACTATCTGTTTGACATCCTGTCCGGTAATAAGAAACGTAAGGATGAAGGAGCTTACCGTGAATACCAGAGTGCTCTTCGAAGATTCAATAATAGTTTGAAGGATCTGGCTCGGGCTCTCCGTTTGAATTCTCCCGTCACTTCCTACACGCTCCGCCATTCGTGGGCAACGACAGCCAAGTATCGCGGAGTGCCGATTGAAATGATTAGTGAATCATTGGGACATAAATCTATAAAAACCACACAAATCTACCTAAAAGGCTTCGAGCTAAAGAACGTACAGAGGTAAATAAAGGGAATTTATCTTACATAAGGAATTGTTTGTAGGTAAATAAAAAGATGTAATGGTAAAGTTTAATAATCAGCATTTAAATGTATCTGTTACTTCTTAGGTAACGGAATCAAATATGACGCAAAGATAGACAAATTTTAAGATAGCAAACAAATATTCTCCCATTTTTTTTCGTTTTATCTGAAACATAGGGCAAAAAAGTATTTGAACATGAAATCTCTTTTTTCATGCTCAATGATTTTTATTGCCCGAAATCAAGAAATTTCTCGTTGAATATCAGGCCCCCTTCTTTTAAAAAGATTTTTTCACCCTGTATATCAGTGTAATTTCCCTTTTTCATTGTTGTGTGTGTCTTGTGTATATACTGCCTGTTACCTAAGAAGTAACAGATATACATGGGGTAAAAAAATATGATTTTAACGAAACAAAAATCAGCAAATGCTGGGCCTAGTAATGGGACAGGGGAAGGCGTAGCATACTCAAAACGTTGGTATGTCGCTTTGGTTCGCATGCATCACGAGAAGAAAGTAGCCGAGCGTTTAAATAAAATGGGGATTGAGAATTTCGTTCCGGTTCAGCAGGAACTTCATCAATGGAGTGACCGACGCAAGATGGTCGAGTCTGTATTGCTTCCAATGATGGTATTCGTACACGTTGATGCAAAAGAACGTAAAGAAGTTCTTTCCTTTTCTACAGTAAGTCGGTATATGGTAATGCGAGGTGAGAGCAGTCCGACTATCATTCCTGATGAGCAGATGGCTCGTTTCCGATTTATGCTTGATTATTCAAAAGATGTCATTTCCATGAACAGTGCTCCCTTGGCACGTGGTGAAAAAGTTCGCGTCATTAAAGGTCCTTTAACCGGACTTGTGGGTGAACTTGTTACAGTAGACGGCAAAAGCAAGATAGCTGTTAGGCTTAATATGTTAGGATGTGCTTGTGCTGATATGCCGGTAGGGTATGTAGAACCGGTTAGATTTTGAATATGTACTTGTATTTCTGATACATTATTTTATTCATTTATACTACAATGGAAAAAACATTGAAGGGCATAGTACAATATGCTCGTAAAAACTATTTCAGCTATTGGGCTATTCTTGGGATTGACACAGCACTGTCTGTTTTATGTTCATTACTCGCCTATGCTGTAATTCACTACATGGCATACGTCCCGATGAGTGACTGGATACTTTGCAAATTTATTTGCGTGTCTTTGGTGTCAAGTGTTGCAGGAGCCTTATTATTCCATACTTATCGAAATACGATCCGTTTTTCTCAAGCACGAGAGTTATGGCGTATTATGTGTGCCGTATTATTCAAGATAGCCTGTTTGTCGGTTATTGCATATTGGGTAATCTATGAGACTGAATTACCGGATAATTATAGGATATCTTATCTTTTGTTTGATGGTTTATTAACTCTGGTAACATTAACTGTTTTTCGTGTATCTCTTATAATCATATATGATTTTTTATTGGATTGGGTAAATAAAAAGAATACTCGTATTCTTATTTATGGGATTGATGAAAAAAAGTGTAGCCTTAAAACTTCGTCTTCGTGATAGTGCGCATTATAAGGTTGTAGGTTTTTATATTTATGGTAAAAATAATCGTAGACGTCGATTGGCAGATCTTCCTATTTATTATTTTGAAACAGAAGAAGACTGGAGGATTTTACCTGTTATGAGTGAGAACCGCCTTTTAGAGTATTGTAAAAGTAATGCTGTCAAGACTTTTTATTGCTCCTACTATCAGTGAAGCGGTTCTGACAGGAACTTTCATCAGTGGATACGTCCTATTAAAAAATTGAAGATTTATTGGGACGTGCTGAAATCAATATAAACCTTAGTCAGGTCGCAGAAGAATTCAGAGGAAAAGTTGTATTAGTGACCGGTGCTGCAGGTAGTATCGGTAGCGAGCTTTGCCGTCAATTGGTGCAAATGGGTATTCAAAAACTCATCATGTTTGATTCTGCAGAGACTCCTTTTGCATAATGTCCGTTTGGAATTTGAGAAAAATTATCCTGCTATCGATTTTGTTCCGGTGATTGGTGATGTACGTGTGAAAGAACGTGTGCGTATGGTATTCGAACTTTATCATCCTCAAATTGTCTTCCACGCCGCTGCTTATAAACATGTTCCTTTAATGGAAGAAAATCCTTGCGAAGCTGTACTTGTCAATGTCACGGGTTCGCGTCAG
>VOFB01003968.1_pt1 | contig 21964 bp, 17 predicted proteins | sample 5384141 | NCBI WGS metagenome assembly VOFB01 (sample SAMN12384721, study PRJNA508395) | human gut metagenome | isolation source: healthy gut A | host: Homo sapiens | reverse complement strand
AACCATGAGGAACGATAAAGGAGGATCGTCATGCACGAAAAAACAACTATCTAGAAGCCGCCCAGGCTCTCTCACAGACAGAACTGCAACATGATGGCGTACCCAGCAAATACATATCCACCCACGCCCCGGAGCTGGACGCCAGCCGCTGGACAAGGTGAGGCTGAAAGCGCCGGAAAACCCGGGAGTTGGAACGCTGATGGAGAGAACCGCAAACGGAATCCATCTGCACGTTATAGTAACGCCGGACAGGCTGGCGAAAGCCATCCATGAGCGATTGTTCCGAGGCGCGGGCATTTCCAGCGCCGGGGCTTATGTACGGAATGGCTCTGAACCGGGTATATCCTGCACACATCGACCTTACATACATCAAAAGAGGCGGATTCTCTACAGCGCTGTTCCCAGCAATCTCGATGGGTCGCCGTACACGCCGCACTATAGCGTGTACCCGGAGTTGGGCGGGACTATATGAAAGCTACAATAGGGCGAGGTGTCAAAGTGCAGGGCTTTCCAGGCTGGTGGCAAAGTAAGACTGAGGGCGGCAGGCTTCCGTTGCGGGGCTTGCCGCCTGCTCTTACCACTTCGGGCCAGTACTTATTTGAAGGTTTGGGACAAGTTACTAATCTTTCCGCAGCAATTTATATCCCCAGGCGGGCACATGATAAAATAGAGTGGGAAGGATGAATAAGGTTTTGAGATGAAGATACTGCTGAAAATGTGGTTGCTCCCTTTTGCTTTGGTGTCCTTCTGGCGGCTCTGCTGGTATTCCTGTTTGATATTTGTGCCATCTTGCTGTGATTGCACTCTGTGATCCTGGCGGTGCTGGGTGTCGCTCTCTTTCACATATACGACATATAGGCAGGATTCATATTTCCTATTTCTGCCCCCAGCCTTTCGCCGTATGGACTGCAAGCGGCGGTGGGCATCCCTTCTTTGGGCGCTGGACGGAGGCAGATCCGCTCTGTGCCAGTTTTCTTGCAGTGGCAGCGCAAGCGGTCTGAATAGAGCCGCCCTCTCATGGAAAGGAGGAATGATTTTAGCTGCAACTTTGTTGCACTGGCGCCACAATGCCAGACGAAATAGAACGATTGCTGAGGCTATCCGGGATTATCTGGACTATGGCGGGGACTTGGAGAAAATATATAGGAAAGGCAGAGAAATTAAATACATGAATGTGATCGGTCATATGGCGGTTCCGCTTTTGGCAAGGCCAGCTATACCCCGCCGCGGCAGGCCGGGAACAGAAAAAAGGCCAATGATGTGCTGTACTATCAAATGCGACAGTCCTTCTATCCAGGCGAGATCACACGAAGAAGGAGGCAGCAGACTCATGCTCAGCTATGATCTGGCTGCGCTGGACAAAGGGCAGCACGCTTTATCGTTACCACTTTTAGACCGCCAACACATCCATTACTTCACATTATTATAGCTCTACACCATGCGGCTGCACCGGAATTCCCAAAACTTTTTGGGGCTCAGCTGGCCTTGGCAGCTCTCTGACAAGCTGTGCGCTTGAAACGGGTATCCTCATTGGAGGAACCTTGACCCCGGAGCAAGGGCAAGTATGAACTAGAGAATGGCAGAAAGGCAGGCCGCTTTCCTATCAGGACCGACTGCCTTGCCATTGATTCTACTTGCAATGAACTTTATTCGATCCTGGATGATTTCATTCTGATGGAGCAGACTGGATGCAGTCGAAGGTTTCGGTGGCTCTGGTTTCAGCTGACGGGCAGGGAATGAACGCTTCACCCGTCTGCGTGCCTCCACGCTGGGGACGGCTACGACTTGCAAGATGTTCTGTCCGCCATTGACGGGCAAAGGCACGCGGGCGCTCGGAGCAGAAAGATCGTCTGGCGGTGGATGTCACAAAGCGCTGGCTGCGGTACAGGGGGCCGGGATATGAGACGCTGGGCGAAGGTATTTAACATTAAACAGTTAACGCGCCGCTTATATACAGGACAATGGCCTGACCGATTATGAGCGGATTGGCTGCAGAAAGCCACCGGGCAGCAGACTCGTTTAAATATTTTCCATTCAAACGCAGATCAAGCAGACAGGAACAGGCCATGAAAACCAATGCCAGGCTAAAATACCAACAGTTCAATATGCTGCAAAGCCCGCGATCTTTGGAAGCAGTATAAAGGCGACTGATGGGCCAGGCGACCTTAGACTATGCCAGGCTTGCTGAAAGCAGATGCACTCTCGCAGGCAGGGCAGAAGCCCTAAAATGGATGTGCTGGAAGGGAGGGCCACACTTAGGCTCACGCTGAAAACAATACCAGAGCTGACCAGGGATATGCAGAGATCGTCACGATCAAGGCTGAACATCTGATGGGCTACACAGGCCAGGAAAACGGAAAAGGCAGTGAAGTTATGAAAATAAAGACCAAAGCGCTGACTAGGCCATATTGGCCCCGAAGATACAAGTTAGGGCAGGCTTATCATTGCTTTGCCATTGCTTCCCAGTCCCAAACCGAAAGCATGGCCTCGTTCTCTGGCACATGAGTCCCTCTGCTGTGGCCTCCATGACCAAATCAATTCAGCACTCGTCCATTGGGTTAGGCAGTCTATGGTAATACTGGCGGCAGTCGCTTTCGACTATTCTGCCTGCTCAGGATAAAAAGGTGGTCTCCCAGGTAGTTGTCACAAAAGGTATTCAAAACTTGGATGCTGACCCCAGTTTCAAAATACATGATGGGGTGCAGTCTTAATGTTCACCATTGACCTTTTCGCCTCTCTTTTGCTTGATCTCAAACTAATGCATTGATCCGGTAAATCTGAATTATCTTAGTTCTGCCCCCTATATTATTTTGGTTTATTTGCAAGACAAACCCTGATTTTATGTTTTAGTAGTATTTTATTGCCGTCGCAGAGTTGCCAGGTATGTTACGGACAGATTATCAGCAGAAGAAGATTTGACAGGCTGCACAATCACAAAATCTGGTGCACTATCTTTTGATCTTATTCTTCACAGGATTTTGGTCAGAACAGGACAGGTTTTGATGTCAAAGAACTTTAGAATGCAAGAGGCAGGATATGATAGCATCGCTATTTTAGATGATGGGTGTCGAGACGCTATCTTTATTTTGCTGAGGGACGATATGACTTGACTGTGTTGGACATTGTCGTAAAATTGACAGTTGCGGTGTCTGTAGCAGATTGAGCATAGCAAGCAATCTGATGTTCCTATCATGCCTAGCCACATTAAGCGGAGAAAGAAGATCAGATTAAAGTTGGATTGCAGGTGGATGACTACATCACAAAACCGTTTTCTATGCCTGTCCTGCTCCGCAGGTTGCAGCTGTACTTCGGCGCAGTAACCGGAAACAGATGAAAAGTATCAAATTTCTTTGTTCTAATTTTTGAACAACTTCAAAGATTTGAAATACTGCAGGAACTGCTGATTCCATCAGGGCCGGATATTGACCTTTATGAGAACTTTGATTGGATAAGCTGTTGGCGATGATGATTTTATGGGGACGAGGCAGTGCTGATTGATGCTATAATCATCTACGATTGGGAATCGATTTCCATTCAAACAATCAGAGGTGATGGCTAAAGGTCGATGAGAGAATTAAAAGGCAGTCCTGACTTTGGTATGTAAAGTCTTTCCCTCAGCTGTGCTTGCAGTTTTGCTCGCGTGAGCTTCCTCTTGTCTATGGCGTTTTGGCTTGGTATATGCCTCAAACCTATTCTAACAATCTCAATGCGGCATTAGATGAACAGACAAGCGACTTTATTTATGAATTAGAACATATCCGTATGCAGGATAGCGGCGGACTTTTGCGACTCAGTTTCTTTCAAAACACGACAATTGGCATGTTGGACATACTGCTGGTGAAAACATCTGTGAAAACTTAAAAATAAGCTTTAACGGTGATGGATCACCGAGTGCTGGGCATCTCTGAGCTCAAGAAAGTGCGCCGATTATATCCAACAGCTATTACTTCATTTGCAGATGATAATAGCCAGTATGTTTAACAGTTTGCTGGAGAAGCCCTCTCAAATCAGCAGAACTGCAGCAACCATTGTACCGTTGCATATCGATCGCTTTGCGTTATTCTCCTTGTATCGTTGGAAATCAAGCTTAGCGCGTATTCTCGTATCATTACAAACCCGGTATTAAAGATCAGTCGGATTTGCTAAAGAGATGTCTGATATGCGGCTGGAATGGCAGCTTGAGGAACGCGCCGTTCCTGACGGGCTTCGGTGTACTGCTGAGAATAGGCTGGAATACGCTGTCCCGAAACTATCTGCTACCTTGGAGGTGAGCTGCAAAGTGCAAATCTCCAGCTCCAAAAGGATAACCAGAACATCAAAGCTGGAACAGGCCTAACAGGACTTTTCTTCCCGCTTCCCATGAACTTTAAACCCTATCACCATTATCAAAGGGATCAGTTGGGGGATTTTAGATATAGGAGCATATAAGACCAAAGTATCTTGCCAGTCCTTGGAAGTTACGCTACGCTTGAAACGATGGTCACGGGAAATATTAACGATTTCAAGGCTAGAGCAATGTGGTTTCAAGTAGACATTTTGGTTATGATACAATGGCTGTTTGGGAGATTGATGATTTGGTGGCATGAGGCTGAAATACATCTTGCTATACAGTCTCCAGCACTATCAGTAGGACAGATTACTGATTGAAAGAGTGTACCAATTTGATTTCTCAAATGCAGCAAGTATTCGCCGCATGGAGCAAGCGTTGATGTTATTTTGCAAAATGCAACGGACAAGCTTTTGTTCTCCGTAGAGAACACAGGTACTATATACTCGCAAGAGGATGATGTTCCCAAATTGACTTTTGACGCTTTTTATCGTATGGAGCAATCCGCAGTATTGAAGAACAGGCCGCGGCGGCTTAGGAGCTATATGGTTCAGAGAATTTTACAACGGCACTATTGACACAGCAGGCAGTGTTAAGTGCTAACCTTCACGATTTGAGCGGACAATCAACGGCAGGTGAACAACCTGCCGCTTTCTAACTTACACATAAATCACAAACTAATCCCAAAGGTATCCCAAATGGCACGCTGTAGCGTTCAAAGAAAAGGATTAGTAAACGCACTGAGAAGAATGGCATTATGCTGCTGCGTCCATGCTCTTGTTAGGCTGTTTCGGCTGGATACCGGTACGACATACACGGGCGGCAGAACGGTAATCCGTTATCAGGAAGAAATCAGATCAACCTCTTGGCGGTTCTAGAGGCGCTGGGAAACAGCGGGGATGACAGCACTCTCACGCAGACGAAAAATGGCACTATAGACAACTCTGGGATGACTGCCAGTGCAGTCAAGATGAACTTACCTATAGCGAGATTTGGTTTCAACTGGTTTAGGGGACTGTTCATCCATCAGTAACAACACAAGGGCAACAGTATTGATTTTTCTAGTAGGGAACTGGCACGGTAGATGTATGTATGCTGCGGATTTAGGAGGCTTTCAGCTGACGTCATGATAAGCTGATTGGCTTAAAGTTTACCCAGCAGGATTCTGACACAGGATATTGAAGACGTTGAAAACAGCACATCGTTGCTATGCTTGAGACGCTTCGCTTGAGATGGCAAGAACTGTGGAAGCTCGTTGCGAGTATGAGGCATTTGGAATGGTGCTGAAAAGTCAATTTCAATGGGTGAGAGTCGCTTCTTCGGGATGTATAATTAAGAAAGCCTCACCAGCGGAAGAGTTCAGACAGATAGAAGACGCTTTGGAAGTGAGTGTTGTGGGCATTAGTGATTACAGCCAGCGAACATCACGGAACGATAACTGATCGAAGAAATGAATCAAAGTTATGGTAAAATAAATACTGACGCCGAAAATCATGCAGCAGCCTATCAGTAAATCTATTTGGTGACATCAATTTCAGGAATACCGTTTCTCTTTGGATATTCAGTAACCCCGGCGGCCCATGAGGAGGTGTCATGGCCATCCCACAGTTGCTGATAACACTTGACTAAGTCTCAGGACAGATCTGGCTGTAGAGGTACAATGTATCAGTACAATTATGATAATGTAATTTCATGCGTCTGAAAAAATTTTGCACCAGGCACTGATTTAGCCGAACAGAGAAAGTTTGATACTTCGACCCCCGATGGGCCGGGCCATGCTGAATATCTGCATTGTATTCGCCCAGCTTGAACGTGAGACAATTCAGAAGCGTGTCACAGACGCCTACTATTCACGGTGCCTGAAAGGCTTTCACATGAGCGGACAGGCACCATACGGTTATCAGTTAGAGCCTACTGTGGTTGAGGGTATCCGCACAAAGAAAATGGTTGCCGACCCCGTAGCAGCCGACCATGTTCGGCTGATGTTTGAAATGTACGCTGAACCGGAAACCTCCTTCGGAATATTACCCCTTCGAGGAACATGACATAAAATTTACGCACACGCACAGGTTGTCAATGACGCTTCCGACTTTGCCGGAACAAACGGCTGCTATCTCTATCAGGGGCGGGATGTGAAGGAGGACAAGGACAGGTGCTTAAAAGACCAGATACTTGTTATCGCTCCCCACGAAGCACTCATTTCCTCTGACACATGGCTTAAATGCCGGAAAAAACTTATGGCAAACACCACCTTCCAGCAGGGACGGAAACCGAAGAATTACTTGGCTGGCCGGAAAAATCAAATGCGGGCATTGTGGGTATGCTCTGAAAGCCACCCATGTACCAAACAGCACCGGCTATTTCCGCTGTACCAAACGGACGGAAAACAAAGGCTGTCCGGGCTGCGGGAAAATCCGCAAAGAAGAATTTGAGCAATTCATTTTCTCGACCATGCAGGAAAAGTTCAAAGATTTTCAGATACTCCACGGCAGGGAGGAAAAAGTCAATCCGAAACTGACCGCCTATCAAGTGGAGCTGGCACAGGTGGAGGCAGAAATTGAAAAGCTGCTGGATACGCTGACCGGAGCCAATGCGACCTTGCTTGCCTACGCTAACAAAAAAATTGAAGAACTGGACACCCGACGCCAGACCATTTCAAAGGCAATCGCTGAATTGAGCGTTGAAACCATATCTCCCCAGCAGATAAAGAAGTTATCCTATTATCTCGACAACTGGGACAGCATAGATTTTGACGACAAAAGAAAAGCCGCCGATGGCTTGATCTCTACAATCAAGGCCACCAACGACCATGTTCAGATAGAGTGGAAAATCTGACATTTCCGCTCTATCGCCCCTCATTTCTATTTTATCTTGTTTGTACCCCTTGTACACCGATGTCTCCAAAACTTTTTGAACAAATTCCCTGCTTTTGCTTGACAATCCCCGCCGGAGTATGCTACTATATCTTTGCTGATTAGATAACACTAACTGGCGCGCAGCCAGCTGATTTTCCTCCGTTCCGGCTGCATCATATCCCCACAAATCTCCTTATTGCCTCCGTTTCATTTGCGGCAGTGCCCACCGGGCACGCAAGCATGCCGCGCAAAAATGCCATTATCGCCTGCAAGGGCATACCGAATCAAAGCAAGGCCGGCACCCATGGAATGAGCCACATGGGTGCCGGTTTTGTTTGTATGGGTCTGTTCCCCCGGCCCCGCGCAGGCAAAATAATACAATAAGACCCCCGCCTGCAAAAGAGAGAAAAAAGGCGGGGGTCCTATTGATGTAAGGGGGGAGGCAAAGCAGCAACCCATGTAAGGGAGGGCTGTTCCCTACATGCTGTGAGGGTCGCTGCCTGCGAGATTAGCGCAAACTAACCATGAACAAACAATACCACGCCGCCGGGATTTTGTCAAGCCCCGGAGCAAACCAAAATAAAAAAGTTTCAAAATATTCAAAAAGTTAGATTAAATAAACGCTTTCTCGGCAAAAATAAGAATACTCTGCCGCAGCCACCAAACACAAAAAGTACCTTGCATTTTGTAACAACCTGTGATAGAATGACGGTGCTGAAGGTTAGTTAATGCTAATCGTTGGGGCAGTGCTCACTGCCGATGAAATAGTTTCCCAAAGAAAGGATCGATCGATAATGGCATACCTGGAAATTGAAAAAGTTGTAGGCCGCGAAATTCTGGACTCCCGCGGAAACCCCACCGTTGAAGCTGAGGTCTGGCTGGCTGACGGCACCGTTGGCCGCGGCATGGCACCTTCCGGCGCATCTACGGGCGAATTTGAAGCCCTGGAGCTGCGCGATGGCGACAAAGCCCGTTACGGCGGCAAGGGTGTGCAGAAGGCTGTGGAGAACATCAACACCACCATCAATGATGTTCTGACCGGTATGGATGCTTCCGATATTTACGCTGTCGATGCTGCCATGATCAAGGCAGACGGCACCAAGGATAAATCTAACCTGGGTGCAAACGCCATCCTGGCTGTTTCTATCGCTTCTGCCCGCGCAGCAGCCCTTTCTCTGGATATTCCTCTCTACCGCTTCCTGGGCGGTATTTCCGGCAACCGTCTGCCGGTTCCCATGATGAACATCCTGAACGGCGGTGCCCACGCAACCAACACCGTCGATACCCAGGAGTTCATGATCATGCCTGTCGGCGCACCTTCCTTCAAGGAAGCCCTGCGCTGGTGCGCTGAGGTGTTCCATGCCCTGGCAGCTCTGCTCAAGAGTCGCGGCCTGGCCACCTCTGTGGGCGATGAGGGCGGCTTTGCCCCCAACCTGTCCAGCGATGAAGAGACCATCGAGACCATTCTGGAAGCCATCCGCAATGCAGGCTATGAGCCGGGCAAAGACTTCATGCTGGCTATGGACGCTGCTTCCAGCGAATGGAAGGGCACCAAGAAAGGCGAATATATCCTGCCCAAAGCCGGCACCCATTACACCAGCAGTGAACTGATCGCCCACTGGAAGAGCCTGGTTGAAAAGTACCCCATCATCTCCATTGAGGATGCCCTGGATGAGGAGGACTGGGAAGGCTGGCAGGAGCTGACCCACGAGCTGGGCGGCAAGGTCCAGCTGGTTGGTGATGACCTGTTTGTTACCAACACCGAGCGCCTGTCCAAGGGCATTCAGCTGGGCTGCGGCAACGCAATCCTGATCAAGCTGAACCAGATCGGCTCCGTCTCCGAAACCCTGGAAGCCATCAAGATGGCCCACAAGGCTGGCTACACCGCCATTTCTTCTCACCGCTCCGGCGAGACCGAGGACACCACCATTGCGGACCTGGCGGTGGCGCTGAACACCTGCCAGATCAAGACCGGTGCTCCCAGCCGCACCGAGCGTGTGGCAAAGTACAACCAGCTGCTGCGCATCGAGGAGCAGCTGGGCGACAGTGCCGTTTACCCCGGTATGGCTGCTTTCAACGTGAAGCGCTGAACAGATACACCTAAGGCAGCACCGCACAATTCCCGCCTTGCGGCTTAAGCACCGCTCCGGCAGCTGCGGCACGGCATCTGCGTTGCCAAAATGCTCGATAATGTCGGGTTGCGGTACCCGCATCGTGCTTCGGGGCAAAAGCCCCTCGCACTCTGCGACCGCTGCCCCTGCTTCGGTTCGCTGTTTCCGCCACTGGCGGCGCTCACCTTTGCAGCATCCAGTATTATCTGCATTTTTGGCTTGGCATCTGCCGCACCTCGCTCGCCGTATCGGCACTTAGAATTATGCGGTATTGCCTTAATTATTACCCTACCGTTCCCGCCAACAAATGCAACCCAAGTCCTGCCGCGCCGCACAGGCACATCGTCAAAATGGGGTTCCACTTATATTTGCGCAGCAGGATAAACGCGGCAAAAAAGCTGCCCGTGCCGATCCAGTCAATGCTGCCCAGCCCCAAGATTCCGTTGGGGAACACCACGATCCCCAAAATCGAAAGCCCTGCCCCCAGAATCAAGGCAACCACCGCCGGTCGCAGACAGGCCAGCACGCTCTGCAAAACCGAAAGATCCCGCCAGCGCCGGTAACACCACGCCAGCAGCGAGACCAGCACCAGCGCGGGGGTAATGCACCCCAGCGTGGCGATCACCGCCCCCGGCAGCTGGGCAATGCGCAGCCCCACAAAGGTGGCGCAGTTGACCGCAATCGGGCCGGGCGTCATTTCGGCAATGGTAATCAGATTGGTGAATTCCTGCAAGGTCATCCAGGGGTGCAGCTCCACAACCTGGCTGCGAATCAGCGGCATGGCAGCGTAACCGCCGCCCACGCTGAACAGCCCCACCTGCAAAAAGCTGAGATATAACTGTAAGTAAATCATCCTCACACCGTCCTTTTGCGGGCCAGCGCAGCGCGCACAACCCCAAACAACGCTGCGGCCAGAATGATAAGCACCACATTGACGCCAAAAATGTAGTTGGCCGCAAACGCTGCTACCATCAAAAACAGGGATACCGCCGAATGCGAGGCAATGACCTTGCCGCCCATACTGCACACAACGTCTAAGATGACCGCCGCAACCCCGGCCTGCATCCCTTTCAGCACCAGCGCCACATACACGTTGGCGGCAAACACATTGTAAAAATAAGAGATGATGGACAGGATAACCATGGGCGGCAGAATGGTGCCCACAACGGCAGTAATCATGCCCAGCAGCCCTTCCACCTGCCACCCTACCAGGATAGCCGCATTGACAGCGATGGCACCGGGGGCGCTTTCCGCCAGCGCGGTCATATCCAGCATTTCCTCCTCGGTGATCCAGTGCAGCTCGTCCACAAATTTCTTTTTCATCAGTGTCACAATCACAAACCCGCCGCCAAAGGTAAAGCTGCTGATGTAAAGTGTGCTGAAAAATAACCGGCAAAGCCTTGCCGCGCGGTTATGCTGATTCATTTTATTTTCCACCTTTTGCTGTGTAAATTGTTCAAAACTTTTGCCTGCCGCGCAAAGCCCATCCCCGCGCGGCACTATGGCTATCATACAGCAGAAAGACTTATATGTAAAATAGTATTATTTCATTAAAACCATGCTAGAAGAGTTTTTCAAAGCAATTTACCTACGGACCGCCCATCGGGGGCTAAGGCCATACGGACAGCCGGGTCCACTGCCGATCGGCAACTTTGGTTGCCTTATTGATTGAGTTAAAAGCTCAAATTTTATAAGTTGGTTCCTTTACAACCATGAAATTGCACGTTTTGGTGTGCAGACTTGTGAAACGGTCAATAAAGAGTAGTAAAAGTGTAATTGCTATATAGACTCTGACACGCTCAGCCTTTTTGAATCATGCAGGACGCTCTCCCGGTGTGGTACCGGGGGCTTTCGGCCTGTGCAAAAATACGCTGGATTCAAACGCAAGTCTGCACGTATGTGCACGGCTTGCGTTTTTTATTTTGCAAGGGGACCGCGAACGGAGGTAAAAATGAACGGAGAAGCAAAGCGCACCCGGCTGGACCAGCGCCGCGCACCCATCCATGAAGCGCTGGAAAACTTCCGCCGTATGCGCGTCGTGCCCTTTGACGTGCCGGGCCACAAGCGCGGGCGCGGCAACCCGGAGCTGACCGCGTTTCTGGGCCAGCAGTGCGTCGGCGTGGACGTCAACAGCATGAAGCCGCTGGACAATCTCTGCCACCCGGTTTCGGTCATCCGCGAGGCCGAGGAACTGGCCGCCGATGCGTTCGGCGCTGCCCACGCGTTTTTGATGGTGGGCGGCACCACCAGCTCGGTGCAAAGCATGGTGCTGACCGCCTGCAAGCGCGGGGATGAGATCATCCTTCCGCGCAACGTGCACCGCAGCGTGCTGAACGCGCTGGTGCTCTGCGGTGCGGTGCCGGTGTACGTCAACCCGGAGGTGGACCACCGGCTCGGCATCAGCCTGGGCATGAAGCGGGAACAGGTGGCCAAAGCCATTGCCGAGCACCCCAACGCGGTGGCGGTTCTGGTCAACAACCCCACCTATTACGGCATCTGCAGCGACCTGCGCGCCATTGTGCGGATGGCCCACGATGCCGGGATGCTCTGCCTGGCCGACGAAGCCCACGGAACACACTTCTATTTTGGCGGCGGGCTGCCTGTCTCTGCCATGGCGGCGGGCGCAGATATGGCCTCCGTCTCGATGCACAAGAGCGGCGGCAGCTTGACCCAGTCCAGTCTGCTGCTGACCGGCCCCAATGTCCACGCGGGCTATGTGCGGCAGATCATCAACCTGACCCAGACGACGTCCGGCAGTTACCTGCTCATGTCGAGCCTTGATATTTCCCGCCGCAATCTCGCATTGCGCGGGCGGCAGGTGTTCCATCAGGTGGCCGATATGGCCGAGTACGCCCGCGAGGAGATCAACGCCGTGGGCGGGTACTATGCCTTCGGCAAGGAGCTTTGCAACGGAAACTCCGTTTTTGACTTTGATACGACAAAACTCAGCGTCCACACGCTGGACATCGGTCTTGCGGGCATTGAGGTCTATGACATCCTGCGCGACGAGTACGACATTCAGATCGAGTTTGGCGACATCGGCAATATACTGGCTTATCTCTCCATCGGTGACCGCCCGCAGGAGGTCGAGCGCCTTGTCAGCGCACTGGCCGAAATCAAACGCCGCTACCACACCGACGGTGCGGGCCTGTTGAGCCAAGAGTACATTGACCCCGAGGTCGCCGCCAGCCCGCAGGAAGCGTTCTACGCCCCCAAGAAGAGCCTGCCCCTGCGCGAGACCGAGGGCATGGTGTGCAGCGAGTTCGTCATGTGCTACCCACCGGGCATCCCGATTCTGGCCCCGGGCGAGCGCATCACCGCTGAAATTTTAGACTATATCGAGTACGCCAAGGCCAAAGGCTGCAGCATGACCGGACCGGAAGATCCCGACATTCTGCGCCTGAACGTGCTGGCCTGACAGGGAGGTTTTACAATGGAAATGTGGTTTTCGGAGTTTCACACCCCCGATGTCAAGCACAGCATCCGGGTCAACCGCCAGCTTTACTCCAAGCAGAGCGACTATCAGCGCATCGACATTTTTGAAACACCGGAGTTTGGCCGCGTGCTGACGCTGGACGGCAACGTCATGCTGACCGAGCGCGACGAGTTCATCTACGACGAGATGATCACCCACGTGCCGATGTCGGTACACAAAAACGCCAAGGATATTCTCGTCATCGGTGCGGGCGACGGCGGCGTTGTGCGGGAGCTGACCCGCTATGACCGCGTGGAAAGCATTGACCTTGTGGAGATGGACCCGCAGGTCATCGAGGCATGCCGCGCCTACCTGCCCGGCAACGCCTGCCGCATGGATGACCGCCGCGTACATATTTATTACGAAAATGCGCTGAAATTCATCCGCAAGTGTGAGGATGAATATGACCTTATCATCGTGGACTCCTCCGATCCGTTCGGCCCGTCGGAGGGGCTGTTCACCCGCGAATTTTACGGCAGCTGCTTCAACGCCCTGCGCGCGGACGGCATTATGGTAAACCAGCAGGGCAGCCCTTTCTATGCCGAGGATGCCACCGCCATGCAGCGCAGCCACAAGCGCATTGCCAGCACCTTCCCCATCAGCAAGGTGTATCAGGCGCACATCCCCACCTTTGCGGCGGGTTACTGGCTGTTCGGCTTTGCCAGCAAAAAATATCATCCCATCAACGATATGGACGCCGATGCGTGGAACGCGCTGAACATGCGCACCCGCTATTACACCTCCCGGCTGCACGTCGGGGCGTTTTATCTGCCCGCTTTCCTTGAGGAAATGCTGCGGGAAGTGGAGGAACACTGATGCTGCATCGCAATGTTGAAAATTTCATCGGCTGCGACAGCAGCTACCGCACGGCCAGTATCGTTTTGTACGGTGCACCGTTTGATTCCACCACAAGCTACCGCCCCGGTGCGCGCTTTGGCCCCGCGGCCATGCGCCACGAAAGCTACGGTCTGGAAACTTACAGTCCCTATCAGGACAAGGACCTGACCGATGGGAATGTGTTTGACAGCGGCGACCTGGAGCTGTGCTTTGGTTCCAGCGAGAGTGCCCTTGTAGACATTGAGTCCCGCGCGGCGGAAATTCTGCGCGACGGAAAGCTGCCGCTGCTGCTGGGCGGCGAGCACCTTGTCACGTTGGGCGCTGTGCGCGCGGCGGTGCGCAAATATCCCGATTTGCATATCGTACATTTTGACGCCCACGCCGATCTGCGGGACGATTACCTCGGCGCGCAGCTGAGCCACGCCTGCGTGCTGCGCCGCTGCCATGATTTGGTCGGCGACGGGCGCATCCACCAGTTCTGTATCCGCAGCGGTGACCGGGAGGAATTTCAGTTCGCCGCGCGGCACACCGATATGCACAAGTTCGACTTTACCGGCCTGACCGAGCTGGCCGACTGGCTGTGTCAGACCGATGTGCCTGTCTATCTGACCATTGATTTGGACTGCCTCGACCCGTCGGCCTTCCCCGGCACGGGCACGCCCGAGGCGGGCGGCGTCAGCTTTTTGCAGCTGCTTGGGGCCATCCGCACCGTGACGAAAGCGAACATCATTGGCGCGGACGTGAACGAGCTGGCACCCATGCTCGACCAAAGCGGCGTTTCCACGGCCACGGCCTGCAAGGTGCTGCGGGAATTGCTGCTGGCACTGGAAAAGTAAGCAGCCATCCCTGTAGGAAGCGGCGTCCTCGACGCTCCGCGGAGGGGTCAAGACCCCCTCCCTACATTCTCAACCTTATCGGGGGAGAGGATGTAGGGGCGGATTCCATATCCGCTCGGGAAAGCTGCCGCTGCCACAAACAGGCACGGGCGAACAATGTTCGCCCCCACAAAACATCCATACACATCATACAATAAAAAAATACAAAGGAGTTCCATCATGAGCAAAGTTCTTGTTATCGGCTGCGGCGGCGTGGCAAGCGTCGCCATCTCCAAGTGCTGCCAGGTCAGCGACGTCTTTACCGAGCTGTGCATCGCCAGCCGCACCAAATCCAAGTGCGACGCGCTGGCCGCCAAGCTGGCCCCTACCACCCGGACCAAAATCACCACCGCGCAGGTCGATGCCGACGATGTGCAGCAGCTGTGCGATCTTATCAACAGCTACAAGCCCGATCTGGTCATGAACATCGCCCTGCCGTATCAGGATCTGACCATCATGGACGCCTGCCTGGCCTGCGGCGTAAACTATATGGACACTGCCAACTACGAGCCGGAAAACACCGACGACCCCGCGTGGCGTGCCATCTACGAGAAGCGCTGCAAGGAGGCCGGCTTCTCCGCTTACTTTGACTACAGCTGGCAGTGGGCGTACAAGAAAAAGTTTGAGGACGCCGGCCTGACTGCCCTGCTGGGCTGCGGCTTTGACCCGGGCGTGACCCAGGCTTACTGCGCTTACGCCGCCAAGCATGAGTTCGACACCATCGACACCATCGACATCCTCGACTGCAACGGCGGCGATCACGGCTATGCGTTCGCCACCAACTTCAACCCCGAAATCAACCTGCGCGAGGTTTCCGCCCCCGGCAGCTATATGGAAAACGGCAAGTGGGTCGAGATCCCGGCCATGAGCATCAAGCGGGAATATAACTTTGACCAGGTCGGTCAGAAGGATATGTACCTGCTGCACCACGAGGAAATTGAGTCTTTTGGCAAGAACCTGCCAGACGTCAAGCGCATCCGCTTCTTCATGACCTTCGGACAGAGCTACCTGGACCACATGCGTTGCCTGGAGGATGTGGGCATGCTCTCCACCACGCCCATCAATTACAACGGTCAGGAGATCGTGCCCATCCAGTTCCTGAAAGCGCTGCTGCCCGACCCCGCCAGCCTCGGTCCCCGCACCAAGGGCAAGACGAATATCGGCTGCATCTTCACCGGCAAAAAGGACGGCAAGGACAAGACCTACTACATTTATAATGTGTGCGACCATCAGGAGTGCTACCGCGAGGTCGGCAGTCAGGCCATCAGCTACACCACCGGTGTGCCCGCGATGTGCGGTGCGCTGATGATGCTGACCGGCGAATGGACCAAGCCCGGCGTCTACACGGTGGAGGAGTTCAACCCCGATCCGTTCCTGGATGCGCTGGACAAGTACGGCCTGCCCCGCAGCGAGAACCATGACCCGGTTCTCGTGGACTGATGGCGCAGCGCGACGCACGGCCGCCGTTTGCGGCTATCGACGGCGCAGTGCCGCTGGAATTTTCCGCCCTGCCCACGCCCTGCTACCTGCTGGATGAAGCCGCCCTGACCCGCAACGCGGAGATTCTGGGCGGGCTGGCCCGTCGTACCGGGTGCAAGGTGCTGCTGGCGCAAAAGGCGTTCAGTAACTACGATTTGTACCCGCTGCTGGCGCCGCACCTGGCGGGTACCGAAGCCAGCGGCCTGTTTGAGGCGCGGCTCGGCGCGGAGGAAATGCCCGGCAAAGAAGTGCACGTTTTCTGCGCGGCCTACCGCGCAGATGAAATGGACGAGCTGCTGCGGTACGCCGACCATATCGTCTTCAACTCGCCCGCGCAGCTGGCAAAATTTGGTCCCGTGGCCAAGGCGGCAGGCAAAAGTGTGGGACTGCGCATCAATCCCGAGTGCTCGACCCAGGACGGTCACGCGATTTACGACCCCTGCGCCCCCGGCAGCCGTTTGGGCACGACCCGCGCCCAGTGGGACGCGGCAGCGGCAGAAAATTCTGCCCTGCCCGGACTGTTGGACGGCCTGCACTTTCACACTTTATGTGAGCAGGACGCCGATGCGCTGGCCGTGACGCTGGACGCAGTGGCAAAGAAATTCGGCGATTTGCTGCCAAAAATGAAGTGGCTGAACTTCGGAGGCGGGCATCACATCACCCGCCCCGGCTACGACATGGCCACTTTGGAAAAGTGTATCCGCCGCGCCCGGAATGACTGGGGCGTGACGGTTTATCTGGAACCCGGCGAGGCCTGCGCCCTGAACGCAGGGTATCTCTTGACCCGCGTGCTGGACGTGGTGCAAAACGGCGATACGACGGTTGCCATCTTGGATGCCAGCGCCGCCTGCCATACACCGGACGTGATCGAGATGCCCTACCGCCCGCCGCTGCTGGGGGCAGGGGAACCCGGCGAAAAGCCCCGCACTGTGCGGTTGGCCGGGCCGACCTGCCTTGCGGGGGATGTCATCGGTGATTACAGCTTTGACGCTGTGCCTGCCGTGGGAGATCTGCTGGTGTTCGGGGGCGGGAGTCTTGGAAGAACCGTCTGCAACAGGTGCAATTACAACGCTTACTTCATCGCACATACCAGCCTGAATAAAGACCAGTTCAAAAACACCGCCGCCGCCCAGCATAAGCGTTTCAATACCGAACAGCTTTTTCAGCTTTTCCATAGCCATTTCATAATCTAAGGTTTCCACTCCGGCAACGATGTAGGAAATTCTAACTTTCGCAAAAAGGCTTTATAGGAATTGCTGGCTTTTCCTGTCAATACTTCAATCACATGAGCGTGGGTATCAACATAGGTAAGGTTGCCGCTTTTCCAACCCAGCTTTCCAGCAGGGTCAACAGAAACATAGTACATACCTGCGTTTCCGTTTGCAACAAAATCCCCCTCCGGCACGACAGGGGCATTTTCGTCTAATGCAGGTTTTTCATAAAAAGTAAAATTGTCATCAGTCGTTACTCTGCCAGAAAGCCAGCCTTGATGTTTGTAATAAGGATTTTCTCCAAAGGATATGTTATAAAATACATTTCCAGCGTTTTCTCCCTCTTTGGTGTTCATATAAGAACCCATAATTTTCCCGTCAAGGGAAGTCATCATATGACAAAAAATATAAGGTCTATTCATTTTTTCTCTCCTCGAATATTTTATTTTCCGCTGAACACAGGAAATGAACTGTACTCGCCATAATCTTTCAGTGGTTTTATAGATTTCAAAATCTCCATATCCTGCTCTGAAATTTCAAAATCGACTTTTGCATTTTCAAGCATGTGTGCAGGGTTTGCTGTTTTAGGGAGTGGGAGAGTTCCAAGCTGTAAATCATATCGAATACAAAGCTGCGGTACAGTTACTTGATATTTTTCGGCGATTGCCCGAACTTCCTCACTCTTTAAAATTTCCCCATGTGCTACGGGCGAATAGGCTTCTACTAAAATACCGTTTTCCCGGCAGTATTCAATCAGATTTGCCGGAGTATTCCCGATATGTGCCAACAGCTGATTTACCATAGGCTTTATCGTGCAGGAAGAAAGGATATTTTCAATATCATGTTCTTGAAAATTAGATATACCGATTGCACGAATTTTTCCGGCTTTATAGGCGTCCTCTAATGCTCTCCATGCTTCTCGGTTTCCCGCTGCATAATCTCCGCCACGAAAATCCGTCCATGGCTGCGGACTGTGAATGAGCATTAAATCAATATAATCAAGTCCCATTTTTTCAAGGGAGCCTGTAATCGCCTGAGCAGCTTCCTCATAAGTTTTTAATTCTGCGGCTAATTTCGTTGTAATAAAAAGCTCTTGGCGGCTTATTCCGCAATCCCGGACACCTTTACCGATACCACGCTCATTCTCGTAAGCCTGTGCAGTATCAATATGACGATAGCCTATTTCTACCGCTTTACAAACTGCTGCTGCCGCTTCATCATCTGGAATGAACCATGTACCTAATCCTATCTTGGGAATGTTAATTCCATTCATAAGTGTGTATGTTTCTGATAAAGTATTCTTCTGTTTCATGGTTTCCTCCTATTGACGTATTTTAAAGAAACAAGTATAATCCTCCTGCAAGCTCGTTTAAATGATACAACTTAAAGTCAGGTTTAAGTCAATACCAAATACACATAAAATTTCAGAAAATGAGAGGTTCAATTTATGTTATATACCGTTAGTGAAATGGCAAAACGATTAGGTGTAGCCCCTTCCACATTGCGTTATTACGATAAAGAGGGGTTGCTTCCGTTTATAGAACGTTCCGATGGCGGCATACGAATGTTTAAAGACACTGATTTTGAATGGCTTTCCATTATTGAATGTCTAAAAAGACAGGTATGCCTATCAAAGAAATTAAAGTCTTTATAGACTGGTGCATAGAGGGAGATACAACAATTAGTAAACGAAAAGAATTGATTGAAAAGCAGCGACAGGTTGTTCTATTTCAAATTCAACAGCTCAAAGAAACTCTTTCCATGCTGGACTACAAAAAATGGTATTATGAAACTGCGGAAAAAGCAGGCTCATGTAAAGTACATGAAACAATGCAGGAAGATGATGTTCCCGACAATCTACGAAAAGCAAGAGAACGGGCAAAAGGTCTTTTTGCCTAAAATATGAGGGAAAGAAAAACTATTTTATGTTCTTCTTTCCCTTTGTCATATTCGGAATAGTAAGCTGCTGGCTATCAAGTTCTTGTTTGTTACTTTACCGCACATGAGCCTTGATGACTGAGTTGACGCCGATGGAACATAGCCAGAACATCGTGGGCAGCTGTTCTTTCCGCGTTTTGGGCAGGACTTTACCCAGCAGCGTGCCCGGCAAACTACCTGACAGCACCGCGCAAGACGGCTCTCCCACAAAAAAAGGCACTGCCGTTTCGGCAGCGCCCCAGTGATTATTGTAATTAGCGTTTACATCGTAAACTGGATTGCACAGAAAGCTGCGTAAATGGCCAGCAAAATAATACCCTGTGCGCGGTTCATCTTACCTTTGACGAGGGCAGGTACTGTCATGATCAGCATGACGGCCAGCATGACCGGCAGGTCTAACACCAGGCTGGAGTTTACTCCGAACAGCGTCGAGCTCTGCGGGATGGTGAACGGAGCCAGCGTAACGGAAACACCGCTGACCAGCACGAGGTTGAAGACGTTTGCGCCGACGACGTTGCCAACGGACAAATCACTGTGACCTTTAATCAGCGAAGTAATGGCCGTGACCAGCTCCGGCAAAGAAGTACCCAGCGCGACAAAGGTCAGGGCGATGACGCTTTCGGGCACGCCCAGCGCTTGGGCGATCAGCGTACCATTATCAACGAGCAGATTTGCGCCAACGGCGATGACCGCCGCACCGGCGACCAGCAGGATCAGCGTCTTGGACAAGGGGATCAGCTCTTCCTCTTCGGCGTGTTCCTCAGCGGGGGCGTTCTTCATCTGCCGGACGTTGGCGACCATGTAGGCCACGAACATTGCCAGCATGATAAAGCCCATCGGGCGGGTAAATTCACCGAAGCCGTAGGCAGCCACGCAGTAGATGGCGGCGGCGATAAAGAAGAAGATAACCGGCGTTTTCAGCGTCTTGGGGTCAACCTTGCCAGGGCGCACGGCAATCGTGATGGCTGCGATCAGCGCCGAGTTGCAGATAACCGAGCCGATGGCATTGCCGTAGGCAATCTCGCCGTGGCCGGAAACCGCCGACATTGTGGAAACCATGACCTCCGGCAGCGTTGTGCCGATGGAAACGACCGTCGCGCCAATCAGCAGCTCCGGCAGGTGGAAGCGCCGCGCCAGCGCAGATGCGCCGTCGACGAACCAGTCGCCGCCCTTAATCAGGAACAGCAGACCGACGATAAAAAGTAAAACAGGTACTAACATACTTTTCCTCCATGTTTCTATTCTTCGCGTAAAGTGTGCGCCGGTGTCGGCGCATCACTGCGAAACGTTTTCAGCACGGACAGCCCCATAGGCAGCGCCAGCGCAAAGGCCAGCAGATCCGCGGCGGGCTGGGCGTACTCCACGCCTGCAAGCCCTAAGGCAACACCGCACAATTCCCGCCTTGCGGCTTAAGCACCGCTCCGGCAGCTGCGGCACGGCATCTGCGTTGCCAAAATGCTCGATAATGTCGGGTTGCGGTACCCGCATCGTGCTTCGGGGGCAAAAGCCCCTCGCACTCTGCGACCGCTGCCCCTGCTTCGGTTCGCTGTTTCCGCCACTGGCGGCGCTCACCTTGCAGCATCCAGTATTATCTGCGCTTTTGGCTTGGCATCTGCCGCACCTCGCTCGCCGTATCGGCACTTAGAATTATGCGATATTGCCCTAAAAGATTTGGCAGGATAAAGACGACCGGGATCAAAAACAATCCCTGCCGCGCGGCGGCCACCACCGACGCTTGCCACGCCATACCGATGGTTTGCAGCAGCATCGTACACAGGATAACCGTGGGCGCAGACATTTCCAAAATCAGGCGGCGCACCGGTGCTTGTGTCATATAGCGCACGCGCTCTTCCGCCGTCATAGCTGTTGTTTTCATCGTTGTACTTCCTTGCCGCAGCACTGCTATTGTACCGCAGCCGGGCAGGCAATGCAACGAAAATCGCTGCTGTTTACGCATAAAACCGGGGGCTTTGCGGCGGCCTCCGGTTTTATGGTTTTCGTTTACTTCTGCATGATGTGAATTCCGGCATACGGTTGTTTCTTTGCTGTTGTATAACGGGGTTGATAAAATTTCCGTGGCGGACTTTGTTGGTGATGACCCTGCAACCCTTGACCGTTACTATGCCCATCTTATCAATGATGGGAGGGTACAGGCAGCAAACGCAATGAATTCCATCATTGGCTTTGCCGCTACGGAAATACCGGCTGAATAAAAACTGAATAAAAATTGACTTGTTACCACGAAAAAAGAAAAAGAACGGTAAAACCTGACGTTCTACCGTTCTTCATATGGTTGCGGGGACAGGACTTGAACCTGCGACCTCCGGGTTATGAGAAATTCAAAGTTTATGCGTTGGAATGTTGTTTTGTTGGGTTTGGTGGTATTGCGTACCAAGGCTCAGAACGGATTTTGTCCCATGTGTACAAAAGAATGCCATACGGTGATGAACCGTCCCAACTCCTTTTGGGGGCAGTTTTGGGGGCAAATCTTCGAAACGGATTCTCGCACACTCCAATCAAATAAATGCGCAGCTTTTGTTCCATTGAGAAATGCGGATACCAATATCACGAGGTTCTCGCACAGGAAAAGCCCAACGAACCGGTATATAAGTTTTACTCTCCGGCAAGAAATTGTACGAAAGTACCACGCCACAGCAGCCCCACACACCACCCCTGTCGCCGCGAGAAATGCCTCTGTTTGGGCGCGTTCGCAAAGCGTCAGCACCGATGCCCGCCCAGCCATATACCACCCCAAATTCCCTGCCTTTGGGGCTTTTTTGCCCAAGAACGGCTTTTCCTGCGCAGGCTTTTTCCCAGACGGGTTTCACCTGTACAGGAAAAGCCTGCACTAATAAA
>VOFB01002590.1_pt1 | contig 21988 bp, 36 predicted proteins | sample 5384141 | NCBI WGS metagenome assembly VOFB01 (sample SAMN12384721, study PRJNA508395) | human gut metagenome | isolation source: healthy gut A | host: Homo sapiens | reverse complement strand
GCAGATCGTGTGGATGAGGTTCTGTCCAGGACGGTGATCCATGATCCGAAAACACCCGAAAAAATTTGAAGAAAAACAAAAGGTGTGCTCACATTCGACCATGTTTCTTTCAAATATCCGGGTGCGGATGAAAATGTTCTTGAAGATATTACATTTACGGCAAAACCGGGAGAAACGACAGCGATTATCGGAAGTACCGGAAGTGGAAAATCAACGCTTGTCAATCTGATCCCCGTTTTTATGATGTGACGGACGGAAGTATCCGTTTGGATGGAACAGATATTCGTGAAGTGACACAGCATGATTTGAGAGATAAACTTGGGTATGTTCCTCAGAAAGGACTGTTGTTCTCAGGTGATATCGCATCGAATATTATGTTCGGGAATCCGGAAGGCGGCGGGCAGGAGATGAAAGAAGCTGCGCAGATAGCGCAGGCAACAGAGTTTATCGAAGCAAAGCCGAACAAATATGAAAGTCCTATTTCGCAGGGCGGATCGAATGTGTCCGGAGGCCAGAAACAGAGACTTTCAATCGCAACGGGCGATCGCAAAACGACCGGAAGTGTTTATTTTTGACGACAGTTTTTCGGCGCTTGACTTCAAGACAGACGTTGCTCTCACGGAAAGCTTTGAAAAAGCGGACGAAAGAAAGTACGGTGCTGATCGTGGCACAGCGAATCAGTACGATTTTAAATGCAGAACAGATCATTGTACTTGATGATGGAAAGATTGCAGGAATCGGTACACATAAAGAGCTTCTTAGAAACTGTGAAGTTTACAAACAGATTGCGGCATCCCAGTTGTCTGAAAAAGAACTTCAAGATGGAATGCAAAGTGAAGACAGAAAAACAAGATATAAAAAGTGAAACGGAAGAAAAGAAAAGAAGCAATCAGTAAAAAACAGCGGAACAGGAGGTGAGAAGCGATGTCTAGGCACGGAATGAAAGGTCCTCATGGAGGAATGCGAGGAGGAGCAAAAGCAAAGGATTTTAAAGGCTCGCTTTAAAAAACTTGTAAAATATATGAGCGTATATAAAGTGCAGATGCTTTTGTCGCTGTTTTCGCAGTATGCGGAACGGTATTTAACATTGTCGGACCGAAAATATTAGGTAAGGCTACAACAGAGATTTTTAACGGGCTTGTCAGTAAAGTATCGGGCGGATCGGGAATGGATTTTCGAAAATCGGACAGATCCTTCTTTTATTACTCGGTCTGTATGTAGTCAGCGCGCTTTGTTCCTTTATTCAGGAATGATTATGACCGAATCTCACAGAAAACGACGTACCGATTGAGAAAAGATATTACGGAAAGGTCAATCGGATGCCGATGATTATTTTGATACGAAGCCTGTCGGAGAGGTGCTCTCCCGTGACAAATGATGTAGATACTCGGACAGAGTTTGAACCAAAGCGCGACGCAGCTTATTACTTCTGACGACTTGATAGAGTTCCGTTATGATGCTTTTCGATCGTCCTGCTTATGACGGTTGTGGCGCTGTTGATCCTAGCGCCGATTTCGTTGGCCTGATCTCATTCGTTATGAAACATTCGCAGAAATATTTCAGCGGACAGCAGGAATATCTCGGAAATGTAAACGGTCAGGTCGAGGAAGTGTACAGCGGACACAACGTGATCAAGGCATTTAACAAAGAAGACGATGATCCGTGAATTTGACCGGACAAATGATAAATTGTATGAATCTGCATGGAAATCCCAGTTTTTCTGAAATGATGCCGGTCATGCAGTTTGTAGGGAACTTAGGTTATGTAGGAGTAGCGATACTGGAGGTTTTCTGGCGATTAAAAAGACAATAGTCGGAGATATCCAGTCATTTATTCAGTATGTGAGAAACTTTGGCACAGCCGATCCAACAAGTTGCTCAGGTGACAAACATGCTTCAGTTTGCGGCGGCATCGGAGCGGGTGTTTGAATTCAGAAAATCGCAATCGTCGGTCCTACAGGAGCCGGAAAACAACGATGATCAAACTGCTCATGCGCTTTTATGATGTAAACAGCGGTTCGATCAAGATCGACGGCCATGACGTAAGAGACTTCAACAGAAGCGAACAAGAGAAATGTTCGGAATGGTACTTCAAGATACATGGCTCTTCCACGGAACGATCATGGATAACATCCGTTACGGAAAACTCGACGCAACAGAGGAAGAAGTTATACAGGCAGCAAAAAGCAGCACATGTTCACCGTTTCGTCCAGACACTTCCGGGAGGCTATCAGATGGAAATCAATGAAGAAGCAACAAACATCTCACAAGGACAAAACAGCTTCTACGATCGCAAGAGCAATACTTGCAGATCCGAAGATCCTCATTCTTGACGAAGCGACAAGTTCCGTCGATACAAGAACAGAAGTAAGAATCCAAAAAGCAATGGATAATTTGATGAAAGGCAGAACAAGTTTCGTTATCGCCCATAGATTATCGACAATCCGAGACGCAGATCTCATTCTCGTTATGAAAGACGGCGATATCATCGAACAAGGAACACACACACAACTCCTCGCCCAAAACGGCTTCTACGCCGAACTATACAATTCACAGTTTGAATCAACAGATCAGACCTGCGCATAAAAAGAGGACTCCGCAGCGTAAAGCTTGCTTACAAGGTGCGGAGTCCTCTTTTTTAAGCATAGGCGGACGCCGTCAGTGAGATGAAGAGCGAAGCGATGAAATCGAACTGGGGTCTGATCGGACGGAGAGAAAACATAACCTGCGCATAAAAAGAAGTTCTCTGCTGAGCAAGCTTGCTTGCAAAAAGGCAGAGACTTCTTTTTTAAGCATAGACCGGACGCCCGTCAGTGAGATGAAGAGTGAAGCGATGAAATCGAACTGGGGTCTGATCGGACGGAGAGAAAACAAACCTGCGCATAAAAAAAGTTCTCTGCTGAGCAAGCTTGCTTGCTTACAAGGTGCGGAGTCCTCTTTTTTAAGCATAGGGCGGACGCCCATCAGTGAGATGAAGAGTGAAGCGATGAAATCGAACTGGGGTCTGATCGGACGGTGGAGTTGAGTTCTGATCGGATGCAAATGATTTTTTGTATGTGGTATGATGGGAGTTGAACTGCACTGAGTTTTTACAACCGAAGCTTGAGTGCAAGATCTTTCGCACATATAACACGAAAGAATACTAAAAAGGAAAGCAGTTTAAAGAACAGTATTCTCAGGAACAGGTGAGGTGGCAACATGTTAAAAAAGAGTTTTTATTTTTTTATGTCAGTTGTAGAAACAGGAAGCTTTTCGCAGGCGGCGAAAAAAGCACTATTTGTCGCAGGCTGCCATTAGCCAGCAGATTTCTAAACTGGAAGAAGAAGTCGGAGTTCGTTTATTTGACAGGAGTAAATACCGCCCTGAATTGACGGAAGCCGGTAAATATTATTATCAGAAGATCAAACAGTTATCTGAGGAATATGAGAAAATCGAGAAACAGACGCGTTATATTCAAAAAAAAGAATTCGCAGAAAATAGTAGTGGGATTACAGGTCCGTTTGAAAATAAATATCTTCCCCGTATTATCAATGAATATAAAGAAGGGCATGAAACGCATTTTGATGTTCGTGTTTATACATTTGAAGAGGGGAAAAAGCTGTTGGAGGCAGGAGATATTGATATTGCTTTTGGTCTGTCATCAGAGTTTTCTGTAAACCCGGATATTTCTTATGAAACGATTCATCAGTCGGAAACGTGTATTGTATGCAGCAGAAAAAACAGATTAAGTCAGTATAAAAAGCATCAACCCCATTTTAGTAAAAGACGAGCCGATGATCACGTTATCTTCGCAGATGGGCAGAAAGTTTTATGATGATTTTATGAAGGCGTTTATATTGGATGGGTTTGAACCGAATATTGTAAAAGAAGTGAATTCTCTTTCGGAGTATTTTATATCTATAAAACTGGATGAAGGAATAGGATATACAGGCAGAGAGGTTGTGCCGGAAGAGGAAGATCTGTGCACTGTAAAAATAGTAGGAAGTCATCATCATGCAGATTTTGCGGTGGCTTATTTAAAAGAAAATAAAAACAAAGTGTTGTTCAGTTTTATGAATATATTAGCATATTTTAAAGATTATAAGAAAAACTTATAGTCTTTATAGAAAAACAGGTAGTTTCTTTTTGCTTGTTAAAATATTATCATTACAGTATGAAAAGCAAAGGAGAAATGAAACGATGGGTAAATTATTATTGACAGGTGTTGACGGAAATTTAGGTGAAACTGCCGCTGAAATTTTGCTTACTTTAGAACCGAAAGAGAATCTGATCTTTTGTGGTTATAGTGAAGAGGCGCTCAAAAAAATATGCAGATATGGGAGTCGAGACTCGTCAGACAAACTTTAACAACGCAGATGGATTGTCGGAGGCATTCAAAGGAGCAGATGCGCTGGCTCTTATTTCGATGCCGTTTGTAGGAGCGAAAAGGCAGAAAGCTCATAAAAATGCGATAGATGCGGCAAAAGCGGCAGGAGTAAAACAGATTATTTATACTTCGTTAGTGAATGCAGACGATGAGACAAATCCTAGTGTTGAAAAAGAAAGACCACATTTATACAGAAAATTATATAAAAGAGGTCGGCTTAGATTATCAGTTTATGAGAAATTCACAGTATGCAGAGGCGATGGTCACAAATTACTTTACTTATGTAAAATGGGAACTCCGCTCACAAATTCACAGGGCGACGGATTGATGGCTTATATCTCCAGAAAAGACTGTGCGAAGGCTGTGGCATACGCGCTCCACAGATCGGGCGAGTTTACACGGAAAGTTTGGGACATTAACGGACCGGAGCTGATGACGATTACTCAGTTTATCGAGATCGGAAATGAATCTACAGGAAATAATCTGACGTTTCAGAATGTAACGGATGAAGAAAACTATCAAATATGGGATGCTATGGGAGTGCCGAGAACGACGGACGGCGTATTCCTGGAAGACAGTGAAGTCCGTTTTCAAGCGATGGAATGGTGACGTTTGCGCAGGCGATCAGAGAAGGAAAAAATGGATATCTTTACTGATGATTTCAAAAACTGACAGGGGATGATCCAATCACCGTGAAATATATGTTCGATCATAACGAAGATTTTCAGATCGGTGCAAGACATTCAAAAAAGATGATTAAATACTTTTGAAAGGAACATCGGAAAATGAATGAACAGAAAATGAACTACGAACATGTTTTAAGTCCTATCAAAATCGGCCCCATGACATTGAAAAACAGAGTTTCTTTCACTCCTGTATGGCCGTCCTTTGCGACGGCGGACGGTCATGTAAACCGTGAATTGATTGAATGGGTAAGGGATATCGTAAAAGGCGGAGCGGCATGTATTAATATCGGATGTGGCTGCGTCAATCGAAATCTCCTCCGTTTGTCACTCATCTGCTGCGAATGAGCGAAGAAAGTGTCGTAAATGAAATGACGATCTTATCAGATCTTGTCCATATGTATCAGTGCAAGATCGGAATAGAACTTTTTTGCCATTAATATGTATGGCGGAAACTTCGCAGACAGAGATCACAACGGCGATAAGCCGGCGGTAGAGACTTGACCCTACTTATATGACGAAAGAACAGATCAAGGAATATATTGAAGATTTTGCGTTGGCGGCAGAGCGCGCGGTAAGATGCGGAGTTGACAGTCTTGTGATCCATGGAGCTCACGGGCAGCTTCCGGGATGCTTTTTTTGAACAAGAGGATCAATGAAAGAACAGATGAATATGGCGCGGATACGATTGAAAATGCATCAAGATTTACGGTGGAACTGCTCGCTGCGGTTCGTGAGAAGATCAAAGATCGTCTGGCTATCGAATATCGGATCAATGCAAATGATATGATCGAGGGTTCGCCTTCCCTGGATGAAGTTATCGCATTTGTAAAACGGATTGAGCCGTATATCGATCTTCTTCATGTATCCAGAGGGATGCATTCCGAGCAAAAACTTGCTCCTTATATGAATCAGCCGATCTATTACGATCATGGAATCAACATCGAAGACGCGGCAAAAATCAGGAAAGAGATTTCTGTTCCGGTGACGGTAGTCGGGTCGGTTACATTAGAGCAGGCGGAACAGTATATTGCGGAAGGAAAGGCCGATATGGTTTCTATGGCGCGAGGACTGATGGCAGATCCGATGGTGGTTAAGAACGCCAAAAGCGGATGCCCTGAGAATACAAGACCATGCGTCAGATGCAATTATTGTATTAACCGGACGCATTATGATCTTGCTCCGGTGAGGTGTTCTGTAAACGCAGAACTTGGGATGGAAACATTGTATATGAATCTGGGGGAACACTTTGCCTAAGAGGATTGCCGTGATAGGCGGAGGACCTGCAGGGAATCGAGGCGGCGAGAACGGCGGCGCAAAGAGGGCATACAGTAGATCTTTATGAAAAAGAAGATCATTTAGGCGGAGTCCTCACAATGGCAGGCGCTCCGAAATTCAAGCAAGATATCAAAAATATGTAGAATGGACGATTCATTCTATTTCCGGTCAAGAGAGGGTTTCTGTTCATTTGAACAGTGAAGTTCGGGCGGAAGATCTGAAGGGAAAAGACTATGACGCGGTGATCGTGGCAGTCGGAGCAGAGCCTGTTATTCCGAAGTTTGCGAAAGGCAGAGAGGATGTCGTATGGGTCGGAGATGTGGAGCTTGGGAAAGTTTCTGCAAAAGAAGCAAGTTGTGATCGTAGGCGCAGGACTTACCGGATGCGAAGCAGCGCTGTCTTTGGCAAAAGCGGGAAAAAGAAGTTACTTTGGTTGACATGATCGATGTCTGTGATTTTGGAAGAGGAGGCGCCAAATTTAATCAAATTGCCCTGCGCGGACTGTTGGAAGCAGAACAGGTCAAGATGATCGGCGGTGTCAAAATGAACATTGAGGGCGACCGCATCGTATTTGTAAAAATGAAAAAACGATAGAACTTTCATATGAACAGATCATCCTTTCGCTGGGGTAAAAGCAAATGAAGAGAAAGTACAGGCATTTGCGGATGCGGGGAGAGAAGTTGTTTTCGTCGGAGACTGTAATACGAAAATAGGAACATTATATCATGCGGTTCATACCGCTCATGAAGCGGCGTCTGTTTTATAAATGTAAATATACGAAAGAAGATTCAAAAAGAGTGCTTTGTACTGCAACACGGTACAGGGCATTCTTTTTACAATCTTGTCGTCGAAAAATTTATGAAACTGTGGTAGAATAAAAATGATTTGGAAAAATGTAAGAGAACGGAAAGGACTCTATATGGGGATTAACACATTTTGACGAAAACGGAAAAGCGGTCATGGTCGATGTGACCGACAAAAGAGACGGCACGAGAGGCTGTGGCAGAAGGGAAGATTCTTGTAAACCGGGATGTTTTTCAGGCTGTGAAAGCAGGGACAGTCGGTAAAGGCGACGTTTTGGCTGTTGCGGCAACGGCGGGTATTGCAGGGGCGAAGCGGACCTCAGATCTGATTCTATGTGTCATATATTGCCGCTTACGAATTGTAAGGTGGATTTTCGTATGAATGAGAAAGAATGTGCGATCTTCTGTACCTGTACAGTGAAAGTGACAGGAAAGACCGGAGTTGAGATGGAGGCTTTGACAGGAGTGAGCGCCGCGCTTCTTACGATTTACGATATGTGTAAAGCATTGGATAAGAAGATGGAGATTACCGATATCCGTCTTTTGAAAAAGACCGGAGGCAAAAGCGGAGATATATGGAACGATTTTTGACCGGTGTGCCGGACTTGTCGGTGAAAATCTGTCGGCAGAAAACAGATCTGCGGGAAATGCAGAGGCAGAAGATGTGGAGAACGTGTGCCGCAAAAAGAGAAACGGACGCGCAGATGGAAAAGCTGCGGTCGTTACGATGAGTGATAAAGGATTTGCGGGAGAACGAAAGATAAGAGCGGCCCGTTGATCTGTGAGATGATCGCGGATCAGGGATACGATGTTGTGAGAACGGAACTTCTCCCGGATGAGCAAAAAGAAATTGAAAAGTGTCTATGTACACTTTGTGATGATGAAAAAGGTTGATATCGTATTTACGACAGGAGGTACAGGGTTTTTCTTTGCGTGATTGTACTCCTGAGGCTACAATGGCAGTTGCACATCGGAATGTTCCGGGGATCGCAGAGGCGATGAGAGCAGCTTCGGCGGAAGTGACGCCGAGGGCAATCTTGAGCAGAGCTGTTTCCGCGATCCGAAATCATACGTTGATCGTGAATCTTCCGGGCAGTCCGAAAGCGGTAAAAGAAAATCTGGAAGCAGTTCTTCCGGTAGTGGAACATGGACTTGAAATATTGACAGGACAGGCGGGAGAGTGCGGACGATGAACGATCAGTACGGCAGGCGGATTGATTACATGCGGGTATCCGTAACAGACAGGTGTAATCTGCGGTGTGTTTATTGTATGCCGGGAGAGGGCTTTTCCTTTCTTCCGCATGAAGACATCCTTTCTTTTTGAAGAGATTGAAAGAGTGTGCAGGATTGGGGTAAGACTTGGCATTACGAAAATCAAAGCTGACAGGCGGAGAGCCGCTTGTGCGGCGGGGAATACCGGATCTTGTCGGGGAAGTTAAAAGGGTATTCCGGGTATAGATGAAGTGACGTTGACAACAAACGGGATATTATTAAAAGAACAAATAAACGAATTAGTTTCAAACGGGCTTGCTTCTGTTAATATAAGCATTGATACGCTTGACGAAAGACGTTATTTTCGGATGACGCGGGGCGGTGATATAAAAAAAGGCGTTGGAAGGCATGGAATCTGCGTTAAAATATCCTGATCTGAAAGTGAAAGTAAATTGTGTGCCTTTCTGTGAAGAAGATTGCATTTCTCTTGCGCTTTTGGCGAAAAAAAGGAAAATAGATGTCAGATTCATTGAGATGATGCCTATTGGAAATGGGAAAAAAATTTCAACGGAAAAATGTCTGAAGAAATATATAAATTGCTTCACAACGAATTCGGCGATTATGAAATATATAAAAAAGAGTAGGAAACGGACCGGCAGAGTATATTCGTTTTCATAATTTTGATGGGAGAATCGGATTTATCAGCGCCCTTTCGCATAAATTTTGTTATAAATGTAATCGGATCAGACTCACTTCGGAAGGATTTTTAAAGCCGTGTCTGCAATACGGAAACGGCACAGACGTTCGGGAAATGTTAAGAAACAGGGCGGATGACAGTTTGATCGAGGAGAAGATGAGAGAAGCGGTGTTTTTAAACCTGACGGTCATGAGTTCGGAAGATCTGGAAAAGGCGAAGAAATCGAAACAAAAAGATGTCTCAGATCGGCGGTTGACAGGAAAAAGAAATCAGAACAAAAAAATCAGAGCAATAAGATAAAGAAGATAAAACAAAGATAGCGGGGAGTGTGAGAAAAATGTCAGAAAAAAGCAGAAAGCGGAACAGTGCTCGCAGTCTGTGTAAGCAGAGAAAAAGGAACGCAGAAGCAAAATGTGGGCAGCGCGCACATTTTATAGAAGATTTTGGGATAGAAGGCGACGCTCATGCCGGAAAATGGCATCGGCAGGTGAGTCTTCTTTCTCATGATAAGATCGAAGCGTTTCGGGCAAAAAGGAGCAGAAGTGATCGACGGCGCTTTCGGAGAGAATCTTGTAGTAACAAACTTGGATTTTCGCTCTTTTCCGGTCGGAACACGGCTTATATGCCGCGATGTGATCTTAGAGATGACGCAGATCGGAAAAGAGTGTCATCACGGGTGTCTTATTTTTCAGAAGATGGGAGAGTGCATTATGCCGAGAGAAGGTGTTTTTGCAAAAGTGATCCGAGGCGGAGAGATCAAAATCGGAGATATTATGTTCGCAGAGAGAAATGGAAAGTTTCAAGTAAGCGGTCATTTAAAGGATGAGAAGGGGCGGGAGTGAAGAAGCGTATATAGATGAATCGGAAAGAAAGAGGCGTATCTATGGACAGATTCAAAAAGAAGACAGATGAAAACGGGGAGAGGACGAGTCTGAAAATAAAAATCAGTATGAGAAAAACGGCAAAGATGATTGCGGTTGTAAGCTGTACGATTCTTATGCTGGCAGCCTGTTCTCCGAAAAAAAGGTGATTTCGCAGTCTGTAACAGGAAATGAGGATAAAACATACGATTCGGGAGAGTGGATTGTTCAGAAGAACGGTTCTCTCATACAAAATGCAGGCGGCAATCAGGACGGGGAAAAGAAGCGATACTGTTTTCAAGATGTGGAAGAGAACCGTTATGAAGCGCCGCTGCTTTCGGATGTTCCGAAATGTACTTACGATTTTTTCCGATTTAAAGACAGATGAGCAGACAGGTTATAAAAAGCTATCAGGACCCGGAAACAGGTGGAAAGGCAAAACTTGGGATCGACGTATCTGAATTTCAAGGGAGAAGTGATCGACTGGAAGCAGGTGAAAGAATCCGGTGTCGAATTTGTTATGGTTCGTCTCGGGTATCGGGCTTACGGAGAGAGCGGCTCTCTTGTATTGGATGCGATGTACGAGCAAAACGTGAAGAACGCTCTGGAAGCAGGGCTGCAGGTAGGCGTGTATTTTTTTTCACAGGCAGTTTCTCCGGCTGAGGCAGTGGAGGAAGCGGAATTTGTGCTTGAGCATTTGAAGCATTATAATATTACGGGTCCTGTTGTTTTTTGATACAGAAGAGATCAAGTGGGACAGCGCGAGAACAGATGGAAATACGCGGCAGGATTTTACGAATTATTGCAAAGTGTTTTGTGATACGATCGAACATGCGGGATACGATCCGATGATTTACGCAAATTAAAATGGATGACTTTACGCTTGATATGGAGCAGCTTACAGAGTATGATTTCTGGTATGCGGATTATTATGAGACTCCCCAGTGCCCCTATGAATATAAGATCTGGCAGTACAGTGAAACGGGCGCAGTTCCCGGTATCACGGGAAATGTAGATTTGAATTTATGGTTTCAGGAGGATTAAAAAATGAAATGGAATAAATTTCGGTTAAAGACGACGACGGAAGCAGAAGATATTGTAAGCAGTATGCTTATGGAACTCGGCATACAGGGAGTGGAGATCGAGGATAAAATTCCTCTTACTCAGTCGGACAAGGAGCAGATGTTTGTAGATATCCTTCCGCAGACAGAAGCGGATGACGGCGTGGCGTATCTGAGTTTTTTACTTGGAACCGGAAGAAGACAAAGAGAAGATCCTGTCGGATGTAAGAAAAGAACTGGAGGAAATGTCGGCTTATGTAAACGTCGGAGAGTGTCTGATCGAAGAGTCGGAAACGGAAGATGTGGACTGGGTGAACAACTGGAAGCAGTATTTTCACCAGTTTTATGTAGACGATGTTTTGATCATTCCGTCATGGGAAGAGGTAAAGCCGGAAGACGAAGATAAAATGATCATCCATATCGATCCGGGTACGGCGTTCGGAACGGGAATGCATGAGACAACACAGCTTTGCATCCGCCAGATCCGCAAATATGTAACGGAGAATACGAAGATTCTTGACGTAGGGTGCGGAAGCGGGATCCTCGATGCTTGCGTTGAAATTCGGTGCAAAATATTCGGTCGGAACAGACTTAGATCCTTGTGCTATCGATGCAACTCATGAAAATATGGAAGTGAACGGAATCTCAAAAGAACGTTATGAGGTGATGATCGGAAACATTATCGATGACAAAGAAGTACAGGATAAAGTCGGATATGAGTGTTATGACATTGTTGCGGCCAATATTTTAGCGGACGTTCTTGTAGCGCTGACTCCGGTTGTCGTGAATCAGATAAAAAAAGGGCGGAATCTATATTACAAGCGGTATTATCGATGATAAAGAAGAAAACGGTTGTGGAAGCTGTGAAAAAAGCAGGTCTGGAAGTGCTTGACATTACATATCAAGGCGAGTGGGTCTGTGTGACAGCCCGAAAAAATTAAAACGGTAAGGAGAAGAGGAATGCAGCAGTTTTTTGCAGAGCCGTCATGGATCACAGAAAGTGAAATTTTGATCAGGGGCGCGGATCTCAACCATATGAAAAATGTACTTCGCATGAAAGTGGGAGAAGATGTAAGGATCAATGACGGTCAGGGACGACTTATCTTTGCTGCCTGAATCGGTATGAGAAAGATCAGGCAGTGCTCGATGTGTTCCGAAAGCTGGATACCGAGACGGAACTTCCATCGGAAATTATTTTGTTTCAGGGACTTCCGAAAGGCGATAAGATGGAATGGATCGTACAAAAGTCGGTAGAACTGGGCGCTCACAAAATCGTTCCGTTTTCGGCAAAACGTTCGGTCGTAAAGTTAGATGAGAAGAAAGCGGTGAAAAAGCAGGAACGCTGGCAGCTAATCGCAAAAGGAGCGGCAAAGCAGTCGGGAAGAGGCGTGATTCCGGAAGTTTGCGGGAGTATGTTCTTTTTTACGGAAGCATTAGAACAGGCAGAAAGTCTTGACGTCGTTCTTATCCCGTATGAACTGGAAGAAGGTATGGCCGAGACTGTGAGAGTGATCGAACAAATAGAACCGGGACAGTCGGTCGGAATATTTATCGGTCCTGAAGGAGGTTTTGAAGAAGCGGAAGTGCTCAGGGCAAAAGAGAAAGGGGGCGCGGCCGGTCACGCTTGGAAAGCGGATTTTAAGGACAGAGACTGCGGGTCTTACGACACTTTCGATCTTGATGTATCATATAGAAAGCCGCGCTGTGTCACCGAAAAGAGAAGAGTCATAATTTAATAGTAAGAAATCAGTAAAGGAAAGGAATCATGGAAGTTTATCTTGATAATTCAGCTACAACGATGTGTTATCCGGAAGTGGGAGAGCTTGTCTATCATATCATGTGTCGGGATTACGGGGAATCCGTCGGCAATGTATCGGAAGGAATGGAAGCTGAAAGATATATAAAAAGAAGCAAAAAACGATTTCAAGCTTTTAAAAGTAAATGCTAAAGAAATTATTTTCACCTCCGGAGGTACGGAAAGTGATAATCAGGCGCTGATAGGATGTGCGCAGGGCCAATCGAAGGAACGGAAATCATCTGATCACTTCTTGTGTGGAACATCCTGCCATTTTGAATACAATGCATTATCTGGAAGAGGAAGAAGGATTTCGCGTCACGTATCTTCCTGTTGACGAATGCGGAAGAATTCGGCTTGACGCGCTGAAAGAAGCGCTTTGTCCGGAGACGATCCTTGTATCGGTCATGTATGTCAATAACGAGATCGGAACGGTACAGCCCGTTGCTGAGGCAGCCCGGATCGTGAAGCAGTATTAACAGTCAATCTTATTTCATACGGATGCGGTTCAAGGATTCGGAAAAGTATAAGATCTATCCGAAAAGACTTGAGTCGATATGCTTTCGGCCAGCGGACATAAGATTCACGGACCGAAAGGGGCGGGATTTCTTTATGTGGACAGCCGTGTGAAGATAAAACCGATCATTTTCGGAGGCGGTCAGCAAAAGATATGCGCTCAGGAACGGAAAACGTACCTGGAATCGCAGGATTGGCATTGGCGTCAAAATGATCTATCAGGATCTTGAGCTGAAAACGGAGCATATGCGGGAACTGAAAACGCATTTTATAGACTGTATTTCACAGATTGGCAATGTGAAAGTGCATGGACTTACAGATGAAGGAAGCGCTCCGCACATTGTCAGCGCGGGATTTGCCGGAGTGAGGAGCGAAGTCCTGCTCCATACGCTGGAAGATCGTGGAATCTGTGTGTCGGCAGGCTCGGCATGTGCATCTAATCATCCGGCGATAAGCGGTGTTCTTCAGGCGATAGGAACGCCGAGAGAATATCTTGATTCGACGCTGCGGTTCAGTTTGTCGGAGTTTACGACAAAAGAAGAAATTGACTACACGCTGGAAACACTATATAATTGTATACCGATGCTTCGAGAAATATACGGCGCTGATTTCACATGACAGAAAGATATGGCGCAAAGAAGGAGAAGAAGATGGAGTTTCATTCATTTTTGATTAAATATGGAGAAATAGGGATCAAGGGAAAGAATCGTTATATATTTGAAGATGCGCTTGTGCGTCAGATCAGGTATGCTCTTCAGAGCGTAGACGGAGAATTCCTTGTTCATAAATGTCACGGAAGAGTCTATGTGGACTGCGAGGGTGAATATGATTATGAGGAGACGGTTGAAAGTCTCAAAAAGTATTCGGCATTGTAGGGATCTGTCCGGTTGTCCGCAAAGAAGTGAAAGATCGGAAGGATTGAAAAAAGACGTGACTGCTTATGTAGGCTAGATGTATCCTCAGGCAGACAAGACGTTTAAAGTAGAAGCGCGACGCGCGAATAAACGCTATCCGATGAATTCGATGGAATTAAACTGTGCGCTTGGCGAGGCGGTTCTTGATGCATATCCTGAGATGAAAGTTGATGTGCACGATCCGGAAGTACGTCTGAATGTAGAGATAAGAGAAGAAGTTTATATTTATTCCGAGATCATTCCGGGTCCGGGAGGAATGCCTGTCGGAACAAACGGCAGTGCGATGCTTCTGCTGTCGGGAGGATCGACAGTCCGGTAGCCGGTTATATGGTTGCGAAACGCGGCGTTGAGCTGGAGGCGGTTTATTTTCACGCACCGCCGTATACAAGTGAGAGAGCGAAAGAAAAGTGATAGATCTTGCAAGACTCGTATCTGCTTATTCAGGTCCGATCAAGCTTCACATTGTTAATTTTACCGATATTCAGCTGGCGATTTATGAAAAGTGCCCGCACGATGAGCTGACGATCATTATGCGCCGTTATATGATGCGGATCGCAGAACATTTTGCGAAGAAAAACGGCTGTCTCGGTCTTGTTACGGGAGAGAGCATCGGACAGGTGGCGAGTCAGACGATGCAGAGTCTTGCGGCAACAAACGAAGTCTGCACACTCCCTGTATACCGTCCGGTTATCGGATTTGATAAGAAAGAGATTGTGGAAATATCTGAAAAGATCGACACATACGAAGTTTCAATCCAGCCGTTTGAAGACTGCTGCACGATTTTCGTTGCAAAGCATCCGGTGACAAAGCCGAATGTAGAAAGAATCGAAAAGTCGGAGATCAATCTGGCAGATTGTATCGATGATCTGATGAAGACGGCGCTTGAAACTGCAGAAGTGATCACCGTAGGGGCATAGAATCACCGAAAGTGCCAAAAGGCATGTTCAGGGATTGTAGCGGCTGCCGAAGTTTTGGTATATCCCGGGCTTTGGCTCGTCGCCATTACAAAAAAAGCTGTCTCAAAAGAGACAGCTTTTTGCATTGTGCATTTACGCATAAATATGTTTGACTGTTATTATTTGATGATATACGGGTCAAGTGCAGCGAGGATTGCATCAACGTCGCCGTCTGCGTGAATGTTAAGATCAATCGGTTTGGAGAGATCAAGACTGAAAATTCCCATAATGGATTTGGCGCTATAACGTATCTTCCAGATACTAAATCGAAGTCGTTGTCGTATTTTGTGATCTCATTTACGAAAGATTTTACTTTGTCGATAGAATTAAGAGAAATCTGTACTGTTTTCATTTTGCTACCTCCTTGAAATATGTGATAAAATAGGGTCAAAACCTTATGAATATTCTACAGGATAGGGAACTAAAAGTCAAGGAACAATGATAGAAAGAATAGGAAAAAGAGGTAAACTTATGAAAAAAAAGCGGCACTTCATAATCTTGGATGTAAAGTGAACGCATATGAGACGGAAGCAATGCAGGAAATGCTTGAACAGGCAGGTTATGAGATCGTTCCCTTTAAAGAAGGAGCGGATGTTTATATTATCAATACATGCACGGTGACAAATATAGCAGACAGGAAATCTCGGCAGATGCTGCACCGAGCAAGAAAATTAAACCCGGACGCGGTCGTTGTGGCGGCGGGGTGTTATGTACAGGCGCAGGAGGGTAAGAGATCGATCCGTGTATTGATATTGTGATCGGAAATAATCATAAAAAGATCTGCCGGAATTATTGAAACAATATGAAATGGAAAAAAAAGCGGTCATACAGAATATGCGATGGAAGATATCAACCGTACGAAAGAGTATGAAGAACTGCATTTGACAAAACCGGGAGATCATACGAGAGCGTATATTAAAGTGCAGGACGGATGTAATCAATTTTGTACGTATTGTATCATCCCTTATGCGAGGGGCAAGAGTGCGGAGCAGGCCAAAGGACGTGCTGGAAGAAGTGAGAGATCTTGCCGGAAACGGATATAAAGAAGTTGTTCTTACGGGAATCCATCTGAGTTCTTACGGTATCGATTTTGACGGGCAGAGACATCTGCTTGACCTTATAAAAGAAGTACATCAAAGTCGAAGGGATCGAACGGATCCGTCTCGGTTCTCTTGGAGCCGGGGATTATTACGGAAGAGTTTGCAAAAGAGCTTTACGAGATGCCGAAAGTGTGTCCGCATTTTCATCTTCTCTTCAAAAGCGGATGTGACGCGACGCTGAAGCGGATGAACCGAAAGTATACAAGCGGAGAATATGCAAACAGGTGTGGATATCCTGAGAAAATATTTTGAAAATCCGGCTCTGACGACAGATGTGATCGTCGGATTTCCGGGGAGACAGAGGAAGAGTTTGAAGCTTCCTATGCGTTTTGTCGACCGGGTTGATTTTTATGAAACGCATATTTTCAAATACTCGAGAGAAGGGACAAAAGCGGCAGTGATGGACGGCCAGATCATGAGAAGATGAGGGGAAAAAAATCTGCGCCTGTGCTGAAATCGCCCTCGGTGAACGGAAGAAAAAGGCATTATGAGGACAGCTTTATCGGAAAAGAAGTGGAAGTTCTTTTTTGAAGAGAATTCGCAGAATGGAAAAGAAGTTATGACAGGACATACAAAAGAGTATATGAAAATTGCACTAGAGACCGAAAAAAATCTCAAATTGTATCGTAAAAGTTCAAATTGGGGAGGCTTTGCAAATTATTCATTGAATTTTGAATGGGAATTATATTAAATTGAGATAAGTAGTCGGTTTCTGGGTTTCAGGAGAAAAGAAAAATTTGAGGAATAACAGGGTCAAAAGGCAGCATCCGGGGGTGTGACAAAATAGATAAAAGAAAAGACAGGAGGAAGAAAAATGGGCGATTTAAGTAATACGCAATTCTTTCAGGTAGAACCGGGACCGCAGATTTCTGCGAAGGATATTTTTGATATCGTATATAAGGCGCTGAAAGAAAAGGGATATGATCCGGTGAGTCAGATTGTCGGCTATATTATGTCCGGAGATCCGACCTATATTACCAGTTTTAACGGTGCGAGAAGCCTTGATGATGAAGGTAGGAGCGTGATGAACTGGTAGAAGAATTACTGAAAGCGTATATCGAACATAATTCTTGGGAATAATCAGAATATGAGGATCATGGGACTGGATTACGGCACAAAGACTGTGGGCGTTGCGATCAGTGACGCACTGAAGATCACGGCCCAGGGATCGAGACGATACAACGGAAAGAAGAGAATAAGCTGCGAAAGACTTGTGCCAGGATTGAACAATTAATTAAAGAATATCAGGTAGAGAAGATCGTACTCGGATTTCCAAAACATATGAATAATGATGTCGGTGAACGTGCTGAAATCTTTGGAATTTAAGGCGATGCTGGAGAAGGACGGGTCTGGAGGTCAGTTATGTGGGACGAGAGACTGACGACAGTGGCAGGCAGAGCGTACGTTAATAGAGAGCAGTGTAAGAAGGGAAAACCGCAAGCAACGTTGATAAGATTGCGGCGGTTTTTATATTGCAGGGATATTTGATTTATTATTTATATGAAAAGCAGATGGAGAATGATTAAGTTTGTCATTTTTGGAGACGGAAATGGTGCAGGACGAGTTTTTGTCCTTGAAGCAGACAAAGATCAAATCCCTCCGGATATATTCTTGTGACAGATTCGGAAGATTTTGATGCAGGATATCAGGATAGAAAAATAAAAGACGGGGTGGAAGGAGACGGAAAAAGTAAAGTTTGCATTTGCGGATGGAAACGGTGAGGACGAATTTTTTATACTTGAAGAAACAAAAGATCAGTTTTTTTACGGGGATACAGATGGGACAGGATAAGACGTATAATTTCTTGAAAGGAGTTAAAGGAAAAGACGATGCTGAATGTCATCATATTAAAAGACGTTCGTGATGAAGAATCAGGCGGAGCGTTTATAGACGTTGAAGAAATGAGAAAGTGTCTGTGGACAGGCGGTCTCCTTGCAGGTGTTTGAGGAAGCTTTTGAAGATGTCAGTTTGAACTTGATTTAAGAAGAAAATGCATTGTATGCTATGGGAAACTGAGGTTTCCAACGGGAAATCGGATCAGTGATATGTAAAATTGGAATCGACCTGGTCATCCCGGATGTCACGTATCTGAAAGATAATATTTCCAAAGTGAAAGGATTCGTGATCACCCACGGACACGAGGATCATATCGGACATTGCCTTATGTGCTTAAGGAGATCAATATCCCGATCTATACCACAGAAAGCTTACAATGGGACTTATTGAGAATAAGTTAAAGAGCATAATCTGCTCCGCAGTACAAAGAAGAAAAGTAGTCCGTCATGGACAGTCGATCAATCTTGGAAAATTCAGGATTGAATTTATTAAAACGAACCACAGTATTCAGGATGCATCCGCACTGGCAATCTATTCACCGGCAGGTGTTGTTGTCCACACAGGAGACTTCAAGGTTGATTATACCCCGGTATTCGGCGATGCCATCGATCTGCAAAGATTTGCGGAGATCGGCAAGAAAGGGGTACTGGCGCTGATGTCTGACAGTACCAATGCAGAGCGAAAAGGGATTTACGCAGTCAGAACGTACGGTAGGAATTACCTTTGATCATATTTTTGCAGAGCATCAGAATACCCGTCTGATCATTGCTACATTTGCGTCCAATGTAGACCGTGTGCAGCAGATCATCAACTCTGCTTATAAATACGGAAGAAAAGTTGTTGTTGAAGGACGGAGCATGGTGAATATCATTTCAACGGCTTCGGAGCTGGGATATCTGAATGTCCCTGAGAATACGCTGATCGAGATCGACCAGATGAAGAATTATCCACCGGAGAAGATGGTGCTGATCACAACAGGAAGTCAGGGAGAATCTATGGCTGCACTGTCAAGAATGGCAGCTGACGTACACCGCAAGGTTACAATTCAGCCGAATGATACTATCATTTTCAGTTCCAATCCGATTCCGGGAAATGAAAAGTCTGTATCAAGAGTCATCAATGAACTTTCAGCAAAGGGAGCAGAGGTTATCTTTCAGGATGCCCATGTATCCGGACATGCGTGTCAGGAAGAATTAAAGTTGATCTATTCGCTCGTAAAACCGAAATATGCGATTCCGGTGCATGGTGAATACCGCCATCTGAAAGCAAACGCAGGTGTTGCAAGAGCCTTTTTGGGAATTCCGAAAGAGAATGTCTTTATTATGCAGTCCGGTGAAGTACTGGAGTTGTGTGATGAGTCGGCAAAAGTAGTGGACAAGGTGCATACAGGTGCTATTCTGGTAGATGGACTTGGTGTAGGAGATGTAGGAAATATCGTATTGAGAGACCGTCAGCATCTTGCGGAAGATGGAATTATTATCGTTGTCCTGACACTGGAACGAAGAACGAACCGTCTGCTTGCAGGACCGGATATTGTTTCCAGAGGATTTGTATATGTCCGAGAGTCAGAACAGTTGATGGATGATGCAAGAAAGGCAGTGGCCGATGCACTGGATAAGTGCCTGCGAAAGGAAAGCATACGGACTGGAATAAGATCAAGCTTGGTGATCCGGGATGCAATGAATGATTATATCTGGAAAAAGACGAAGAGAAGACCTATGGTGATTCCGATCATCATGGATGTGGATGTGTAAATTATGATAGTAGATGAACGTATTATTACATTCATCAATTCTATGGATACAGAGAACAGTGAAATACTGGAGACAGATTGAACAGGAGGCTCTGGCGGATTCCGTTCCGATCATCCGGCGTGAGATGCAGAGCTTCCTGGAGGTTCTCCTTATGATGAAAAAACCTATGCGCGTTCTGGAAGTCGGAACTTATAAGCCGCCATAAAAACAGAAAAAATGAAAGAAGTAGGGAGAATGAAGAAAAACGGTGATGATGAGCAGACATCCAGAATTATTGATTCCGGCGAGCAGCCTGGAAGTGTTAAAAACGGCAGTTATTTTCGGAGCTGATGAAGGTCTATATCGGAGGAGAAGCTTTCGGTCTTAGAGCAAAAGCGAAGAATTTTTCAACGGAAGAGATGCGAAAAGGAATTCAATTTGCTCATGAACATGGAGTGAAAGTATATGTGACCGCTAATATTCTGGCGCACAACGATGACCTTGCCGGGGTGCGTGAGTATTTTGAAGAATTAAAGGAAATCGGACCGGATGCACTGATCATTGCAGATCCGGGAGTATTTGAGATTGCCAAAGAGATATGCCCCGAGATAGAAAGGCATATAAGCACTCAGGCAAATAATACAAATTATGCAACCTATAATTTCTGGTATAAACAGGGGGCGAGTCGAGTCGTATCTGCCAGAGAGCTGTCGATGGAAGAGCTAAAAGAACTTCGGGCAAATATTCCGGAAGATTTGGAAATCGAGACCTTTATTCACGGAGCGATGTGCATCTCGTATTCGGGAAGATGTCTGCTAAGCAACTATCTGACCGGAAGAGATTCAAACCAGGGAGCATGTACCCATCCATGCCGTTGGAAATATGCGGTAGTGGAAGAAAAAAAGACCGGGAGAGTACCTTCCTGTTTATGAAAATGAAAGAGGAACTTACATTTTAACTCAAAAGACCTGTGTATGATCGAACATATACCGGAGCTGATCGATGCGGGGATCGACAGTCTGAAAATCGAAGGCAGAATGAAAACCGCTCTGTATGTGGCGACAGTGGCAAGGACGTACCGAAAAGCAATCGATGACTATAAGAAAGATCCGAAGTTATATGAACAGAACATGCCCTGGTATAAGGAGCAGATTTCAAACTGTACTTACCGTCAGTTTACCACCGGATTTTTCTTTTGGAAAACCGGATGAGACGACACAGATTTATGACAGCAACACATACAATAAAGAGTATACTTATCTTGGCATTGTCGGGAGATCAAAGACGGATTGTGCAGGATAGAGCAGAAAACAAATTTTCTGTCGGGGAAACGATTGAAATTATGAAGCCGGACGGCAGAAACATAGAAGCGGAAGTGCTGCGCATCCTGAATGAAGAGGGAAAAGAGCAGGAAAGTGCGCCCCACTCGAAACAGCTGCTCTATGTTGAACTAAGTGAAATCCCGGACGTATATGATATTTTGCGAAGAAAAGAAGAGGAATCAAAATAGAAGAAAATATAAATAGAAACGGCATAGACAAAGGCGTTTATCGTATCTTTTGGCTATGCCGTTTTGTAATGGAGGAAATAAGAGAGCGAAACTGTTCAAAAAGACGGTGAAATGACAAAATGATTGATAGAAAAGGAAGTAAATATGATGAAAATAGATGAAAAAAAAAAAGTATATCGTAAATGAGTAAAAAATGATATAATGATAGATGGTAGTATCCTGATAATATTATGAGAAAAGGAAGGAAAAGGTTTATGGCAGGAAGAGTGATCAAAAGACTGCTCGCAGGGGTTCTTACAGTCGCCGTTGTGATACCGGGCAATTTTGTTCCGGCGCAGGCAGCGGAAGAACCGCAAGAAGACTACCTCATTTATCCGAATCCACATAAGGTGGAGTATCAGGAAGGAGATTACATTCTCGGAAAAGAATTGAATGTAATCTATGACAAAGGAATCGATGAGGCGACAAAAGAACCGTCTGCAAGAGGCGGCAGACCTCAAAGGAATCGAGGTAAACGAAGCAGAGCAGCCAAAAGAAGGCGCAACCAATGTATATGTCGGTGTACATGGACAGGACGGAACGGCAGAAGATTATATTACAGAAGAATATCAGCCGGAAGACTTTTGTTTGGAAAGACGGATTTTACTTTCTGGCAAGTGATGAGAATGT
>VOFB01001169.1_pt1 | contig 22000 bp, 35 predicted proteins | sample 5384141 | NCBI WGS metagenome assembly VOFB01 (sample SAMN12384721, study PRJNA508395) | human gut metagenome | isolation source: healthy gut A | host: Homo sapiens | reverse complement strand
TTTTTGCCCAGTAGAAGGTCAGAGGCCTGAAAGCTGAGGAATCCCAGAAAAAGGGGCCAATAGGGGGAACCTTTGGTGAATGCCAGCACTGCCGCCCGGAGACGTTTATAGTCAGCAAAGCTGCATATAGGGACAACGGAAACAATAGCTCTTTCGCGAAAAGACAATTCGGGCTGAAAAAGAAGAAAGACAGCCAGCAAATCCAGCGCCCAGAGAAGAAGAACGGCTGAAAAAAAAAAAGACACCTGGTTAAGCAGCCAGAAGAGCAGCACCGCCTGACCGGCAGCGAAGGCGGCACCTCCTGCCAGCGGGTGATAGACGATGAGAAAATCCCCTGCCAGGAAAAAGGACAGTGCCAGGGCAATGGAGATGTAAGAGATCCTGCTGTGAGCTGAAAAGGGGGATGGCGGCTGTGCAGAGGCAGATCAGGCTTCCGGCACATTTGGGGAGTACATAGTATTTCTTTGGTACTGTAAAAGTTTAGAATGTAACAGAGAAGCAGCACTGGAAGTGCCAGAAGTGACCAGTTGCTGAGGGTGAGATTGTTCATAAAATACCTGCCTTTCGTGGGTAGCAATTTAACTGAGAGGGTGATAAAATAAAATTTGATTTAAAAATTAATGTAGCGACAACCCCGGGATATCAAGAATAAAGAAGGGATATCCCAGGGGGTAGTGCATCGTAAACTAAATAAGTGCTGCATATATGCGGTATGAATATTCAGGCAAGTATATGGGATGCTTATTTAGTAGACGATGTACTAGGTATATAAGGAGTAAGGATTAGTGGAAACAGACAGAGAGATGGAGTTATATATTCATATTCCTTTCTGCAGGAAAAAATGTAACTACTGCGATTTTCTTTTCCTTTCCGGCAGGACAGGAGACCATGGATGTGTATGTGCAGATGCTGATTAAGGAAATTCGGGAGGCGGAAAAGAGGGAGGAGAAGGTCACTTCCGTATTCTTGGGTGGTGGTACCCCTTCCATCCTTTCAGGACAGCAGATGCAGGGGATACTGGATACCTGCCGGGAAAAAATTCAGCTTTTCAAAGGAGGCGGAAATCACTCTGGAGGCTAACCCGGGAACCCTTGACCAGGGAAAACTGAAGGCTCTTAGGCAGGCTGGTATCAACCGGCTGAGCCTTGGGCTTCAGTCTGCCCACAATGGGGAGTTGAGGGAATTGGGGCGTATCCATACCTGGGAAGACTTTGTGGAGAGCTATCATATGGCCAGGAAAGCGGGATTTAGGAACATTAACGTGGACCTGATGTCCGCGCTCCCGGCGCAGACTCCCGAGAGCTTTAGGGATACTCTAAAACAGGTAACGGCGCTCGAGCCTGAGCATATCTCAGCCTACAGTCTTATCATGAGGAGGGGACTCCCTTTTATGAGAAGTATGCATGCGATGAGAGGGACAGACAGAAGGATGGGGAGTGTGCCCAGCTTCCATCAGAAGAAGAAGAGCGCAGTATGTACGCGGATACGGCCCGTATTCTAAGGCAGGCGGGATATCGCAGGTATGAAATTTCCATCTATGCCAGGGAGGGATTCGAATGCCGCCACAACTGCGGTTACTGGACCAGAAAAAGTTACAGGGATTCGGACTCGGGGCAGCTTCCTGATGGACGAGACACGTTATCATGGAACGGAGGATTTGCAGGAGTATTTGAGGGGGAGCTTCCCAAGACTTGACCAGGAACGTCTCAGCTTGCAGGCCCGAATGGAGGAGACCATGTTTTTGGGGCTGCGTCTGACCAGAGGGTCAGTATTAAGGAGTTTAATATACAATTCGGATGCTCTATTTGGGATGTCTATGGAAAAGTATCCGCAAAGATGACAAGGGAAGGGCTGCTGCAGGAGGAGGGGAGGGGGTGGCTGTCCCTGACGGAGAAAGGGATTGATGTGAGTAATTACGTGCTCTCAGAGTTTTTGCTGTGACGCTGACAGCAGAGCTCACTGCTTTTGAGCTTAACCAAAAAGAAGAATGAAGAAAAACATAATGAAAAAAGAAGTGAGTGTAACGATTCAACAGGTCTGCGCATTTACTGCGCTAACCGTAAGAAAATGATTCAGGAGTGCAAAAATCCATCACCGAAGGTAATTTTATAAGGATTTTTGCACGTAACTATGAAGGTACTGAACAGGTATAAGTGGAGGAAGGTTAGATGAAAACCAGTGCAACAGGACACAGAAAACCCGCTGGGGTATGAGAAGGAATCAAAATTGCTGATTAATTTTGCGATTCCCTGTATTATTTCCATGCTGGTGACAGCGCTTTACAATATAGTGGATCAGATCTTTATCGGTCAGGGGTGGGAATGCTGGGAAATGCGGCCACAAACATTGCATTTCCGCTCTCCACCACCTGTACCGCGATTGCCCTTTTTGGGAATCGGAGGAGCATCCAATTTTTCACTGAAGCTGGGGGCAGGTGAGGAGAGGGAGGCAGCTAAATATTCAGGCAATGCCCTGACACTCATCCTGATTTTCGGGATTTGTCTCTTTGCGGTAACAGAAATCTTTTGACGCCAATGCTGAGAGGGTTTGGGGCCACCGAGGAGGTGCTTCCCTTTGCCCAGATGTATACACGAATCACTGCAATTGGTTTCCGTTTTTGATTGCCAACACAGCAATCAGCAAGCAAATACTGGCGGATGGAAGTCCCAAATATTCTATGATGTCTATGCTGGTGGGAGCAGTGATCAACACCATTCTGGACCCTATTTTCATTTTTGGTTTTCACATGGGTATGGCAGGGCTGCACTGGCCACGATCATTGGTCAGATCATCTCCTTTTGTATTAGTCTCAGATATCTCTTCCATTTCAAGCACATTGTGCTGAACAGGGAGTGCTTTTGTCTGGATGGGATATTTGTAAAGAATATCTTTGCCCTTGGCGCCAGTGCATGTTTCAATCAGATAGCTATGACCATTGTACAGATTGTAATGAACAATACCCTCTCTTACTATGGCGCCAGATCCGTGTATGGAGGGGAGATACCGCTCGCCTGCGCTGGATTATTGCAAAAGTAAACATGGTATTTATGGCAGTGATTATTGAATATCCCAGGGTACGCAGCCAATCGTTGGATTTAACTACGGCGCCTCAGAAATACGGAAGGGTAAAGAAGACTTATCTGCAGGCTGTGGGGACTGCATCGGTTCTGTCCTTTGCTGCGTTTGTCTGCTTCCAGGTATTTCCGCGGCAGATTATCTCTATATTTGGTCAGGGAAGTGAACTTTACTTTACGTTTTCTGAGCGGTATTTCAAGATATTTCTGTTTTTGACTATCATAAACGGTATCCAGCCGGTAACCTCAAATTTCTTTACATCCATAGGAAAGTCTAGACTGGGTATCTTCATGTCACTCACCAGACAGATCCTCTTCCTGCTGCCCCTCATCATTATCTTCCCCTTGATTATGGGAATTGACGGTGTGATGTACGCAGGTCCCATAGCGGACGGGGCGGCTGCGATTGTCTGTGGGTATTTTATGGTGAGGGAGATTCGGGAACTGACAGCGAAGCAGGCGGCGGTCTGCTAGTATATGTTAGATGGAAGTAGAAGCAAAAAATGAGGCAGGACTCTGCAGATATATGCAGGGTGTCTGTCTCATTTTTAAAATGGTTTATAAATGCTATGCTGTCAGGATCATTACAGCAAAATGATGAATTCTGCGGTAGGTGTTCTTGGTGTAGTGCAGACCGTCAACGGTGGACCAATCCTCAGACAGCAGATAATTGAAGCAGTCCATATATTGATCCGGAAAAGCCTCCTGCATTGCCTGGTTAAAAGCCTGTATTTCTGCATTGCTGGCTCCCTTACAAAGCTCATCATTCACAGGGTTCACAGACATGATATAGAAAGCGGGATCATGATAAGTTTGAAACAGCTCCTGATAAAATGAAATATACTTGTCTACCTCCTTTAAATCATTGACCCCCAGATTAAAAATAACGGTGGCATCCGGGTTTTCTTTCAGTGCAGCTTCAGCTGTACGATTCCGTCATTGTAAAGCCAGTGAAATCCCCCTTCCTTTGCGATATAGGTGCAGGTATCAGCCGGATCATATTCCTGTACCGCATCCCGCATTCCTACTGTTCGTGAATCACCCACGAAAATATAAAGAATGCTCCAGCTCCACATATCCATCCTGTCCGTAACTGGGAGAGGAATTGCTTTGGTGGTGTCAGATGGCTCCAGTTCCACCAGAGCAGCGTCTGTCTGGACAGCAGCAGATTTGGGGGAGGCAGAGTCCTCATTTATATAGACTGTCAGGTAACCGGCAAGTCCAAGCAGGCAGACAATCGCTGCAAAGGCCAGGACGAGCATAATTGTTGATCCTTTTTTCATCACTCTCTACCGATAAGTTATCCTTTCCTAAAGCTTAGCTTCAGAATATTTTACGGCTATCATATCACATTTTATTGAAATGTCAATGCCAGCTCTTCGTTGTACAGACAGAAGGTTTTCCTTTGTTTTAATGAAAGCCTTCAAAATTAACGCCTCTTCCATACGTCCATTTTCCGCGTAAATATGCCTGATTATTGGAATAATAGATGATTGCTTTTTATACTTTTTGAGAAGACTGCTCCCGCCATATTTTTTAACCATGGTGTAGAGATCCCAATGATATCGTGTTGCCCCCGTCTTTTCAGACTTTTCATTAGATTTGTATATTCTTTCATCTTTACCACAGTGGAGGATTGGGAATCTTATTTTTTTCATATATTTTTTTCCCGTAGGGCCACATTTTTTGTGCTGGCCTCCCAGCCGCAGGGCGGCTTTCCGAATGGTTTCTCCCTTTCGGAACATCCTGGAATAAACCTCATCGCTGTCCACCTTGCGGTAAATGTCATAATTCCATTTATCCCACTCCCATCCGCCAAAATCCAATTGTGATACAACCATATAATCTGTATAAGATTTGTAAAAATTCAGTACGCTGGTCGTTCCTGAGACACAGTTTGTTCCGTAATCAATGATCGCAAATTTCTGCCCAAATACCTTCAGTCCATAATTCATAACCTTTTGGTATCACTCAAATTTAAGCAGCCGCAGAAGGAGCTTCCTCCTCCATGGCCAGAATACTTGATGACGATGTGCCGGGAGGGAGAGCGCTTATGGATTATATTGAAAAAAGCTTTGTATGCGGCTAAACGCTTACTGCTATCTTTCTCCACATCTCCTTCCAGGTTCTTACACTTGACAGATTTTATGAGATAAGACTCTCGAAAGTCCAATCCTGCCTTTAGGTATTGGCTTTCTGTCATGCTGTCCACATTGTTTTTTTGGGCATATTCACTCCATTTATCGTCCAGATTATTGTCAAATTTATAGAGACTTATGCGATCTTCCCAGATAATTACATCGTATAATAGATAGCAGTCCGTATCTTTGACAGGAACCGCAGAATAGACGCCACCCAACCCTCCATCCTCAAATTTATCGGTGGCATAAGAGGTTCTGATGACCACCACCGGGTCCTTTGCAGATATTTTTTACCGAATCATAAGACTTTGCCGCGCAAACATCTGTTTTTGCGAAGCCCAGCAGTACAATTGCCGAAAGAAAAAGTAAAACCCGATTTAACTTGTTCTTATTATTCATGTTTCCCTCCTGTTTTTCTGAATCCCCGTTTTTTCGGACCCGGGAAAAGCGCCGGTATCTCTTTTAATTAGATCAAACTTGCTCATTTTTTTAAAATATAGCATCATTAAAAAACCATGTCAACGGTAGATTTCCTTGAATTTCCATGGTTTTGTCCAAATAGCCCTTTAAAGTGAGGAACTGGTATCAATCTAATGAACCTATAAATGAAAAATAATTTCTAAAAAATACATAAATACTATTGACAAAGAAAATTAAGAGTGCTATCTTAGGAACATAGATGTTAGCACTCTACCAAGATGAGTGCTAATAACAAAAAAGGGAGGGAGGATTTAAAGATGCAGTTGGATGAACGCAAGACGAAAATCTTGTACGCTATCATTAAAACTTATCTGGAAACCGGGGAACCGGTTGGCTCCAGAACCATATCCAAGTATGCGGATTTAAATCTGAGTTCCGCTACAATCCGGAATGAGATGTCAGACCTGACAGATATGGGATATATCGTACAGCCCCACACCTCAGCCGGAAGAATTCCTTCTGATATGGGATACCGTTTTTATGTGGACCATCTCATGGAGGAGAAGGAAAAAGAAGTCACGGAGATGAAGGAGCTGATGATCCAGAAGCAGGATAAGATGGATCTGGTTCTGAAGCAGGTGGCAAAGGTGCTGGCCAACAATACCAACTATGCAACCATGATCACCTCTCCTCAGTATCACCGGACAAAGCTGAAATTTATACAGCTCTCGGTCATTGCGGAAAACCAGCTGCTGGCGGTTGTAGTGACAGAGGGGAATGTGGTTAAGAACAAGATGCTCCGCATTGACCATCAGCTGGACAATGAGACGATTCTGAAACTGAATATTCTGCTGAACACCAGCTTAAACGGCCTGACCATGGAACAGATCAATCTGGTTACCATCGCGAAGCTCAAGGAGCAGGCAGGGATACACAGTGAGGTGGTCAACAGTGTATTGGATGCGGTAGCAGAGGCCATTCAGATGGATGATGAGGACTTAGAGATCTATACCAGCGGCACAACCAATATTTTCAAATATCCGGAGTTGAGCGACAGTGAAAAGGCCAGTGAGTTGATCAGTGCATTTGAGGAGAAACAGCAGTTGGCAAATCTGGTGGCAGAGACTATGACAGCGGAGGAGAACACGGGCATTCAGGTTTATATAGGAAATGAAAGCCCGATACAGACCATGAAGGACTGCAGTGTTGTGACAGCAACCTATGAATTAGGTGAGGGAATGAAGGGAACGATAGGAATTATCGGGCCGAAAAGGATGGATTACGACAAAGTAGTCAGCACACTGAAAACTTTGACAACGCAGTTGGATAAGATATTTAACAAGACGAGTGAGGACTCTTCCGTCTCGGTAGGCAGAGAGAGGAATCACCAAAAACAAGAGTAACGAAAAAGGATGAAGAAGGGCGGTAGAGAGCGTGTCTGAGGAAAAGCTGCAAAAGGATATGGAGATAGATGAGAACAAGGACGCTGTTTCCGATGCGGAAAATGAGACTGGTGAGACGGTTGGGGAAGTGACCGAGGAGGAAACGGATACAGAAGCTGTGGAGGAAGATTCACAGGATGAGGAAAATGCCGGGGAAGCCTCTGAGAATGAGGATGGCAGCGGTCAGGGAATCCAAGGGAAAGGAGCCTGAGGGAAGCGGTCCGGGAGAGAAGAAAGGCTTCTTTTTGGTAAGAAGAAGGATAAGAAAGACAAGAAGGATCAGCAGATCGAAGATCTTACTGACAGGCTGAAACGCCAGATGGCAGAGTTTGATAACTTCCGCAAGAGGACGGAGAAGGAGAAGGCCTCCATGTATGAGGTCGGCGCAAAGAGTGTGATCGAAAAGATGCTCCCTGTGGTTGACAATTTTGAGAGAGGCTTGGCGCAGGTTCCGGATGAGAGCAGGAATGATCCCTTTGTGGAGGGCATGGATAAGATCTACAAACAGCTGATGTCTACTTTGGAGGAATTGGAAGTAAAGCCGATTGAGGCTGTGGGTCAGAATTTGACCCCAATTTTCACAATGCAGTGATGCATGTGGAGGATGAGGAACTGGGTGAGAATATCATTGCCGAGGAGTTCCAGAAGGGTTACACTTACCGGGATACCGTGGTAAGGCACAGTATGGTAAAAAGTAGCCAATTAAACGGACACGTTTGCCAACGCAGACATTACAATAAAATGAAAACATTGCAATGAGGAGGAAATGACAATGGGTAAAATCATAGGAATCGATTTAGGAACAACAAACAGCTGTGTAGCTGTTATGGAAGGCGGCAAGCCTACCGTTATCACAAATGCAGAAGGAGCAAGAACAACACCTTCCGTAGTTGCATTCACAAAGACCGGTGAGAGACTGGTCGGCGAGCCTGCAAAGCGTCAGGCGGTTACAAACGCCGATAAAACAATCTCTTCCATTAAGAGACATATGGGTACAGACTACAAAGTGGATATTGATGGAAAGAAGTACTCTCCCCAGGAGATTTCAGCCATGATTCTGCAGAAGATGAAAGGCGATGCAGAAAACTATCTGGGCGAGAAAGTGACGGAGGCTGTAATCACAGTGCCCGCATATTTCAATGACGCTCAGCGCCAGGCCACCAAGGATGCCGGAAAGATCGCAGGACTGGATGTTAAGCGAATCATCAACGAGCCTACAGCAGCAGCTCTGGCATACGGACTGGATAATGAAAAAGAGCAGAAGATCATGGTTTATGACTTGGGCGGCGGTACCTTCGATGTTTCCATTATCGAGATCGGAGAGGGCGTTATCGAAGTGCTCTCCACAGCAGGCGACAACAGACTGGGCGGCGATGATTTTGACCAGAAGATCACGGACTACATGCTGTCTGAGTTTAAAAAGAATGAGGGTGTAGACTTATCAGGCGATAAGATGGCGCTTCAGAGACTGAAAGAAGCAGCTGAGAAAGCGAAGAAAGAGCTTTCTTCCGCAACTACAACCAATATCAACCTGCCGTTCATCACTGCAACCGCAGACGGCCCGAAGCATTCCGATATGAACCTTACAAGAGCTAAATTTGACGAACTGACCAGCGATCTGGTGGAGAGAACCGCTACACCTGTGACCACAGCTCTGAAGGATGCAGGGCTGACAGCAAGCGAGATCTCAAGGTACTGTTGGTCGGTGGTTCTACACGTATCCCGGCTGTACAGGATAAGGTAAAACAGCTGACCGGTCATGAACCCAGCAAGTCCTTAAACCCTGACGAGTGCGTTGCACTCGGTGCCTCCATCCAGGGTGGAAAGCTTGCAGGTGATGCAGGCGCAGGTGATATCCTTCTGCTGGATGTAACTCCACTGTCGCTGTCCATAGAGACTATGGGCGGTGTAGCAACCAGGCTGATTGAGAGAAACACGACCATTCCCACAAAGAAGAGCCAGATCTTCTCAACTGCAGCTGACAACCAGACAGCCGTTGATATCAACGTTGTACAGGGCGAGAGACAGTTCGCAAATGACAACAAGTCCTTAGGACAGTTCCGCCTGGATGGAATTCCTCCAGCAAGAAGAGGCGTTCCGCAGATCGAGGTTACCTTTGATATCGATGCCAACGGTATCGTAAATGTATCTGCAAAAGACCTGGGAACAGGAAAAGAGCAGCACATCACCATCACCTCAGGTTCCAACATGTCTGACAGTGATATCGAAAGGCAGTGAAAGAGGCTGCTGAGTTCGAGTCTCAGGATAAGAAGAGAAAAGAGGCCATTGACACCCGCAATGATGCGGACTCCATGGTATTCCAGACGGAAAAGGCTCTGGAGGAAGTGGGCGATAAAGTGGATGCCAATGACAAGACAGCGGTGGAGGCAGATCTGACTGCGCTGAAGGATCTGATTGCAAAATCAAATCCGGAGGAGATGACAGAGGCTCAGGTAGCGGAGATCAAAGCTGCGAAAGAGAAATTGATGGAGAGTGCTCAGAAAGTATTTGCGAAAGTGTATGAGCAGGCGCAGGCTTCCCAGGGTGCAGCAGGGGAAGATCCTCAGGCAGGAGCAGATACTTCCTATCAGGCTGACGATGTAGTTGACGGGGATTACAAAGAGGTATAAGATAAATAACAGCGCAGGGGACAGACAGGGGGCCGCAAGTCCGGTCCCCGGCACATGCCCCCTTAAACTGCGTTTTGATAAATTTAGGAAAAGGTGAACATAATGGCAGAGAGTAAACGTGATTATTATGAGGTCTTGGGCGTTGACCGAAACGCTGATGATGCCACCATAAAAAGCATACAGACAGCTGGCCAAGAAGTATCACCCGGATATGAACCCCGGAGACACGGAGGCTGAGAAGCGTTTTAAAGAGGCGTCTGAGGCATATGCCGTGCTGAGCGATAAAGAGAAGAGAGCGCAGTACGACCAGTTCGGCCATGCTGCGTTTGAACAGGGCGGCCCGGGCGGCGGCTTTAGCGGCTTTGACTTCGGCGGAGATATGGGTGACATTTTCGGTGATATTTTTGGCGACCTATTTGGAGGTGGGAGCCGCAGGAGGGCTAACAATGGCCCCATGATGGGGCCAACATCCGACCAGCGTGCGGGTTACCTTTGAGGAGGCTGTATTTGGCTGTGAAAAAGAGTTGGAGCTGAACTTAAAGGATGAGTGCACCACCTGCCACGGATCAGGTGCAAAACCTGGTACAAGTCCCGAAACCTGTCAGAAGTGCGGTGGTAAGGGACAGGTGGTGTTTACCCAGCAGTCCCTCTTTGGTGTGGTGAGAAATGTCCAGACTTGTCCGGAATGTAACGGAACTGGCAAGGTGATTAAGGATAAATGTACTGCTTGCCACGGAACCGGATACACATCCAGCAAAAAGAAGATTGCTGTCACGATCCCGGCGGGAATTGATGATGGACAGAGCATTCGGATAAGGGACAAAGGGGAGCCGGGAAGCAACGGCGGACCCAGGGGCGATCTCCTAGTGGAAGTGAATGTAATGCGTCATCCTATCTTCCAGAGACAGGATATGAACATTTTCTCCACCGTGCCCATCAGCTTTGCACAGGCAGCACTGGGGGGTGAAGTGCGCATCAGCACTGTGGATGGAGATGTGCTCTACGACGTAAAACCGGGAACACAGACGGACACAAAGTGCGTCTGAAAGGCAAGGGGTGCCTTCCCTGCGGAACAAATCTGTCCGCGGCGACCACTATGTGACCCTTGTGGTGCAGGTGCCCACTAAGCTAAATGAAGAGGCAAAGGAGGCTCTGCGCAAGTTTGACGCAGCAAACGGCGGCTCTCTCGGACAGAGCAAAGAGGGGGCGGAAAAACCCAAGAAAAAGGGATTTATGGATAAACTGAAAGAGACTTTTGAGGATAATTAATAGGAATTAAGAGAAACGGCGGAAGTTGCAGCGAAAGAAACTATTTTGTCTGCTGATTTTCGTCGTTTTCGCGTTTTACAACTTATTTACAAGACCTGGACAATCTTAATATTTCTTAAGGGAATAGGCGTTGACATAAAAAGCGAAAGGAATTAAAATAATACTATTATATACATAATTAACGGCAGTGGCGGGTACAGAGAAACTGGTATCATCCACTGACATAAGGTAAATCAACGCATCAATAAAATAATAAGATGTAGTCGTACTCTGTGAAATTACCGAGTGTAGATTGAAACAAGGAAAATGAGGACAGCTATGAAGAACAAAAGTATTGAGAAAACTTATGATTATGGGATTGACATGCAGTATGACACTGACTATGGCGCCCGTTCCTGTGATAGCAGCCGCAGGGGAGCCGCAGACGCAAGCCGCTTCCGGGGAAAGACAGTCAGAGAGTGGGAAGTCTGGGAAGGTGAGACGAAGCAGGATGATACTCAGAAAACTGCAGAGAAAAAAGTCTCAAAAGAAAGATAAAACGAAGGCCAAAGAGAGTCAGACGGACTCTGAAAAGAATTCAAGGCAGCAGAACGATTCAACGGATAGTCAGAAAGAAAATGATGAAAATGATACTAAAGAAAAAGTAGCAAAAGCGTCAGATTTGATCATAGGTGGCTTAACATTAAAATGTGAAGAAGATTTAACAAGCGGAGTTGACTATACATATAGTGAAAGTACCAAAATTCTTTCAATTAAATCTGACAAAAAGATTCTTATAGACGGCAATAGTAGTCTGAGTAATACAAAACTTGTGCTTGAAAGCGATGCAAACATTACACTGTCTGATGTAAGAATAAAGACAGAAGATGGCATAGCATTAAATTTGAATGGTAAAAAGCTATCACTGACACTTAATGGAAGCAACAGCTTTGTAACAGATTTTGATGATACTTCAGCAGTGAACATTCCTAATGAAGCAGAATTAACAATTGCCGGTAGTGGAAAATTGACAGTTTCAGGAAAAGGAACAGGTAAGGATATAACTCTTGGAATGAAATCTGGAAAATTAAAAATTGAAAGTGGAACGGTGGTTGCTAAATCTGGCATTGTTCTAAAAAAGCTACCACCAGTACAACAGTGGGCGCACAGGTCTCGGTTACAGGTGGAAGCGTAAATTTAGGTGCTATTTCACCGGCAAATAAGCTAGAGATCAAAGGAAAAGATAATGTAAATGTTTATCCTGCGACGATAGTTGTAGACAGTGGATCTACGGAGATTACAGATTTAGCTGTAAAAAAGATGGGACCACCTTTTCATATGGTAATACAGGTGTTTTTCAGATGAAGATAAAAAGATTTATCTCTATCTTCCAAGAGGACAAATGGAGGTAACGGCAAGCAAGTTAGTGTATTCGGGTGAAGTTAAAGAATCCGGAAGTAATATACTTGTGAATAAGCAGACTGAAAAAGTAGAACTTAGAGCTGCAGATATAAGTTTTTCTTCTGCAACATATGGATCCCAGCAGATGCAAAGGCTATTACTATTACAAATCCCTCGGAGAGCAGCGTGAAATTCGATATACAGTTATCAGGAAGTGATGCCGATAGTTTTGTATTGACAAAACCAACAGATAGCAGTAGCTTTATTGTTTCAGGCAGGACTGGTGGAAAAGATGGCATAAATGAATCATTTAAAGTTCAGCCTGCAAAGAAAGCTACGGCGGGGACGCATATGGCTACTATAAAAGTTAGTTATGGTGATAATTTATTTTTTGAATCAAAAGTAAGCTGTACTGTAGAAAAAGCAAACCTTACTCCTGTTGTAGAACTTGATGAAAAAAAATATGACGGATCACAAGACGGATCTGGAAAAGTAATCTTCGAAGGAGCTGTAGAGGGAGACACACCTAAGGAAAAGCTGTTGGAGATTACCTATAATAGCGCAAATGTTGCAGAAGCTGACAAAGTAGAAATTAAGGTTACGTTGGATGAAGCGACTTCTGTAAACTATAAACTTACGAAAGATAGTTGGGAAGAGACAGATAATGTCAAAATTTTGAAAGCAGATTATGAGAAATCTCCAAAAAAACCGTCTGTATCTGAAATTACCTATAGTTCATTTCAATATAAAAGCCTTAAAAAGGGCAGCAGTATTGTATTAAGTCAGGAACAAGTAAGCCGAAAAGAGTCTGAATGGAAAAATGATACACGTACAACAACAGGTACGATAAAGGCTTCAGGGGCAACAGAAAATACCACCTATACAGTATGGACGCGTTATGGGGAAGATGAAAATCATAATGCTGGTACAAAGTTGACTAGTACCAAGGTTAAGACTTTGGATAAACCGGATCAAGTTACTTCCACAGATAATAAGATAACAGGCATAGTAGAAGGAACTACATACAAAAATGGTTCAACGCTTAGCTTTAAGGCAATTGGAGCAGGTATGGACAATACCAGCCCGAATGAAGGGATGAGAGATACCTTCCCACAAGTTGGAAGGTGACGGAAGAACACAGCTTCGTGAGTGGAAAGTACGAGGCGTCCTTTACGATAAATACCACTGGCTCCCATACACTTCAGGTTACTTTTAAAAAGCAGAAATATGAAGGCAGCAGTTGGGTGGATGTCAACATGACCTCCTATAAAAAGTTTCCTTTAAAACCGCTACGTCCGGGGTTAACGGAACAGGATCAGGCACCAATGGGTCGGGTACCAACGGATCAGGTACCAACGGTTCCGGTTCTGGCAAGAATAACACGGCGGCAAAGACAGCAGATAACGCACCGATTCTGCCGCTGGGCGTGGTATTTGCAGGGTCTGGGCTTCTTCTCGCGGGATATACTTTAAAAAGAAGACGCAGGGAATAAATGAAATAAACAGAATAATTGTTATATGAGTGTAAACTGCCGCACCGGTGATGGAAAGATTGCCGGTGCGGCAGTGTTTTTCGTATTATGAGTACATTGTAAAAAAGATGGAACAGATACTTCTGGCTTGAAGGTATCTGAAGATTTAGGTACGCCTTCCACTTCTTTGCTGTATACAGTATTACCCCTTACTTCTGCTGCGGATGAAATCACTGTTCAATATGAGAATACAGGCAGAGAAGCACTTAGCTATGAAAACGAAATACAAATTGACCGGCTTATAGATGGTACCTGGTATTTCTGGGGAGAAACTGGAAATACCCTTGAAGGGGAAACTGGTGTTTGGCCGGGAGAAACGGTAAAGGAAACGTATGCCTTTACTACAGATAAAATGCAGGACGGAGACTTTTTCACTCCATATGATGAAAAGCTGGTTATTAAAAATGGCATCGATGCATCACTTTTCGATGGACGTGTGGTCATTGTACTGTTCCCCGGAACTTATCGGGCCCGCACACAGTTTTATACGTTAGACGAAACTGAGGACATAAATAAATATGAGAACATTGCAGAATTCGTTGTCACAGAATAGATATCCACGAGGTCTGGTCCGTTACTGGCTAAGGGGACGCTTCCTGTGCCGGAGGAAGCTGGTTTTTGCCGGAAGATGGCACTACCCAGGCGATTTTTAAACAAGCTTTGGGGAAAGTATAGGTTACAGAATACAGTCACTTGGGCGTTGGCGGCTCTCTAAGTAAACATTTAACGTGCGTTTTTAGCGGCGGGGAAATCCACCGTTTACGGAAACTTGGACGCGAAGGTTTTCCTGAGCGTCTTAGTTGTAATAGTTAACGGTTAGTTCCCCAGAGCGTTGCACGTGTTTGCGTGAGAGCCGCCAACGCCCGGGTGACGTCCGGTTGGTAACGCACGTAACAGACCTGCCCCGTCTGGACTGTTGCACAAGATTGCCGATGCGGCAGTATTTTCATTTTATACCGTATTGCAGACAGTCAGGAACTATGTTAAACTATCAGATAGTGGGTTTTGTGCCCTGAGAACGGAAATGGTGAAGAAAGTGAGGATAACCCTATGAGATGGAATAAATTTACGCTAAAGACCAGATCTGAGGTGGAGGATATCGTGATCTCCACTTTGGCGGAGGCTGGAGTCGAAGGGGTGGAGATAGAGGATAAGGTGCCTTTGACTGAGGAGGACAAACAGCAGATGTTTGTGGACATCCTTCCGGATGGACCAGCGGATGACAGGATTGCCTACCTGAATTTTTATCTGGAGGAGGATGCGGATAAGGAGGAGCTGTTGTCCAGGGTGAAAGAGGAGCTTGAGGAGCTGCGGATGTTTGTGGATATCGGGGAGGAACCATCACGGAATCCCAGACAGAGGATAAAGACTGGATAAACAATTGGAAACAGTATTTTCATCAATTTTATGTGGATGACATCCTGATCATTCCCTCCTGGGAGGAAGTGAAGCCTGAGGATAAGGGTAAGATGATCATCCATATTGACCCGGGGACCGCCTTTGGCACTGGGATGCATGAGACGACTCAGCTGTGTATGCGCCAGCTGAAGAAGTATGTTACGCCGGACACGGAGCTTTTGGATGTGGGCACGGGCAGCGGAATACTCTCCATCGTGGCTCTGAAGATGGGGGCAAAGCATGCTGTGGGGACGGATCTGGACCCCTGCGCCATCTCTGCAACCAGGGAGAATATGGAGGCAAATGGTATTCCGGACAATAAAATGGATGTGATGATCGGAAACATTATTGATGATACCCAGGTTCAGGACAAGGTGGGGTATGGCAGATACGATATCGTGGCAGTAAATATTCTGGCAGATGTGCTTGTGCCGCTGACACCAGTGATTGTGAACCAGTTGAGAGGGGCGGAATCTATATCACATCAGGAATTATTGATAAAAAAAGAGACTGTGGTTGCAGCGGTAAAGGCTGCAGGTCTGCAGGTCCTGGAGGTTACTCATCAGGGTGAGTGGGTATCTGTGACTGCAAGGAAGAATTAGGAGCATATATTATGCATCATTTTTTTGTGTCCCCGGAGCAGATCGGGGAGAAGAGGATAAGGATAGAGGGCCGGATGTAAATCACATCAAAATGTGCTCCGCATGCTGCCCGGGGAACAGGTCTGCATCAGCAGCGGCCGGGATAACAAAGAGTACCGATGTGAATTGGAAGAGCTGGAAGAATGCTGGATTACTGCAAAGATTATGTGGGTGGAGGAGGCCGGCATGGAGCTGCCCTCCAAAATTTACCTGTTTCAGGGACTTCCCAAGGGCGATAAAATGGAATTGGTCATCAAAAGGCAGTGGAGCTTGGGGCCTATGAGATCATACCTGTGGCCACCAGGAGAGCTGTGGTAAAGCTGGATGCAAAGAAGGAACAGAATAAGCAAAAGAGGGGGAACGCCATCTCTGAGAGCGCGGCTAAGCAGTCCAAACGGAACGTGATTCCAAGAGTGACAGGGGTTATGCGATTTGAAGAGGCGGTGGCGTATGCCTCCGGCATGGATGTGAAACTTATCCCCACGAGCTGCAGGAGGGCATGGAGGCGACAAGGAAGCTTTTCCAGTCCATTGTTCCGGGCCAGTCAGTGGCAGTCTTTATTGGGCCGGAGGGGGCTTTGCGGAGGAAGAGATCGACCTGGCCAGGGAGAACGGGATAGAGCCTGTCTCACTGGGCAGACGCATTCTGCGCACGGAGACGGCTGGCCTGGCGGTACTGTCAGTTTTGATGTTTAACCTGGAAAACATGTAACTGTTCAGAATGTGCAGTAAATGCACAGACTTGTTGAATAGTTACAAAAACGGATGATTTGATGACCTGGAGGAGAAAATGGAAGCATATTTAGACAATTCAGCCACAACCAGATGTCTGGAGAGTGAGGATATTGTGGTGAAAACCATGATGGAGGATTTTGGGAACCCCTCATCCAGACACAGAAAAGGGGTGGAGGCTGAGATATATAAAAGAGGCAAGGGAAAGGATTGCCAAAACCCTGAAAAAGTAAATGAGAAGGAAATCTATTTCACCTCAGGGGGGACGGAGTCCAACAACTGGGCCTTGATCGGTGCAGCCATGGCAAACCGCAGAGCCGGGATGCATGTGATCACCACTGCTATTGAACATCCGGCAGTGATACAGCCCATGCTCTACCTGGAGGAACATGGCTTCCGGATCACCTATCTGCCGGTGGATCGATATGGCAGGATTGACATGGAAGAGCTGAGGGAAGCGGTCTGTGAAGACACGATACTCGTGTCCACTATGTATGTAAATAACGAGATTGGGGCAGTGGAGCCTGTAGAGAATATCGGAAGATACTTAAGGAAGAGCATCCCCAGATCCTGTACCATGGGATGCTATTCAGGCTTACGGAAAATACAGGATATACCCTTCAAAATGCGGGATAGATATGCTCTCAGTGAGCGGGCATAAAATTCACGGGCCAAAGGGCGTGGGATTTCTCTATGTGAATGAGCGGGTGAAGATCCATCCGCTGATTTTGGGCGGCGGCCAGCAGGGGAATGCGTTCCGGAACAGATAATGTACCTGGAATCGCAGGACTGGGTGTGGCGGCCATGGAGGCGTATCAGAGTTTTGAGGGAAAGAGGGAACACCTAAGTGCATTGAAGGCGCATTTCCTGAAGCAATTGGAGGAGATCCCGGACATTGTGGTAAACAGTCTGCCATGGGATCTGGGAGCGCCCCATATAGTGAGTGTGAGCTTTTGCGGAGTGCGCAGCGAAGTGCTCCTGCACGCGCTGGAGGATCGGGACATCAGTGTTTCCTCCGGTTCCGCGTGTTCCTCCAACAAAAAGCTTCCAGTGAGTCCTGTGCTTAAAGAGATCGGGCTTAAGCAGAGCCTGCTGGATGCAACCCTGCGGTTCAGTTTCAGCACCTTTACTACAGAGGGGAACTGGATTACTGTGTGGATACATTAAAAGAACTGCTGCCTTTGCTCAGGCGGTATTCCAGGCATTGACAGGCCGGAAGTAATGGAGAAGGTCTATGCATGACGGTATTGTAACTGCAAAGGTACTGAACAGTTACCTTGCGGGATATAGAAAAGGAGAAAAATATGTTTAAAGCATTTTTTGATAAAGTACGGAGAGATCGGTATAAAGGGAAAAAACAGGCATCTGTTTGAGGATGCGCTGATGAAGCAGATCCGCCATGCCCTGAGGCCCATAGACGGGGAATTTCTGGTGCGAAAGGAGCAGGGGCGTATCTTTGTGGAGGCCAGGAGCCTGTTTGACTATGAGGAGACTGTGGAGGCCCTGCAGAGGGGTATTCGGCATTGTGGGAATCTGTCCCATGATCCAGACGGAGGATGAGGGCTTCGAGGCCCTGGCAGACACTGTGATTGCCTACTTTAAGAGCGTTTACGGGGGAACGCGAGATGACCTTTTTTAAGGTAAATGCCAGGAGGGCCAGAAAGAATTATCCCAAGACCTCCATGGAGATCAACTGTGACCTGGGAGAGCGGATTCTGGAGGCATTTCAAAATATGAAAGTGGATGTGCACCACCCGGACATTATGCTGAATGTGGAAATCAGGGAGCAGATCTATATCTATTCCCAGATCATTCCGGGTCCGGGAGGTATGCCAGTGGGAACAAACGGAAAGGCCATGCTGCTGCTATCCGGAGGAATTGACAGCCCTGTGGCCGGATATATGATTGCAAAGAGGGGGGTTAAGATTGACGCCGTTTATTTTCATGCGCCGCCCTACACAAGTGAGCGCGCAAAGCAGAAGGTGATGGATCTCGCCCATCTGGTAGCCCGCTATTCGGGGCCTGTCAATCTGCACGTGGTGAATTTTACGGACATTCAGCTATATATTTACGATAAGTGTCCCCACGATGAGCTGACCATTATTATGCGAAGGTACATGATGCGCATTGCGGAACATTTTGCCCGTGAGACCGGCAGCCTGGGGCTGATTACAGGGGAGAGCATCGGGCAGGTGGCCAGCCAGACCATGCAGAGCCTGGCAGCTACAAACGAGGTGTGTACCATGCCGGTGTTCCGCCCGGTTATTGGGTTTGACAAGCAGGATATTGTGGACATTGCACTGAAGATCGGAACTTATGAGACTTCAATCCTGCCCTTTGAGGACTGCTGTACCATCTTTGTGGCAAAGCACCCTGTGACAAAGCCGAATATCAACATCATAAAGCGAAGTGAGACCCACTTGGAGGAAAAGATCGATGAACTGATGAAAACAGCCATTGAGACTACAGAGACGATCTGGGTGGAATAAGCGCACAAAAAGAGTCCGGAAAACCGGACTCTCAAATATGTTTAGAAAAGTAACTATACTTAAAAAAAAACAAATCCAGCTGCATGCAGTGGATTTGCCTTTGAGCAAATATCAGTCAATGATGTACGGCTGAAGAACGTTAAGAATTTCGTCAACATCGTTGTTGGCATGGATATTTAAGTCAATCGGCTTGGAGAGATCCAGGCTGAAAATACCCATAATGGACTTTGCGTCGATAACGTATCTTCCGGAAACTAAGTCAAAGTCATAATCAAATTTGGTAATATCATTTACGAAAGACTTTACTTTATCAATAGAATTTAAAGAAATCTTTACTGTTTTCATTGGAAAAACCTCCCTTATTTTTATACTCTCATCTTACCTATGAGGGCTTAAAAAGTCAAGGCGAAAATTTAAAAGTTATCAGGCGTTATTCGTCAAAAGTTATAAAATTAACGGTCTAATTGCGAAAGAAAAGCAAAAAGATTGTGCAGAATGGAAAGGAATAGCCCATGAACAAGAGAAAAGCCGCCCTTCACAACTTAGGATGCAAGGTAAATGCATATGAGACGGAAGCGATGCAGCAGATGCTGGAGCAGGCCGGATATGAAATCGTACCCTTTGGACCGGGCGCGGATGTGTATGTGATCAACACGTGTACTGTGACCAATATCGCGGACAGAAAGTCAGACAGATGCTCCACAGGGCGAAGAAGATGAACCCTCATGCACTGGTGGTGGCCGCCGGATGTTATGTCCAGGCAGCAAAGGAAGACCTGGAGGTGGACGAGGCAATTGACATTGTGATTGGCAACAATAAGAAAAAGGACCTGGTGAAGATACTGGAAGAGTATGAAAAGACCCGGGATGAGGAGTTTGTCATTGACGTGAACCACACCAGCGAGTATGAGTCCCTGACCATCAGCCGCACGGCAGAGCACACCCGGGCGTACATCAAAGTGCAGGACGGCTGCAACCAGTTTTGCAGCTACTGTATCATTCCTATGCCAGAGGGAGGGTGAGGAGCCGCCGGATGCCGGATGTGCTGGATGAGGTGCACAGCCTGGCTGCAAATGGGTATCAGGAGGTAGTGCTCACTGGCATTCATCTGAGCTCCTACGGGGTAGACCTGGACACCAACCTGCTGGAGCTGATCAAAGCCGTTTATCAGGTTGAGGGAATCAGGAGAATCCGCCTGGGGTCCCTGGAACCCAGGATCATCACGGAGGAGTTTGCACACACACTGGCAGGGCTTAATAAAGTGTGCCCCCATTTCCACCTGTCTCTGCAGAGCGGATGCGGGGAGACCTTAAAACGGATGAACCGCCGTTACAGCCCTGAGGAATACTATGAGAAATGCTGCCTTCTTAGGCAGGTGTATAATGATCCCGCCCTAACCACGGATGTGATCGTGGGATTTCAGGGAGACGGACGAAGAGTTTGAAGAGACAAGGAAATTTTTGGAAAAAATTGAATTTTTATGAGACGCATATTTTTAAATATTCCTGCAGAAAGGGAACAAAGGCTGCCGGATGGAGCATCAGGTTTTAGATGATGGACTGACTACAGTAGAGGCAAACCGGACCCTGATTTGAGGGAAAAGTGCGCCGTGAGAACAGAAAAGATTACGTTGATAAATTGGCGGCCGTATATATCCTTCAGGGATATCTAGATTGCGAGGCATGAAAAATGGAAAAGATTAAATTTACATTTGCAGATACGGAAGAGACAGTGGAGTTTTTTGTGCTGGAACAGACCAGACTCGGCGGGATCAGCTATATCCTGGTGACAGAGTCCGAGGAGGAAGATGCCGAAGCGTTGATTCTTAAAGATTTGTCAAAGGACGGAGAACAGGAAGCACTCTACGAGATTGTGGAGAGCGACGAGGAATTGGAAGCAGTGTCCAGGATTTTTCGGAAATGCTGGAGGATGTGGATATTACGCTGTAAACAACAGTAGAAAATCGTTTTTGGCAGAGGCGGAAAAAGCAGAGGATGACATCTGCTTTTCTAATTGTGTGCAGAATGGGAGAAACAAAGGAATACAAGGACGGACAAATAAAATTATGGAGGTGCTATTTTTTGAAAAATGCAAATAACTCAAAACTGAAAATTATTCCCTGGGAGGTTTGGAGCAGATTGGACTGAACATTACTGCTTTTGAATTTGAAAAACAGTATTGTTGTAGTTGACTGCGGCCTTTCTTTTCCTGATGACGATATGCTGGGAATCGATCTGGTGATTCCGGATATCACGTACTTGAAAAATAATGTGGAGAAAGTCAAAGGCTTCGTCATCACCCACGGCCACGAGGACCACATTGGGGCCCTGCCTTATATCCTAAAGGAAACTGGCAGCGCCGATCTATGCTACCAAGCTGACCATTGCCATTATCGAAAATAAGCTGAAAGAGCACAATCTGCTGAAGGCGTGCAAGAGAAAAGTCGTACGTCATGGACAGTCCATCAACCTGGGCGCATTCCGCATTGAGTTTATCAAAACAAACCACAGTATCCAGGATGCGGGCAGCTCTGGCCATTTACTCACCGGCCGGAACCGTCATCCACACAGGTGACTTTAAAGTGGATTATACACCGGTGTTTGGTGATGCAATTGACCTGCAGCGTTTTGCGGAGATCGGTAAAAAAGGGCGTACTTGCGCTGATGTGCGACAGCACCAATGCGGAGCGTCAGGGATTTACCATGTCCGAGCGTACTGTGGGAAGAACATTTGACAATATCTTTCAGAGCACAGGGACACCAGGATTATCATTGCTACCTTTGCCTCAAATGTTGACCGTGTACAGCAGATTATCAATTCTGCATACAAGTTTGGACGCAAGGTAGTGGTGGAGG
>VOFB01001113.1_pt1 | contig 22000 bp, 32 predicted proteins | sample 5384141 | NCBI WGS metagenome assembly VOFB01 (sample SAMN12384721, study PRJNA508395) | human gut metagenome | isolation source: healthy gut A | host: Homo sapiens | reverse complement strand
TTTTAAATATCCTTTAAATCTGAAATTATATACAAAAATTTAAATATTCAGACTTTTAATTTAAAACTATTGATAATCACTATATTATGAGGTATTATTTTCCTATAAATAATATAACATCATACTAATACATTTAACATATGATGTCAATAATTACTTATAGAAAAATTAAAAAATACTGAAAATATTGAATAATAAGAGAAAAGATAATAAAAAGTAATGCGAAATAAAAAATTATGTAGATATAAACTAAGATAATAATTAATACCTAGATATATAAATAAAAGCAATGTAACAAGTAATAGCATGGTATATAAATAAAAATCAAGGGGTGGAGAATATGGAATATAAAAAAATCACAATCATTATCAGAGCAAGCAGCTGATGAAATACTAGATATGATAACAATAAAAAACAATTTAAAGTGGGGGACAAATTGCCTAATGAAACAGAGCTATCATCTATTTTAAATGTGAGCAGAACGACATTGAGAGAGGCTATAAAAATGCTCGTCTTAAAAGATATAGTAGAAATTAGAAGAGGAAAAGGAACATTTGTAAAAAGTGACGAAGTAGACAATTTCACACTTTCAGACTTAAAAGGACATTCATCCGATTTGGCGGATTTATTGGAGATGAGGTTGATTATAGAACCTATGGGTGCATATTATGCGACAAAGAGGGCAAGTAACAGCGAGATTGAAAAAATAATCGAATACGGCGAAATGGTAGAGCAAAAAATCCTAAATAACGAAGACAGAACAATAGCGGAACAACTGTTTCACAACGCTATTGCAAAAGACAAGCGGTAACTCATTTATGAAAGAATTAGTGCCGATTATCAGCAAGGCCATAAACGAAAGTGTCCAACTTTCAAAACAATACGAAAAAGCAACAGAATTAACATTAAAAAGATCACAAACTAATTATGGATTTTATGAAAGATAGAAATGCAGAAGGGGCAAAACAGCGATGAACCTCCATATCATCCACACAATCGATAGCTTTGGATTTAATGATAGATTAATATAGGTATAAAATTGATTAACCTGCCAATAATGACATTGTGACGAATACACACTCACAAAGATGGTCTCAGGTTTAAATATACGGAAATAGCGTATAGAGTTGTTTAATTGAACAGAACTAAGAAAATCGGTGTTACTCTACACCGATTTTTAAATTCTAAGGAAATTATATATTATCCGGTTTGTAGATAATGTATAATTTCCAACCTATTAACTTTTAAGCAACGGACGAAGTCGTTGGCGCCATGAGCGAAGCGAATTTCATATACTTACAAAAAAAGAAAAATTCTCCTACGAAAATCTATAAAATATTTTGCAAATCAAGTATAATATTGATTTGGATTAAAATTCATTAAAATATAAAAGTGGCCAAATACATAAATAAAAATATTTATAGGAAAACTATAAATATTATCTAAAATTAAATAGGCAAATACAAAATTTTAATAAAAATCTTTATCCTAAAGAGCATTAAATAAAGATAGATTTTTGAAAAATATTAATAAAAACCATACTTATCCACAGATTTGTGGTAGAGAAAAATTAATAATATATTAAAAAAAATCTAGAAAATTAAGATAGTGAAAATAATTGAAAATATAAGATAAATATATTAAAAAAATAGAGGATATTAAAACTTTAACATCTAAATAACATGTAAACCTAAATAAATTAAAAATTACAACATATAGATTAGAGTAAACACTTTTAATGAATTAATTTAAGAAATACAGTAAAGGGAGGATTCCAAATGACACCGGAAATAAAAGAGAAATTATTAGGTCTTATAAACGAAAAAGCATATAATCCCCTAAAAAAGAAGAATTAGCATTAATATTTGACATACATTCATGTGAGATGCCGTTATTCAACAACTTTTTAGAGGAATTACAAGATGAAGGATATTTAATTATATCTAAAAAAGGTAGAGTTATGACACCAAGCGCTATGGGATACTTTGTTGGAAAATTCATATCTCATAGAAAGGGATTCGGATTTGTTGAATCAGATGAGGAATTCACACAAGATTTATTTATAGGTCCAGATGATATAAATGGAGCAATGAACGGCGATAGAGTAATGGCTGAAATAGTTAAACCAGCATCAGAAGGAAAAAAGAGCTGAGGGATCTATCGTAAAAGTATTAAAAAGAGAAAATGAGACTGTTATAGGTCTTTTCCAATTATCAAATAAAAACTTTGGATTTGTTGTACCAGATGATAAGAAATTCACTCAAGATATCTACATTCCAAGCAGATATTTCTCTGGGGCAAAAGATAACGACAAAGTAGTTTGTAAAATCACAGTTTGGCCGACAGAAGGAAGAAAGCCAGAAGGTAAAATAATAGAAGTTATAGGTCAAAAAGGGAGAACGTGGGGTAGAAATCGACTCAATAATAAGAGCACACGGACTACCAGAAGAATTTCCACACAAAGTATTAGAAGAAGCAGACAGAGTTATAGTTCCAATACCACAAGAAGAAATAGATAGAAGAATGGATTTAAGAGATTTAAAAACATTCACAATAGATGGTGAAGATGCGAAAGACTTAGACGATGCAGTTTCAATAGAAGTATTAGAAAACGGAAACTACAAATTAGGCGTACATATCGCCGATGTTTCTCACTATGTTAGAGAAGGTTCAAAACTAGACAAAGAAGCGATAAAAAGGGCGACTTCAGTTTACTTAGTTGATAAAGTAATACCAATGTTACCAAAACAACTTTCAAACGGAGTATGCAGTTTAAATCCATTTGAAGATAAATTAACTTTATCAGTATTTATGGAAATAAACGCTGACGGAAAAGTTATAAAATACGACATAGCAGAATCTATAATAAACTCAAAAGCGAGAATGACTTATACAGAAGTGTCTGACATATTAGAAAAAGACGACGAAAAATTAAAAGCTACTTTCTCAAACTTAGTAGAAGAATTCCACAATGCTGAAGATTTAGCGAGAATCCTTATGAAAAGAAGAGAAAGAAGAGGATCAATCGACTTTGATTTCCCTGAATCAAAAATAATCTTAAATTCAGAAGGAAAAGTAGCAGACATCAAGTCATACGAAAGAAGAAGATCAAATAGAATGATAGAAGAATTCATGCTTGTAACTAATGAAACAGTAGCTGAGCATTTCTTCTGGTTACAAACTCCATTCGTTTACAGAATACATGAGATTCCTGCAGCAGAAAAAATGGAGACATTAAGCAAGTTCGTTGCAACTTTCGGATATGCTTTAAAAGGTGATTTAGAACAAATTCATCCAAAAGAAATCCAAAGAGTTTTAAACTTAATAAAAGGAACTCCAGAAGAAGAAGCAATAAGTACAATCATGCTTAGAAGTATGAGACAAGCGAGATACGCACCACAATGTGTGGGTCACTTCGGTTTAGCGGCACAATACTACAGCCACTTTACATCACCAATAAGAAGATACCCAGACTTACAAATACACAGAATAATAAAAGAACAACTAAACGGCAATTAACTCCAAAGAGAAGTGAACAACTTGCAAACATAGTTGAGTACGCATCTAACCAATCTTCAGAACAAGAAAGAGAAGCTGAATTAGCAGAAAGAGATGTACACGATTACTACAAAGCTGTTTATATGGAAGATAGAATCGGTCAAGAATTCGACGGAACAATCTCAAGCGTTACATCATTCGGTATGTTTGTTGAATTAGACAACACAGTAGAAGGATTAATCAGAATGGTCGATATGACTGACGATTATTACAACTACATCGAAAGCAGCTACTCATTAGTAGGAGAAAGAACAAAGAGAGTGTTCAGAATAGGTGACCAAGTTAGAATCAAAGTTAGCAAAGTAAATGTAGACTTTAGAGAAATCGACTTCGAACTTGTTGCTGTAAAAGAAGACAACAGATTAGTAGATAAAGTTGTCGATGGTGAAGTAGAAGCTGACGAAAAAGATGGCGAATAATAGCTTTGAAATGAATATTTAGTTTTAGATGAAGTCTTGTAAATAACCAACATCTAACGGAATATAAGTTGAAATAGTTGATAAAAATTTAGAGAAGGGATATTATAAAGTAAATAGATAGATTTTATAGTATCCCTTTTTAATGTGTAGCATGAGAACTTGACGAAATTGGAAAACTATGATAAATTATAAATCAGTCTAAAATAAGTAATAAAGAAGGTGAAAGTATGGCAGGAACTAAAAATTTAGCGACAAACAAAAAAGCAAGACACGAATACTTTATAGAAGAAACATACGAATGTGGAATCGAATTAAAAGGAACAGAAGTTAAATCACTTAGAATGGGTAGAGTAAACCTTAAAGACGGATTTGCATCTGTGGATAACTCTGAAGTTTTCCTAAAACAAGTTCATATAAGCCCATACGAACAAGGAAACTCTTTCTACAAATTGGACCCAATGAGACCAAGAAAGCTCCTTCTTCACAAATCTGAAATCAGAAAATTAATAGGGGCAACAACAATAAAAGGTATACTCATTAATTCCACTTAACATGTACCTTAAAAACGGTAAAGTTAAAGTAGAATTAGCATTAGCAAAAGGTAAAAAACTTTATGACAAACGTCAAGACATGGCGAAAAAAAGATGCACAAAGACGTATCGAAAGAGAAATGTCAGGAAGATATTAATCTTTAATATGATAGAAAAGTTATAATAATATAAGTCAAACAAGACAAAATATATAATGTTTCTATCATTATGTAACAAATGAAAAATATTTCATTGATTTTTTAACTAAAAAGTATTATATTATTAATACAATAATATTTAAAATATACAACTGAATATGGTGGAATAAATAACAGTTTGCAAAAGTCTCAAAGACTCTAAACATCCATGGGGGTGTAAAGGTTTCGACGTGGGTTTGGAACTTGAGGCTGCGTGTCGTGTTACTCCTCTAGATCACGTAAAACCTGGGGAATTAAAATAAACGCAAACGAAAATTACGCTTTAGCAGCTTGATAATTGCTGCTTGTCCTCTTAGCCCTCCTGCCGGTTAAGACTGGACATCATTTATGCAGGGAACTACTTCTTGGGCGCCTCGACCTGAAGTGGACTAATTGAGGCTGGCTGATGATGTAGTCTGCCACTGGACGACATCAAAGGCGAGATACTAATACAGATGGCTACACACGTAGATGCAGCGAGGAATGGGCTTGCGGACAGGGGTTCGACTCCCCTCATCTCCACCAGTAAAGCATTGAAAAAAAGGAAAGAAACTACTAAGTTTATGACTTAGTAGTTTTTTTATATGTAGAAATTGTTATATAAAGAATTTAGAATATTAAGAGTATATCTTAAATATAGGTAAGTTATATCAAAAATAGAGTAGTATAATAATCTTATCAATTGATATATATTGATGAAGACTATTTTTATAAGTGAAGATACTGTATAGCAAGTAATAATATATTTACAAATTATGTTATAATAAAACAAATAACATGTAAAATATAATAAATTAAGATGGGGAGTATATCTTTATAAATAACTAATGGAGGGAATTATTATGAGCGGAATTAAATTTTATTCTGAATATGATATGGCATGTGGACAGGAAATTAAAAAATAATTAAGAAAAATTACTGAGAATGCAATAGATAAGGATTGGTTAATTAGTGACTTAATAGAATTTCATAATATTATAAAATACATAGATATTAAACGATTTGCAGATTATATTGTACAGCAGACAGGCATAGATATTAATGAGTTTAAGAAAGAAATTAGGCAAAAAGTAGGTAGATTTATCGGAACACATAAAAGTGATTTTATTAATTTTTATGAAGGTATTGATTTTATGTTTGTTGAAGATTTTCTTGAGATAGTAGAGTATTATTCTATTTATAAAGAGTTTACAAATGATGATTTTAGGAATCTATTGAATAAAGAACATATGCATGTATATTTAATTTTAAAGTTTAAAAAATAACAGAACACTTTGATTATATTGTAAAAAGAAAAGATATTAAGTGACCCCAAAAATGCACAAACGATTATTTCTAAGTACTTGGATAATAGTTATTTATATTTACCACATTCTTTGACGGAGAAAGAAATATTAAATTTGATTGATAAATATATTGATTCTCCTCAAGTTAATATAAATATTTTAAGAAAAATTATATTTTTTCCCACAAATAAAGGTATTAATATTCCAGATAAGATTAAGTTACATGCAAAAAGAAAAGAGAAAGAAGAATGTGAAAAACTGTTTAATAGTGGAATAAAAAGTGATTTAAGAGTCTCAATTTCATATCCAATAGATCAGGATGAAGTTGTTATATTTAATATGAATGGAAAAGCTGTTGAGATTCAGGTGAGCCGCAATTGGCTGGAAAATAATCTTGATTTTCCAACACTTTGGAATAATTTTATTTATATATTTAACTTTGTTGATGATAAGTTTCGTCTAATATTTAATTCAAAATCAAATGAAATGAGTGCACTTGAATCAGCATTTAGAACTAAAGGAAAACACTTATATAACACATCTTTTATATTTGAATTTAAAGAAATAATTTCAAATGTTGAAATACATAGTTATATAAATATATTAAGTATTTTTAATATAAGATTAGAAGAGATGATAGAATGGTTCTTTCACGATTATTTAAATGAAGAATTTTCAATTAAGGATTTTATAGTAAGAATGCCATCAGAGAATGCTTCATACTTTGAAAAGTGTAGGACTATTCTTCCTGAAATTGATAGGATTTTTAAACAGTTTAATGTGTTAATTGAAGATAATGAGATTGACCAGGAATTAATTCAAATGTCATCATCCAGTGTTAAGAATAAGGATATTAAGTCTTTTAATGATAAAAGTATGTATACCCTATGGAGGGATGGTATGAAACAGCTTCATTTTTAATGTTTTTCGGACCAAAGTAGTATATCTTATATAAATGATAAATATGATAAATATGAAACATTCTCAGAATTAATAAATAATGAGGACATCGTTATTGATGATTTTCAAGAATACCAATTAGATAAAGTAAAATGGTTAATTGATAATAATTTAATTATAGAAAATGAAGAAGGATATATAAAATTTTTAAATAAAAAAATTAATATACATTCTTAAAGAACTTTATGATGAGGATGTATTAAGTTATTGGCATTATCCTTATGAAATTAGAGAAATTATAGATAATTTAGAAAGTCAAAATTATGTTTGCTTTGAAAGCACTTTATTATCTAGGGGTGAACAGGACTATCTGGATTATTATCTTAATAAGGCAAAATTCACAAATGGATATGATTTACGAAATAGATATCTACATGGCACTAATAGTAATGATGATAATCAGTATAAAGTAGACTATTATTCAATTTTAAAGTTATTTGTTATTATTATAATAAAAATTAATGATGATTTATGCATAAAAGAAGACTATGATAGATAACTTTAATATCTATGCAATTATTAAATGAAGATATTTCAGTATTATATACTGTACTTTTTAGTTATTAAAAAAGTTGCACTCTAATATTAAGATAAAGTAAATATAGAATATATGGAGAAGAGGTTCTTATAAAAAATAATTAATCACAAATCTGTTTGGAAGATTTAAATAATTTGTATTAACTAGAAATTGATCCGAGTGTAAAAATTTTATAGAGAATTATGTAAAATAAGAATTAATATATAAAGATTAAATTGAAATTATATTCAATGTGATCTTTTATTTTGTAAAGAATGAAAAATCATAATATACATATATTTAAGGAGCATATAGAAGTAAGAAGTATTATATAATGAGATAAATGTAAAAGACACAGAAAGGTATAAATATGAAAATTAAGGTTAAGAATGAATAATAAAATACAAAAAAATAGGTAAAGGTGTTATTTAAAATATTTGTAGAATACCAGTACTAGAAAAAAATAATAGTAGCTTTACTTAAACATTATGAACTGTTATTGATAAACTTACTATATCAGTTTTGAAACTAAAGGAGTAATAGGCTGCATAATTAAGTAAGTAGGTAAAGCAATGTTAATAGTAACAAATTTAGATAATATGTTTGAAAGAAGTACATATTCTAATAGAAAAAATACAAATAGAAACTAATCTGACACTGTTAATAATGATAGTAATTATAATTACAGAAAAATTAAGAGTATTCTAATGAAGAAGTAATATATAAGCTTAAATTGGATAAATTACAAAATAAGGTGAAAAATTAATTGTTGATTATAAAATATGATAAAATTAAAGTATATATAATTGCAGGTGATAAAGTTGACCTTTGTTAGCTAGAAATGATAAATAAATCTAACAAAATTGGTTTTGTTAACTAGATATGAAAAAATGATCCTCGACAGGATTAATAACCGATAGGTTCAATTTTAGATTTCACATATTAAAAAAATGGCATGACAAATAAGCCTAATAAAATTATATTTTTTTTAGACTTAAAGTGCCATTAATATTTAACAAACCAATTAATTTTATCTCGATGAGAATAATTAATACCACAAACTTCATCCGGTGTTAAATTACTCAAAGATGAATGAGACTTGATAAAGTTGTAATAAAAAACAAAATTGCTGATTAAACTGTTGGCACTTTCAAATGATTTAAAGCCTTTAATTTTCTTATACCAGGATTTAAAGGTCTTATTGAAGGATTCTATTAAATTATTTGATATATCATCACAAAAGCTCTCAACTCTAATGTGCTTAGTATCACAAAAAAGTTGTATTAATAGCTTCAATATAAGATGGCCAACGATCAGTTACAATAGCATTTGGACTACCAAATTTCTTGGCTTGCTTGAATAAAGAAAATGCAGAGTCAGAGCCTCTAGAACCGCTTAAATTCCAAGAGGTAATAAGTCTGCTTTCTGAATCAATACAAATCCAAAGATAATATTTTTGTCCATTTACTTTTACAACAGTTTCATCAGCATGCCATTCATCAGAGTCACCTAAATAAATATCGTGGGTAAGCTCATCGCTTATGGATTTAAAGTATTTATCAAACTTCTTAATCCACTTAGAAATTGTTACATGAGATACTTTAATACTCATGTAATCTGATAAATATGTTGAAATAGCTCTTGTTGTAGCATTAAGAGCATAGTATAAATTAATAGCGATAATAATGGTATTTATACTAAATCTGTGGCTAGAAAAAGTATTTTTACCAATTAGTTGTTCAGAGGAAGAATCAGCGATAGCTCCAGGTCTAAGTTGTTTGATGATATGATTGCATTTTTATCATTACATTTAAAACTAACATGATATTTGTATTTATGATGAAGATACATACCTTTTCCACAAACAGGACATTTTGGATAATCCTTAAGATTCTTTTTTACCTGATTTCTGTGTAAATTGTCTTTTACACCTTTTGCATAAATATTTTTGATTAGAATGTTTATCTTTACCGTATTTATACAGTTTAGTACTATAACATTCAGGGCATTTAACCGTAGGTTTCAATTTTCTCGGCTTCTTTATTTAGGGGAATTTGTTTTGTGGTGAAACTATTGTAAACCCTAACGGGGCCGAGATTCAAATATAAATAAGTTAACAAAACGACAAAATTAATATGGGGGTATTAATGAAAGTAGAAAATGGATATGTAAAGAAGAAAGAAGAGGAATTATGTAAATATTTTGGATATTTAGATGATAACATTGAATATCCAAAATATTTAGAGCAAATTATTTTGGAGTTGATATTAGAAGAATTAGAATAGAATATAGTAATAAAGAGAATGAAATAGAAGAATTATTTAATTTAATTCCAAAAGAGATTATAGATAAATGGATTAATACAATTAATGGACTATATGACAGAAATGAAAAAGTAGATTATCAAGATATTAAAATGAATATTTAGCTTATTATTTTCCTATAAATACATTTAAAATACATAGATTATTAAGAGATTTATTGCAAAATGATTTAATAAAAGTAGATATAAATATAATAGATATTGGTTGTGGTCCTGGGGCTGCTACAATTGGTTTTTTAGAATTTTATAAAAAATAGCATATATTTTAAAAGATACAAAGTTTAATATATCAATTACACTATTAGATGAAGATAATGAATTTATTAGAATAGCAGAAAGATTTATATCTAAATACCTAAATACATTACCTAAAAATTTATTAATAACTATGCATGAATCAGTAAATTGTAAGATAAATAAAGAATTCAAATTAAAATATTCTTATGATTATATAATAATAAGTAATTTATTAAATAAATCTGAAATAAATACAGAATTTGGGATATTAAACTTTATAGAAGAAATAATAACATCTATAGATCCTAAGGGTTCGATTCTTATGATAGAGCCTGGACAAGAAACACAGTGTAAACTATTAAAAACTATAAGGAATTATATTTTAAATAAATATAGTAATATTAATTTGTATTCACCGTGCAATAATATTTGGGGAGAAAAAAATTATATAAATGTAAATGTTTTTCTAATGGAAAATTTAAATGGAATAAACCTTATATTATAAAAACAACTTATAAAACAAGGGCTTTTGAAAAAGGTGAATGAAGTTTCATTTAATTATATTATTTTTAAGGAAAGATGGAAAAACAAAGTATAGAATAGATAAATATGACCCAAATTATATTATGTTAAAGGATATTAAAGATTATAATGGAAAATATGTAAATGTAAAGGGGATAGTTAGATGTGTTATTGAGAAGCCAAATTACCTATGGGTAAGCATTTGTGATGGCACAGATATTTTAAATGAAGATAAACATTATCATATTAGTATCAAATTAGGTGATAATAATATAAGGAAGAGATATTATACAATAATGAAAAGTATGAATATTGGTGAAAAAATAGTTGCAAAAATGTTAAATGCGAAAGGATGAGGAAATATAAGGACTCATACCTTTTGAATATTGAGGATAAAACAGATATAAAATTTAATTATTAAGGAGGGATTACTACGATTGTAAGTGTAAGTAGAAGAACTGATATACCAGCATTTTATAGTGACTGGTTTTTAACCGAATAAAAGATGGTTTCGTATATGTAGTGAATCCAATGAATCCAAAACAAGTAAGTAAGATAGAACTAACACCTAAAACAGTCGACTGTTTTGTGTTTTGGACTAAAAATGTCACACCAATGCTTGAAAGATTGGATGAATTAAAAGATTATAATTATTATTTTCAATATACAATAACATCATATGGTAAGGATGTAGAAAAAGGGATTTTGGACAAAGGTCAGGTAATAGAATCATTTAAGAAGTTATCGAACATTATAGGAAAAAATAAAGTTATATTAAGATATGATCCTATATTATTAAGTAACAAGTATACTATTAACTACGATTGTAAAGCATTTGATAGATTGTGCAGTAAATTATATAAATATACTGAAAAATGTGTAATAAGTTTTGTTGACTTGTATAAAAAGACAGAAAGAAATACAAAAGAGTTAAATTTAATGCCAATGAGTATAGAAAATATAAAAAGAGATTTCTAAAAGGTTATCTATAATAGCGAATAAGTATGGATTATCATTAGAAACTTGTTCAGAAGGATATGATTTGACTGAGTTTGGAATAAAAAAGGAAAATGCATAGATGATAAATTAATATCTGAAATTATAGGATATGAAGTGAAAGCAAAAAAAGGATGATACTCAAAGAGAGGTATGTGGTTGTGTTAAAAGTGTTGATATAGGTCAATATAATACATGTAGACATCATTGTTTATATTGTTATGCTAATTTCAATTATAGTCAAGTTGAAGAGAATTTTTAAGTTACATAATAAGAATAATCCTTTACTGATTGGGGAGGTAAGAAATGATGCTAAAATAACAATAAGGGATATGAAGTCAATTAAAGGAAATAAAATAGGTATAGAACAAATTGGTTTTTTGATGGTTTTTAAGATAATTATGGATTGATTATTGTGAATTATATAAAGTAGTAGAATGATCTCATTAGAGTATAGGAACTACTAAGTTTATGCTTGGTAGTTTTTTATACAATAAATAAAGTATTTTTAATAAGGAGTAAGGTATGAATCAGAAAAATACAAATAATAAATTTTATGTGTACATATATAAAGATAATAATGGAAAAATTTTTTATGTAGGAAAAGGGAAAGGGAATAGAGCTTATAATGGAACGAGAAATGCAACTTGTGAATTATATAAAGAATCATCTGAAAAATGGTATGTACAAATTTTAGAAAGGTTTGATACAGAGGGAGAGGCTTTAAAGAAGGAATTAGAACTTATTCAAGAGTATAAAAAGAGGGGCATCCAATTACAAATATACTTGGAGTAGATGAAAATGCAAGTATTAATATTTATTCTGAAGAAAAAATAGGATATATAAAGTATATACTCTTTTTAAGAGATAATGATGTAATAAAATATCCGATAGCGATATAAAAAAGAATTTTCAACGCATTATCATATGTTATATGATTGTAAAAATGATACATATAAAAACATAAATATGATTATACCTGATAATATAGATGAAATATTGAAAAAATATCATATGGATTCATTGACTGAGGATGAGCTTAAAATTGCTAATGTAAAGTATTTATGTGATTTAAATAAAAAGGGTGTAATTAAGGCATCATTAAAAGACATAGGAGATGAATTTGGGATGAGTAATTCATTAGTATCTAACTATGAAAAATGTCAAATAAGGTCAGATATTAAACCTAAGTGTCCTAAAAATTTGCATTACTATCTTAGCAAGTTTAACCCTATGAGATTAAGTAAAGAACAATTGAAATGGTGCATGGTACAGTGGGTATATGAAAAAAAAAAAGAAAATGGTTTTTTAAATATGACAAATAGAGATATTGCAGATATATTTGATATACCTCATGGTACTATTGGTGATATCTCAAGAAAGAATTCTAAGCCAATTAAGCCAACTCAAGATATTATAAATAGACTATATTCTTTTTATGTAGGGAATTAAGGGAAACTAGATTTGAATAATTTATACGAGAGCATGTTAAAGAAATGATAAGAAATATATGAATTTATAGAAAGTGGATACAAAAAGAAATATGCAGATGAATTTTAAAATATAGTAATGATATTAAAGAAAAAAATCCTAAGTTCCAAAGGGCTTAGGATTTTTTGTATAATAATTGTAAGACAAAATAATTATAGATATAATGGGGGAAAAATAATGACATGGTTAGAATATGTAGTAAAAGCATTTGAAAATTTAGGTGGAGTTGCAAGTTATAAACAATTATATGAAGAAATTTTATTAATAAGAAATGAAAAATTTAGCGATAGTTGGAAAGCAGTTGTAAGGGCTACTATAGAGAGAAATTCTTCAGACTCATTAGCATACGCAGGAAAAAATGATATTTTCTATTCAGTAGATGGGCTAGGAAATGGTATATGGGGACTTAGAGAATATACATTTGAAGAAAAAAGAACATGATATATTAAAAGAAGACGAGGAACCGTATAGAGTTAATCAAAATATAAAAAGAATAATTAGAGATACTAAAATAATTAAGGAGTTAAAAGCCTTATATGATAACACTTGTCAAATATGTTCATGCAAAATAAAAATAGATACGAATAAATATTATTCAGAAGGGCACCATATAAAACCATTGGGTAGTCCACATAATGGACCTGATGTAAAAGAAAATATAATAATATTATGTCCTAATTGTCATGTTAAATTTGATAATGGAGTAATAGACATTAGTAAATTAAAAATTAATGAAAATAAATATCATAAAATAGATGAGCAATATATTACATACTACGATGAACATATTAAAAAGAGATTAGGTTAAATAGATGTGATAATAATTTAAAAGGAATTGATTACAAAATAAATAATGTGATTAATTCTTTTTTATTTTGAATGAATTGTGAACTTTGAAAATAAAAGTATAAAAGTAATAGTTAGGGTTAAAATAAAAATACTATTTATTAGTAAGGAGAAAAAAAATGACTAAAGATTACTATAAGGAAGCTTTTGAAATTACTCAACAAGAAAATGAAAAATTAAGACAAGAAATAGTTGAAAAGAATAAAATCCTAGACTTTATGAATGGTATAAGTGGTTCTAAAGATATACTTATTAAAGATATTTGTCAAGAAAACGAAGAGTTAAAGGGACAGTTGAAACATTAAGAGAGAAAGGAGGAAGTATTGTAGGAACATCAACGCAAGCACTTAATAAAAGTCAAAATACTAAAAAAGAAATAGATAATGAAAAAAGAATATAGTATAAATGATTTTTAACTATCAGAAAAGTAAAAGAATAAACTTTTATTAAAGAAGGAAGATAGATTAGGATATTCAACTGATATATAAAATTAAAAGGCATATTTAAGATAAAATTTATATTGGCGCACTTCGATAAGAAGTGCCTTTGTTTTTTTGTTTCCATTTAAGATTTCATACACAAATCAATAATAAAAAACACAATTAAGCAAAAAAATCAACAGAATAAAAAAGTTATACAAGGCGTACATAAAGGAGTGAAAAAGATGACAAATATGAAGCCGACTATGATACATAGTGACAGGGGCTCTGTTTTTTCTGTTTTCAGTGAAGAAGAGCTAAAGAATATGACTAATAATTCCAAAAAGAAAAGTTGCTATATGTGGAAGGATAAATAATAGTGGAATAGTTGAGGTGCCAGAGGGTGCTACTCTTGCGGAAATTATAGAATTGGCAGGAGGAATTTTAGACAAAAGAGAATTTAAAGGGGCACATGTGGGAGTTCCGCCTTATGGTAGATTTTTATCTAAAGAAGATTTGGACAAAGAGCTAGACTTTGATTTGTTTGATAATTATATTAGGGCAATTAATGTATTATCAGAAGAGGATTGTATAGTTCAGTATGCTAAGTTTTATACAGATTCAGTAATTGGTTTAATGCAGAATGAAGGAAGTTTAAAGGATTATGCTAAAGTGCAAGAGCCTTTAGAAAAAGTTTGGCAAATACTTGATAGAATAAGTAAAGGTAGATCAAATATGAGGGACCTTTATATTCTTAGATCTTTAGCAGAAGAAGTGAAAGAAGAGTTAAACCAAAAACATAACATAATGGAAGAAATTATTGAAAATTACTATGACGAAATCAAAGAACATATTGAAGATGACAGATGCTACACTATGCAATGTAACAATCTAATTAAACTTACCATAACAGAAAAATGTATAGGATGTGGAATTTGCCAAAGAGTTTGTCCAGTGGACTGTATAGCAGGAGAAAAAAAAGAACAACGTAATATTGATTACAATAGATGTACTCACTGTGGTAGATGTTTATCTGCTTGTCCAGTTGATGCAATAACAGCAGGAGACAATACTTTGAAATTTATCAGGGATTTATCGACTCCTAACAAATTAGTAATTACTCAAATGGCACCGGCAGTTAGAGTTGCTATAGGGGAGGCTTTTGGTTTTGAAGCTGGGGATAATGTGGAGCATAAATTGGCAGCAGGACTTAGAAAACTGGGCGTGGATTATGTGTTTGATACATCTTGGGCAGCAGATTTAACTATAATGGAGGAAGCTGCGGAATTGCAAAATAGACTGGAACGATATTTTTCAGGAGATAAAAGTGTAAAACTTCCAATGCTGACATCATGTTGCCCATCATGGGTTAAATTTATAGAACAAAATTATGGTGATATGTTAGATGTGCCATCTAGTGCGAAATCACCTATGCAGATGTTTGCGACTGTGGCTAAAGATATTTGGGCGAAGGAAAAAGGACTAAAAAGAGATGAAGTGACTTCTGTCGCCATAATGCCTTGTATTGCCAAAAATACGAAGCATCTAGACCGGAATTTTCCCGTGGTCTTAATTATGATGTGGATTATGTTATAACAACTAGAGAATTAATCAAAATATTCCAAGACTCAGGTATTGATTTAAAAACATTAGAAGAGGAAGAAATAGACCAAGTTATGGGAGAATATACAGGCGGAGGAATTATTTTTGGTAGAACTGGTGGCGTTATAGAATCCGCCCCTTAGAACTGCCCTAGAAAATATGACAGGAGAAAAATTGAAAATGTGGAGTTTGAAAGTCTTAGAGGTTTTGATGGATTTAGATCTTGTGATGTAGAAGTTGGGGATATAAAACTTAGAATAGGCGTGGCTCATGGTCTAAAAAGAAGCCGGCAAAATGCTTGATAAAATAAGAGATGGGAAGAATTTTTTTCCATGCCATAGAAATCATGGCTTGCCCTGGTGGATGTGTTGGTGGTGGCGGCCAACCTAAAGTAAGAAAAAATAAAGATGCAATTTTACAAAAACGTGGAGAAGGTTTAAATAATATAGATAGAGAAAAAATATGAGAGTTTCAAAAGAAAATCCAGAGGTTCAGGCAATTTATGATAAATATCTGGATCATCCGCTAAGTCATAAGGCACATGAATTGCTTCATACTAGATATTTTGTAAAGAGAAAAAAAATAGGGGATTACTGATAAAAAGCTTGTAGATTTCTATGAGCTTTTTTTAGGTGGGAAAAAGTAAAATATAAATATATTTCTCAAAAAATGTTTACACAAAAAATACTGGGGTATATTTCTAATATAAACAAAGTGTACACAAAATACACATTAAGGAGATAGCAATTATGTTAAATCAAAAACAATAGATATAATAAAAAGTACAGTACCAGTATTAAAAGAACATGGATTAGAAATAACAAAAACTTTCTACAATACAATGTTTGCAAATAATCCAGAGGTAAAAGAAATGTTTAATATGGATAAACAAGAATCTGGTGAGCAACCAAAAAGCATTAGCAATGACAGTATTAGCAGCAGCTCAAAATATAGATAATTTAGAAGCAATATTACCAGCAGTAAAGAAAATAGGAAGTGTTCACGTTAACTCATATGTAAAACCAGAACATTATCCAATAGTAGGTAAAAATTTATTATTAGCTATAAAAGAAGTTTTAGGTGATGCAGCAACAGAAGAAGTGTTAAATGCATGGGCAGAAGCTTATGAAGTTATAGCTAAAGTATTTATAGATGTAGAAAAAGATATGTACATAGATCAAATTTGTAGAGATAACCAAATACATCAAAGAATGTAATTTATAAAAAAGGATCCTTAAGGCTTTGATAATTTTATCATTGCTAAAAGGGTTTTATTTATTTTTTATTTTAACCTATAAATAAAATACAAGTATATATTATATTTAATAACTAGATTGATAAAATACAAAATAAAAGTTAAACTAAAGTATAATTACATAAAAATAAAAAAGAGGTGTAAAAATGACTAAAGAACAAAGAATTGCAAATATAGTAGCTGACTTAGAAGGATGGGAAATTAAATCAGATGATAATGGCTCATATCTTGAAGTAAAATTAGGGAGAATTTTTATTAGAAATGGACTTATGTGATATACCTAGTATTGAAACTTTAACAAAGGAAGAGTTAGCAACTATAATATTTGATAAATATTTAGAACAATAAATTTAAAAACTACTAAGTTTACGCTTAGTAGTTTCTTTTATTGTAAAAAATGTAAAAAACTATTGAAAGTTATAAACATATCAACTACTATATGATTATGAAAATAAACGCGCGTTCACAAAGTTGATTGAGGTTTTATGAAGAGTAATGATATTGCAAAAATTGCTGGTGTATCTAGAGTACTGTATCTAGAGTAATCAATAATTACCCGAATGTACCTGAGGAGACTAGGCAAAAGGTATTAAAAGTAATTGAAGAATATGATTATGTACCACATGCGTCTGCAAGAATGTTAGCAGGGGCAAAAACAAGGTAATAGGTCTTTTATAATTGATATTAATGAAAGACAAGATGGTATGAAAAATAGAATTACAAGGAGTCCTTATTTTTAGAGTTTACAAGTTCGGTAATCGAGCGTGCAAGTGAAAATGGATATAAGGTATTGGTGCAGATAATACATAATATTGAGGGGTACACACAAATCAAAGAATGTTTTTATAATAAGATGATTTCAGGTGGTATATTCATAGAGAAAACAACAACGATGAAACAATTAAAAAAATAATAAATGATGGATATAAGGTTGCTTTAATAGATCAAGAGATAACAAAAATAATGCATATAGTAAATGCATAGTAGTTAATTCGGACAACTTAAGGGTGCGTATGATGCTACTAAGTATTTGATTGATAATAATCACAGAAAGATTGCTCATATTACAGGAGATATTGGAAAGTTGTCATCAATAGATAGAATTAAAGGATATAAAAAGGCATTACAGGTTCAAATATTTCAATAAATAATGATTTTATTATTGAATCGAAATTTCGTGAAGAAAGTGGATATGAGTCTGCGAAAAAAATTGTTATCACAAAGTGATAAACCGACAGCGATATTTGCATCTAATGATAAGATAGCCATAGGGGTAATGAGGGCTATGAAAGAAATGAACTTAAAAGTTCCGCAAGATATCAGCATAATAGGTTTGATGATATAGAGGAATGTAAATATATAAATCCACAACTTACGACGATAAAGATGGACTTAGTAAAGATGGCAGATATAACTACTGATTCAATAATTTATTTTATTGAAAAAGGGGAAAACAAATTCAATGAATACACAGTAGATGTTGAGCTTATAAAAAGAAAAAGTTGTATGAAGTTAAAGTAAAACCTAAAAAATATTAGTATAGAAATTAAAGGGGATGTATTATGTCAAAATATAGTTTGGGAATAGATATAGGTGGTACGTTTATTAAATATGCTTTGGTAGATGAAGATTACAATATAAAAGAAAGATGGAAAATAAAACTACTAAATTCGATACAAAAGATGAGTTGTATGATTATATATGTTCAAATATGAAATATAACGAAGAGATTGATGTTATTGGGATAAGTGCACCAGGGCTTATTGATGAAGAGTCTAATGTTAAATCATATGCAGCTCCAAATGTAGCAAATATGTATGGAACAAATATAAATTCTGAAATAGAAAAAGAGTAAATAAAGAAGTGGCATCTATAAATGATGCAAAGTCAGCAGGATTATGTGAGTTTGAAATAGGAAATGCAAAAGGAAGCAAATCTTCAGCATTTTTAATTTTAGGAACAGGTACTGGTGGATGTTTATGTGATAAAGACGGTGTTATATGGGGAAAGGATTCGTTTGCAGCAGAATTTCACAATATTCCTTTTATGAATTTCCAAACTAAAAAATAGATAAGATGGGCGACTATGCATCTATGACAGGTCTGATTGAGATATATAATGGCAAAGTTGGTGAAGAAGAAAAGATTGAATATGGTCATGAAGTTTGTAATAAATTTTTAGCTGGGGATGAATTAGCTAAAGAAGTAATAGATGAATGGATAAACAATATAGCAGTTGAATTAATAGCTATAAACAGTTACATATAATCCAGAGATTATATGTATTGGTGGGGAATATCGGAAGAAGATTGGTTTATTGATAAGTTAAAAAAACACTACAAAGAAGTTTGTATTGAATATTTAGAAGCAGATTTTTATAACGACAGAAATTAAAAGATGTAAATATAATAATGATGCGAATATTTTAGAGCTATAATAAATGCAAATCTAAAACAATCAAAAAATATGTAGTTAGTAATGGATAGTTATAGTGGAGAGGATAAAATATGTTTAGTTACGAGGTTATACAAAGTTTAAAACAATTTAGAGCTATCTTTATACGAATATATAATGAAAAATAAAAAAGGTAATATATATGAGGATAAGGGAATTAGCTGATGAAGCTCATGTATCGACAACAACTATATTGAGATTTTTAAGAAGTTAAATTGTGAGGGGTTTTCTGAATTTAAAGTTAAATTCAAAATGTATATAGAAGAAAATAATATGAAGAAGGTCAGTGATGATACTTGAAATAATAAATTTTAAAAAATATAGAAAAAAGTGATTTGGATAAACGTCTGGATAATTTATGCGACATGGTAAAAATGGCGAATACAATTATATTTTTTAGAATAGGTTCATCGAATATTATGCAAATATGCGGCTAGATATTTTTCTGCAATTGGAAAGTTCACATTTCACATAGATGATCCGTTTTTCCCAAAGAACTTTAGATGTCATGGGCCATGCTTGGTAATAGCTTTTGTCAGTATCTGGAGAAACAGAATCTACAATAGAAAATATAGATAGATTTAAACAAGAAGGCTGTTCTGTCGCTAGCATAACAAATAGTGAAAATTGCACAATTGTTAAAATGTCAAATTTAAATATACCTTATTATGTTCAGCAGGTAAAGGTTAATTATAGTGATATAACTACTCAATTACCAGTTTTATATGATTGAGAGAATAGGTAAGAAGCTATACAACCAAATATATAGTCGAATAACTACATAAGATTATTCTATTTAAATAAAAAAACAAGTTGTTTTTATTTTGGATTAAATTATTAAAGTTGTGACATGTTTTTAGAAGTAAAAACTATTACTTACAACAAATTATAAGTTATGTACTTAGACTATAAAAACACAAAGGGGGGACATTAGATGATATATAAAGAATTAGACAAATTTAAAGATGATTTCTATGGGGTTCGGCATCTGCAGCCAACAAGTAGAGGGAGCTTGGGACCAAGACGGAAAAGGAAAGAGTATATGGGATATATATACCAAACAACCTGGAACAACTTATAAAAATACGAATGAGATATAGCAGTAGACCATTACAATAGATATAAGAAGATGTAGCTTTAATGGCAGAGATGGGACTAAAGCTTAGATTTTCAATAGCTTGAGTCGTATATATCCAAAAGGTAGAGGTCAAGTAAATGAAGCAGGTTTAAAATTCTATGAGGACTTAATAGATGAACTTATAAAAATAATATAAAACCAATAATCACTTTATACCACTGGGGATTTACCACAACATCTTCAAGATTTATATGGCGGTTGGGAATCAAGAGAAATAATAGATGATTTTAACGGTACTTGCTATAACACTTTTCAAAAGATTTGGTGACAAGGTAAAATATTGGGTTTCACTAAATGAACAAAATATATTTTAACATTAGGTTATTTAACAGCCCTACATCCACCAGGTGTTAAAGATCAAAAAAAAAGAATGTTACAAGCAAATCACATTGCAAACTTAGCTAATGCAAAAGTTATTGAATCTTTTTGATCATATGTACCAAACGGAATGATTGGACCAAGCTTTGCATTTGGACCTAATTATTCATATAGTGTAATCAGAATGTATTAGCAATGGAAAATGCAGAAAGAGTTAAACTGTAGTTGGTGGTTAGATGTTTATTGTAAAGGAACATATCCATCATTTGCACTAAAATATTATGAAAAGATTAGGAATAGCTCAATAATAGAAGATGGTGATCTTGAACTATTAGGAAGGAAAACCTGATTTTATAGGTATAAACTATTATCAAACAGCAACTGTTAAAGCTAACCCATTAGATGGTGTAGAGTTTATCAGAAGGAATGAATAACACAGGTAAAAAAAGGTACAACTAAGGAAAATGGTATACCTGGTGTTTATAAAAATACAAAAATCCATATGTAGAGACTACTAACTGGGACTGGGCAATAGACCCTACTGGATTAAGAATAGGCCTAAGAAGATTAACAAGCAGATATGGGTTACCAATATTAATCACAGAAAATGGTCTTGGAGAATTTGATAAGCTTGAGGAAAAACGATATTGTTAATGATGATTATAGAATAAAAATACTTAAGCGACCATGTTAATGCATGTAAAGAAGCAATAACAGATGGGGTAGAACTTCTAGGCTACTGCACATGGTCATTTACTGATTTACTAAGTTGGTTAAATGGATACCAAAAACGTTACGGATTTGTATATGTAGATAGAGATGAAAATGATGAAAAAGATTTAAGAAGAATTAAGAAAAAGTTTCTATTGGTACAAAGATGTTATAAGCAGCAATGGAGAAAAATTTATAAGAATACAAAAATATAATATTCAA